>TARA_R110002033_G_scaffold48145_2_pt1 | contig 11973 bp, 10 predicted proteins | sample TARA_R110002033 | Tara Oceans TARA_R110002033 (sample SAMEA4397051) | marine metagenome | biome: Polar Biome; feature: [SRF] surface water layer (ENVO:00010504); material: water (ENVO:00002006), including particulate matter (ENVO:01000060) such as... | depth 5 m
CCACTACCAGCACCGGGCCGAGATCGAGGCGGTAGTACAGGGCGCAACCCGAGACGCCGCCTTCGACGCGCTGACTGCCAGCATCGGCACGGCGCTCGCCGCCGACCGCACGCTGGGCGGGCTCTGCGACTGGGTCGAGGCGGGAGCACCGCGACCGGTCGATCTGCCCGTCGAGGGCGCGGCGAGCCTGAAGGCCGCCGTCATTCCGGTGGTGCTGCACTATACCACGGCCGATCCGCTCGGCTGATCCAACTGACAACAGGAGAACACAATGGCACGAGCCCAAGGGGCGCGGGCGCAGATGGCGCTTGCGTTCGAGACGACCTATGGAACGCCGCCCGTGGGCGGTTTCACCAAGATGCCCTTCGCCAGCACCTCGCTGGGGGCGGAACAACCACTGCTCAATTCCGAATTGCTGGGCTATGGCCGCGACCCGCTGGCGCCGATCAAGGACGCGGTCACAGCGGACGGCGACGTCGTCGTGCCGCTGGACGCGGAGGCCTTCGGGTTCTGGCTGAAGGCGGCGTTCGGCGCGCCCACGACCACGGGCACCGGTCCGTGGACGCATGAGTTTCAGTCGGGCGCCTGGACGCTGCCCAGCATGTCGATCGAAACGGGCATGCCAGAGGTGCCGCGCTACGCGATGTATTCGGGCTGCGTGCTCGACCAGATCACCTGGCAAATGCAGCGATCCGGTCTGCTGACCGCGACGTCGCGGCTGGTGGCGCAGGGCGAGACGGTCGGGACCACGACGAGCGCGGGAACGCCAGCCGCACTGGAGCTGAAGCGCTTCGGCCATTTCAACGGGTCGATCACGCGGAACGGGACGGCGCTCGGCAACGTGGTCTCGGCCGATATCACCTATGCCAACAACCTCGACCGCATCGAAACCATCCGCTCGGACGGGCGCATCGACGGGGCAGACCCGTCCATTGCGGCTCTGACCGGCTCCATCGAAGTGCGGTTCGCCGATCAGACGCTGGTGACACAGGCGATCAATGGCGATCCCTGCGAGCTCGAGTTCGCCTATCTGCTGCCCTCTGGCGAGAGCTTGCGCCTAACCGTGCACGCCGTTTACCTGCCGCGCCCCCGGATCGAGATCTCGGGTCCGCAGGGCGTGCAGGCGACCTTTGACTGGCAGGCGGCCCGCGACAGCGTCGTCGGCCGGATGTGCACCGCCGCTCTCGTGAATGATGTGGAGATCTACTGATGCTGACGCTCGACCTGACGAATGAACCGCGCTGGCACGACCTCGTGCCCGGCGTCCGGGTGCAACTCCGCCCGCTGACCACGGCGCTGATGGTGGCGACGCGGAGCGATCCTGCTGTCGAAGCCATCCCCGAGGAGGCCTCCGACGAGGAGCGCGCGGTCGCCTTCGCCAAGGCGCTCGCGCGGCGTGCCGTGCTCGCCTGGGAGGGCATCGGCGATGCCGACGGCAATGCCATCGATCCGAGCCCCGAGGCCATCGACGCGCTGCTCGACGTCTGGCCGATCTTCGAGGCCTTCCAGCTGACCTACGTCTCGAAGGGCCTGCTGCTGGAACAGGAAAAAAACGCCTCCGCGCTCTCGCCGACTGGTCCTTCGGCGGGGGCGAGCGCTACTGCCAAGCCTGCACGCAAGCCTGCCCGGACTGCCCGGCGCGGCTGAACCGTCCGGAAACTCCGGAGGGTTGGCAGGTCTGGGACCTGGTCGGCCGCCTTGGCGGCCAGCTGCGCGTCCTGCCCGGCGCAGTGATCGGCTGGGACATGTCGGCTGCACTGGCGCTCGGTAACGCCCTCGGCGTGCCGCCGCTCGCCATGGCTGAACTACTGCCGGTCATCGAAGCGGTGATGGTTGCCAAACTCAACGAACAGATGGAACGTCCCGATGGCTGAAAAGCGTGTGTCCGTCCGCCTCGCCGCGGTTGGCGGCCGACAGGTGCGCGCCGAACTGGAAGGTGTCGGCGAGGCCGGCGCGCGCGGCTTCGGCCGTCTCAGTCGCGAGATGGAGGCGGCGAATACCCGGCTCGCCGGTTTCGCGCGCCGAGTGCGCGTTGCGGCTGCAGCTGCGGTCGCTGCCGCCGCGGCTGCTGGCGTGGCCATGGTTCGGTCCGGTCTGCAGACCGTCGATGCACAGGCCAAGCTCGCCCAGTCCCTCGGCACCACCGTCGCCTCGATCCAGACCCTGGAGCGTGCGGGCGAGCTGGCAGGCGTGTCGATGTCCGGCATCGAGCAGGCGACCAAGGATCTGACGCGTCGCCTCAGCCAGGCGGCCGCCGGGACCGGCCCCGCCGCCGATGCGCTCGACCGGCTGGGCCTTTCCGCCACCGAGCTGATCTCTCTGCCGCTGGACCAGCGCGTCGGTACGATCAACGCCGCCATCGAGGACTTCGTGCCCGCGGCCGAACGCGCCGCCGTGGCAGGCCAGCTCTTCGGTGAGGAAGGCTCCATCGCCATGTCGCGGATCGACACCGCGACGCTGCGCCAGGCGACGGAGGACGTCCTCGCCTTCGGTGTCGTCGTCTCCGAACAGGACGCCGACCAGATCGAGCGCACCAATGACGCGATCTCCCGGCTTGGCCTGATCTGGCGCGGGCTCTCGAACCAGCTGGCCGTCGCCGCTGCTCCGGCGCTGGAAGCCGTCGCCGATGCCATGGCGGCGGTTGCCAGCCGCACCGGCCCGCTCGGCATCGCCATTCGCGGTCTCTTCGACAATATCGGCCGTCTGACCACCTATGCCGCGACCTTTGTGGCCTTTCTTGCGGGGCGTTGGGTCGCCGGAATGGCCGCCGCAGCGCTCTCCGTGCGCGGGCTCGCCACGGCGCTCGTCGTGCTGCGCGGCGCACTGATCCGGACCGGCATCGGGGCGCTGATCGTGGGTGCGGGCGAGTTGGTCTATCAGTTCACCCGTCTCGTCTCTGGTGCGGGCGGCTTCGGCGAGGCCATGTCGCTTCTGAAGGATCTCGCCGTCGAGGTCTGGGAGCGGATCCGAATGGGGGCGGCGGCGGCGGGCGCGGCCGCCACGGCGATGTTCTTCGATCTGAAGGCCGATGCCGCCTCCGGAATGCAGAGCGCCATCGAGAGCGTCGTGGCTTTTGGCAACACCGCCGCGAACACGTTTGATGGCGCCTATGAGGCGATCAAGGCGATCTGGGGTCTGCTGCCCGCGGCCATCGGCGATCTGGCGTTCCAGGCGGCGAACAGCCTGGTCGACGGCGTCGAGGCGATGCTGAACGGCGTGGTCGCGCGCATCAACGGCTTCATCGGCGGCATCAACCAGGGGCTGGAAGCGCTCGGGTCCGAACGGCGCATCTCGATCATCCCCGATCTTGAACTGGGCCAGATCGAGAACCGGTTTGAGGGCGCAGCAACTGCCGCGACCAGCGCCGCACAGACTGCCTTTGACCGTGCCTTTGAGGACAACCCGCTCACGGCCCCCGATCTCGGGCTTACCACGGCTGCCAATGTTGCCCTTGCCACGGCCAACACGTATCGCGGTGCCGCGCAGGATTTGGCCGAAGGCGCGCGTGCGCCACTCGCCAGCTGGCAGGCCCTGCGCGACGCGGTGCAGGCTAGTAATGAGGGTGGCGCAGACGCGCTGTCCGAGGCGACCGACGCGGCGGGGCGGTTCGAGACAGCCCTTGACGATGCCGGACAGGCGGCCACCGGCGCTGGTGCTGCGGCCGGGGCTGCTGCCACTGCCGCCGAACCCAATAGCGAAGCGGCCGTCACCGGCTGGCAGGCGGTCACCGCAGCGCTCAGCGACTATGCCAGCAAAGCACGCGAGATTGGCGGGGACATCGGCCAAGCGCTGGTCGGCGCATTCCAGTCGGCAGAGAACGCGGTCGGAGACTTCGTGAAAACCGGCAAGCTGGATTTCCGCGACCTCGTTACATCTCTGCTGGCCGATCTCGCCAAGCTGGCGGCGCGTCGGTTCATCCTCGGGCCAATCGCCAATGCGCTTTCCGGTGCGCTTGGGGGTGCGGGCGGGATTTTCGCGAACATCCTGCATGCGGGCGGCATGGTCGGCTCGGCGGGCCCCTCGCGGATGGTTCCGGCGATGGCCTTTGCGGCTGCGCCCCGGATGCATTCCGGTGGTGTGGCGGGGCTCCGCCACGACGAGGTCCCGGCCATCCTGCAGCGCGGCGAGCGGGTGCTGTCGCGGCGGGAGGCACAGAGCTACGGCGCAGTTGGTGGGGTCAACGTCACCATCATGGCCCGTGACGCCGAGAGCTTCCGCCAATCCCGCACGCAGGTCGCGGCCGACATTGCCCGCGCGGTCTCGCTCGGCCGGAGGGGCATGTGATGGCGTTCCACGAGGTCCGGTTTCCCGACAACATCAGCCGAGGCGCGCGGGGCGGGCCGGAGCGGCGCACCCAGATCGTCGAGCTTGCCTCGGGCGATGAGGAACGCAACGCCAGCTGGGCGAACAGCCGCCGCCGCTACGATGTCGCCTACGGCATCCGCCGCGCGGACGATCTGGCGGCGATCGTCGCCTTCTTCGAGGCGCGAAACGGACGCCTGTATGGCTTTCGCTTCAAGGACTGGGGCGACCACAAGTCCTGCCTGCCTTCGGGCACGCCATCGTCCACCGATCAGGTCATCGGCACTGGCGACGGCGCCACAACCGCCTTCCAACTGGTGAAGCACTACGCTTCGGGAAGCCAAGTGTGGGCGCGGACAATCACCAAGCCGTTCGCCGGCACGGTCGTCATCGCGCTTGATGGAGCGGAACGGCTCGGCGGCTGGTCCATCGACACGACCACCGGCGTCGTGACCTTCGACAGCGCGCCCGCTGAGGGCGTCGCCGTCACCGCGGGCTTCGCCTTCGACGTGCCCGTCCGCTTCGACACCGACTCGCTCGACGTGACGCTCGACCTCGAGCGCCTCGGCTCGATCACTTCCATTCCGCTTCTGGAGATCCGGCGATGAAGTCGCTCGACCCCGACCTGCAGGACCATCTCGACGAGGGCACGACGACGCTCGCCTGGTGCTGGCGGATCACGCGGGCCGATGGCGTCACCTTCGGCTTCACCGATCACGACCGGACGCTCAGCTTCGACGGGACCGTCTTCGAGCCCGAGAGCGGGCTGACGGCGTCCGAGGTGCGCTCGGGCTCGGACCTTTCGGTCGATGCGCAGGACGCCGAGGGCGTGCTGACCTCTGACCGTATCATTGAGACCGACATTCTCGATGGTTGCTGGGACAACGCCGAGGTCGAGGTCTGGCGGGTAAACTGGGCCGACACCGGCCAGCGCGTATTGATGCGCCGCGGTGCCATCGGCCAGATCCGGCGTGGGCGTCTGGCCTTCGTCGCCGAGGTTCGCTCGCTTGCGCATGTGCTCGGGCAGACGGTCGGGCGGACGTTCCAGGCGACCTGCGATGCCGCGCTCGGCGATGCGCGCTGCGGCGTCGATTTGGAGGATCCAGCGTTCAAAGGCACAGGCGGCGTCATCGATCTCCTGCGAGACCGGGCATTCACAGCTTCGGGGCTCGGCGGCTTCACTTCCGGCTGGTTCACCTTTGGCACCGTTGAATGGACCAGTGGGGCCAATACCGGGCGGCGAGCCGAGGTCATTGCACATGATGTCACGGAGGGCATCGCGGTGGTGACACTGCTGGAAGCGCCGGTGCGGTCCATCGCTGGTGGTGATGCCTTCACCATTCGCGCAGGCTGCGACAAGCGTATCGAGACCTGCAGCGCCAAGTTCGCCAATACCGCCAATTTCCGGGGTTTCCCGCACATCCCCGGCCAAGATGCGGTGCTGCGCTATGCCACGAAGGACGGCGGCCACGAGGGTTCTGTGCTGTGAACGCCGATCCCACCCACGTCATCGCCATCGCGCGCTCCTGGCTTGGCACGCCATACCACGACCAGGCGAGCCTGCGCGGCGTTGGCTGCGACTGCCTCGGGCTCGCTAGGGGCGTCTGGCGCGAAGTCGTCGGGCCAGAGCCGTTCCCGATCCCGCCCTACAGCCGGGACTGGGGCGAGACGGGCCCGCGTGAGGTTCTGGCGGACGGCGCGCGCGCAATGATGATCGAAGTTGAACCAGAAGCTGCTGATCCCGGCGCGCTGGTCCTCTTCCGTATGAAACGACGCGCCATCGCCAAACATGTCGGGATCCTGACCGGGCCTGACAGTTTCCTCCACGCCTACGAGCGCCTCGGCGTCATCGAGGAACCGCTCACTCCCTCTTGGCGACGGCGCATCGCCTTCGCTTTCCTGTTCCCGCAACGCTGAGATCCCCACATGGCCACTCTCGTTCTCGGTGCCGCAGGTGCCGCCGTTGGCGGAAGCATTGGCGGCGCGATCCTTGGCGTCAGCGCGGCCACCATCGGTGGCTTCATTGGCTCCACCATCGGATCGGTTGTCGACAGCTGGATCATTTCGTCACTGGCACCAACCCAGCGGATCGAAGGCGCGCGGATGGACAATCTGCGCATAACTTCGGCCACGGAAGGGGCCGTGATCCCGCGCCTCTATGGGCGCATGCGGATCGGCGGCAACATCATCTGGGCGACGGATTTCCGCGAGGAGACCAAGACCACCACGCAGGGTGGTGGCAAGGGCGGCGGAGGGGGCGGCAAGGTCAAGACTACCGAATATTTCTACTATGCCTCCTTCGCCGTCGCGCTCTGCGAGGGGCCGATCACTGGCATCGGCCGCATTTGGGCCGACGGCAAGCTGCTGGACACCGCCGGGATCACATGGCGCTGGTATCCGGGCGACGAGAGCCAGGCGGCCGATCCGTTCATTTCCGCGAAGATGAGCGTGGCCAACACGCCCGCTTATCGCGGCACGGCCTATGTCGTTTTCGAGGACCTGCCGCTCGGGAATTACGGTAACCGCATCCCGCAGCTGAGTTTCGAGGTGTTCCGCCCGCTGGCCGATCGGGACACGGCGGAGGGCAACGTGAGGGCCGTCACCATGATCCCGGCCTCAGGTGAGTTCGCCTATGCCACGCAGGGCATCCGGAAGGGCAGTAGCGGGTCGTCTGAGCCCGAGAACCTCAACGCGCTGACCGACACCGCCGACATGGTGGTGGCGCTGGACCGACTGCAGGCGATGGCCCCCGCAGTTGAGAGCGTGTCGCTTGTGGTAGCTTGGTTCGGAGACGATCTGCGGGCAGGCAATTGCAAGGTGCGACCCGGCGTCGAGGTCACCACCAAATCGACCACGCCGTCGACATGGTCCGTGAATGGCGTCAGCCGGGCCAACGCCTTTCTGGTCAGCCGCGACGATCAGGATCGTCCGGTCTATGGCGGCACGCCCGCCGACTTCGCTGTCGTGCAGGCGATCCAGGAGATGAAGGCGCGCGGGCTGCGGGTGACCTTCTATCCGTTCATCCTGATGGACGTGCCGCCGGACAACACGTTGCCGAACCCGTATTCCGACAACGCCGCCGAGACCGGCCAGCCCGCGTTCCCTTGGCGAGGCCGGATCACCTGTTCGCCTGCAGCGGGGTTCGCAGGGACCGTGGACAAGACTGCTACGGCTGCAAGCCAAGTCGCGGCGTTGTTCGGCGCGGCCACACCTGCCAGCTTCAGCGTCTCGGGTCAGGCGGTTTGGTGGACCGGGCCGTCCGGCGACTGGGGCCTGCGCCGAATGGTGCTGCACTATGCCCATCTCTGCGCGGCTGCGGGTGGGGTCGATGCCTTCCTGATCGGGACCGAGTTGCCGGGGCTGACGACCATCCGCTCGGGCGCAACCACCTATGCGGCGGTGCAGGCCTATCGGGATCTGCTCGCCGATGTCCGCTCGATCCTCGGGTCCGGCACCAGGATTGGATATGCAGCCGATTGGTCAGAATACTTCGGGCACCAGCCGGGCGACGGCAGCGGCGACGTGTTCTTCCACCTCGACCCGCTCTGGGCGGATCCGGAGATCGATTTCATTGGCATCGACAACTACATGCCGCTGTCGGATTGGCGCGACGGGTTCAACCATGCCGACGCGGCCGAGGGTTGGCCCGCGATCTACGACCGGGCCTATCTGCAGGAGAACATCGCGGGCGGCGAAGGCTTCGACTGGTTTTATGCCAGCGCCGCCGATCGAAGCGCGCAGGTCCGCACGCCGATCACGGATGGCGCCGCCGGCAAACCGTGGGTCTTCCGCTACAAGGATCTGCGGGCCTGGTGGTCGAACCCGCATTACGACCGTCCGGGCGGGGTAGAGAGCGGGACGCCGACGGCATGGGTGCCGCAATCCAAGCCAATCTGGTTCACCGAACTCGGCTGCCCCGCAATCGACCGGGGCACGAACCAGCCGAACGTCTTCTTCGACCCAAAATCGTCCGAGAGCTTCGTGCCGTATTTCTCGCGGGGTTGGCGCGATGACGCGATCCAGCGGGCTTATCTTGAGGCGATCTATCTCTGGTGGGGTGAGGCCGCGAATAACCCTCTGTCATCGGTCTATGGCGGCCGCATGGTGCATGTGCCGGAATGCGCCGCATGGACCTGGGACGCGCGGCCCTATCCCTTTTTCCCGGCGCTGACCGACGTCTGGACGGACGGGGCGAACTGGCGGCTCGGGCACTGGCTGACCGGGCGGCTGGGCGCGGTGTCGCTGGCAGCACTTGTCCGGCACCTCTGCCTGCGCGCCGGGCTGCCCGAGTCCCGGATCGACGTTACCGGCCTCTGGGGCGCGGTGGAGGGTTACGCCATCACGGCGCTGGAGAGCCCGCGCGCCTCCATCACCACGCTGTCGCGGCATTTCGGCTTCGACGCTGTCGAGACCGAGGGCTTGATCCGCTTCGTGATGCGCGGCCGGGGGGCCATCATCACCATCGCACATGACGATCTGGTGGCGGCCCGCGAGGGCGACCTACTGGAACTGACCCGCGCGCAGGAGACGGAACTGCCGCAGGCGCTCAAATGGCAGGTGGCCCGCGCCGATGAGGATTATGACGCCGCCCTTGTTGAGGCGCGGCGCATCACCGTGGACACGACGCGGATTGCCTCGGAGAGCTTTCCGATGGCGGTCCCGCCAGAGGAAGCTGAACGCCGTTGCCGCCGCGCGCTGATGGAAGCCTGGACCGGGCGGGAGACGGCTGCGTTCCGTCTGCCGCCCTCGCGGCTGGCGCTGGATCCGGCGGACGTCGTCACGCTCGCTCATGACGGCCGCTCCGTCCCGCTGCGGTTGGTCTCCATTGCGGATGCCGAGGCACGCGGGATCGAAGCGGTCCGCCAGGATCGCGAGGCCCACGACCTGCCGCCAGGGTCGCCACGGCCTTCATCGCTTTCGCAAACCGTGGTGTTCGGCGCACCCGAGGTAGCGCTGCTGGACCTGCCGCAACTGACCGAGGATCAACCCGCGCATCGGCCCTTCGCCGCAGCGCACGCCGTTCCCTGGCCGGGCGAAATGGCGGTGTTCCGCAGTCCCTCTACCGATGGCTTCGAGCTGCTGACGACATTTGGCGGCCGTGCCCGGATCGGAACACTGGTCTCGGACTTCTTTGCAGGTCCAACTTCGCGCTTCGACCTCGGCAATGCGCTGGTGGTCGATCAGTTGACCGGAACGCTTGAGAGCGTCACGGACCTGACCCTCTTCGGCGGGGCCAACGCGCTGGCTGTTGAGTCCGCGTCGGGTGTCTGGGAAGTCGTCCAGGCGGGCGCTGCCGAGCTGATCGCGCCGGGCCGCTATCGCCTAACGCGGCTGCTGCGCGGCCAGCGTTGCACGGAAGCGGCCATGGCCAATCCAGCTCCTGCAGGCGCTCGGGTCGTGGTGCTCGACGAAGCGCTGGCTTCATTGCCAATCGCAGAGACCGATCTCGGCTTGCCGTGGAATTGGCGCATTGGCCCCGCAAGCCGATCTGTCAGCGACGAGACCTATGTCGCCGCGTCATTCACGCCGTTGGGCGCAGGTCTGCGGCCGTTCTCGGTGGCCCATGTGGAGCAGCCATGGCGCAAGCCCCGCACGCTGGGCGACCTGACCATCCGCTGGACACGACGGTCCCGCGCGCTCTCGGCGGACAGCTGGGGTGCGGTCGAGGTGCCGCTTGTCGAGGAGGTCGAAGCCTATGAAGTCGAAATCCTCGATGGCGTGACGGTCAAGCGGGTGTTGAGCACGGCCACCACCAGCGCGACCTATACCTCCGCCCAGCAAACGGCCGATTGGGGCGCGCCGCTCGGCCCCGGCGACACGCTCGATATCCGCCTCTTCCAGCTCTCCGCCCTAGTCGGGCGGGGCGCGGCCAAAACCATCACGCTCCAACTCTGAGAACCGCTATGTCCGACACAACGACCAACCTGCTGCTCCCGTACATCCTGGCGGCACAGGCACAGAAGCATGTCACCCTCAACGAGGCATTGCGGCTGCTCGACGGGCTTGTGCAACTCTCCGTTCTCGACCGGGATCTGACCGCGCCACCCGGCAGCCCGGCCGATGGCGACCGCTTTATTGTCGCCAGCGGCGGCACGGGCGACTGGGCGGGTTGGGACCTGAACGTAGCACTGTTCGCGGATGGGGCCTGGCTACGTTTGCCGCCCCGGACCGGCTGGCGGGCATGGGTCGAGGACGAAGGCCTGCTGCTGGTCTACGACGGGTCCGGCTGGGTCGGGACAACCCCGGCATCGCTGCAGAATCTCGCGCTGCTGGGACTTGACACCACGGCGGACGCGTCGAACCCGTTCTCGGCCAAGCTGAATGCTGCGCTCTGGACGGCGAAGACCGTCGCCGAGGGCGGCACGGGCGATCTGTTCTACACCATGAACAAGGAGGCGGCCGGAGATGATCTCGGTTTGACCCTCCAGACCGGCTTCGTGACCAAGGCGCTGGTGGGGCTGTTCGGGTCGGACCGCTTCCGGCTCGCGGTCTCCGCCGACGGCAGCACCTTCTTCGACGGCCTCAGCGTCGACAACGCCACCGGCATTGTCGATCAGCCCCGGCTGCCGCGGTTCAAGGCGTACACCAACTACGACAACTATGTCGGCGTCGGCACCTGGACCAAGATCGGCCTCAACAATACGGATTACAACGATCAGGGTTGTTTCGACGCCGGGACCAACCTGTTCACCGCACCCGTCGATGGCACGTACCTCTTCGGTGCGACACTGCTCTACAAGATCAACGCCAGCGCCACGGCCCGCATGCGCGGCCGGCTCGTCCTGAACGGCGGGACCGAAATCCGAGGGTCTTATGGCGAGATCAGTGGCGCGCATGTCTCGGAAGCCACGGCCCTCTGGCTGCAGACGATGGTGCCGCTGGCGGCGGGCGATACCGTTGAGCTCCATGGGTATTTCCGCGCGCAGGATGGGTATTTCGCGGCCGATCACACGTCCCTTTGGGGCTGCAAGATCGGCTGATCGGAGAGAGGATTACCTCATGACACCACCCCGATCCGATCAGGGTTTCGTGCGCATGCCCGACGCCGAGTTCGAGGCGATGCTGGCACGGGCCGCCGAGAAAGGCGCCAAGCGCGCGCTCGCCGATGTTGGCCTCGACGGTGAAGAAGCGGCGCTCGATATACGGGATCTGCGATCATTGCTCGACTGCGTCCGGCTGGTGCGCCGCACCGCGATGCAGACCGCCGTCCGCATGATCACCACCGGCGTGATGCTGGCGCTGCTCGCGGGCATCGCGATCAAGCTCAAAATCTTCGGTGGCGGTCCATAGCCGCTCGCCACTCCAAACTGTCAGTCCAATCGACCCGCCTCCGAGGCGGGTCTTTTCGTTTCTGGAGGATACCATGACGACGACCTTTTACGACCATTGGCGCGATGTGCCGGAGAAAGCCTGGCGCTGGCCGAATTTCAGCCCGGCCGAGATCGCCTGCCGGGGCACCGGCAAGCTGCTGGTCAACGAAGCGGCGCTCGACAAGCTTCAGTCGCTGCGCGACCGATTGGGCAAGCCGCTCATCGTCCGCTCCGCCTATCGCAGCCCCGAGCACAATCGCGCCGTGGGCGGCGCCACCCGCTCGAAGCACATGGATGGAGCCGCCTTCGACATCGGCATGGCGAACCACGATCCGGTGGCGTTCGAGGCGGCCGCGCGGGA
>TARA_R110002033_G_scaffold13255_6_pt1 | contig 11937 bp, 9 predicted proteins | sample TARA_R110002033 | Tara Oceans TARA_R110002033 (sample SAMEA4397051) | marine metagenome | biome: Polar Biome; feature: [SRF] surface water layer (ENVO:00010504); material: water (ENVO:00002006), including particulate matter (ENVO:01000060) such as... | depth 5 m
GCCCGGATCGGCCTGGGAGATGAAGTATTTCAGGTCTTCCGAATAGGCCGCAAACAGCACCAGCGCGCCGAGGCCCGCCGATCCGATGGCATAGCCCTTGGTCACGGCCTTGGTCGTGTTTCCAACAGCGTCCAGCGCATCCGTCGTCTTGCGGACGTCAGACGGCAGTTCAGCCATTTCCGCGATGCCGCCGGCATTGTCCGTCACCGGGCCGAAGGCGTCGAGGGCAACAATGATACCGGCCAGCGCCAGCATCGTCGTCGTGGCAATCGCGATGCCGTAGAGGCCCGCGAGATTGAAGGTGAGCAGGATGCCCGCCATGATCGTGATCGAAGGCAGCGCCGTCGATTCAAGTGACACGGCCAGGCCCTGGATCACGTTCGTGCCATGGCCGGACTCCGACGCTTTCGCGATGGAGCGGACAGGGCGGAACTTGGTCTCGGTATAATAGGCCGTGATGTAAACGATGAGGCCGGTCACAACGAGGCCGGTCACACCGCAGAGGAACAGGTCGAGCCCCGTAATCTCTCCGGTCATGCCGAGGCGCTGGGCCGCTTCATTGAGCACGCCGAACCCGTTCGGCAACACGCTGCTGATGGCAATCGCGAGACCGCCAATCGACAGCACGCCCGTCACGATGAGGCCCTTGTAGAGCGCCCACATCACGTCGGTCGAGTTCTTGCCGAGGCGCACGAAGAACGTGCCGACAATGGAGGTGACGATACAGACGGCGGCAATCGCCAGCGGCAGCATCATGACAGCGGAAATGTCCGCCGAGCCGGAGAAGTAGATCCCACCCAGCACCATGGTCGCAACCAGCGTCACGGCATAGGTCTCGAACAGGTCAGCCGCCATGCCGGCACAGTCGCCGACATTGTCGCCCACATTGTCCGCGATGGTCGCCGCATTGCGCGGGTCATCTTCCGGGATGCCGGCTTCCACCTTGCCCACCATGTCGCCGCCGACATCTGCACCCTTGGTGAAGATACCGCCGCCGAGACGGGCAAAGATCGAGATCAGCGAAGCACCGAAGCCGAGCGACACAAGCGCGTCGATCACCTGGCGTTTCTCATCCCGAACCGAGAGGTCGAGATCAAGCGGTCCGGTCAGCAGGCCGTAATAGAGAACGATGCCGAGCAGCGCGAGACCAACCACCAGCATGCCGGTAATGGCGCCAGACTTGAACGCGAGTGCCAGGCCAGCCGAAAGGCCGCTCTTGGAAGCTTCCGTCGTGCGCACATTGGCCCGCACGGACACAAGCATGCCGATAAACCCGGCTGCGCCCGACAGGACGGCGCCGATGATGAAGCCGAGCGCCGATTTCCAGCCGAGAGCAACCAGCAGGATCACGACGACAACAGCGCCAACCATTCCGATAGTGCGATACTGGCGTTTCAGGTAGGCGTTCGCGCCTTCCTGAATGGCCAGCGCTATTTCACGCATGCGATGGTCGCCTGACGGGGCCTTCATGATCGAATTGATCTGTAGGTAACCGTACAGGACAGACACAACGCCCGCGGCGAGTGCTAGATAAAACCACATGGGTATTTCCTTCCTTCCCTGAGTTCTTTAGCGGGCCCGGGTTGCTCCCGGATCTCCAAAACCTGGTTATGGTGGGTAATTGCTGCCAGCCGGACCTGAATGAGGCAACCCGCCTCCCTTCAGGAGCGAATATCAGCTGCCCCCACTAACCATGCTCGAACCCCAGAGTTTCAGGCAGGTTAACGTTTCGGCCCCCGCGTTCGAGGGAAAGGCCTGATCCAGCAACAATTTTCCCGATACAGGTGATTTCGATACCAGAATTTTGCGCCTCACGCGAGATCAACTTGGAATTGTTCTCCGAGGCCGTAAACAGCGTCTGATAGTCGTCGCCCCAGGTCGCCAGCTTCAGCATCTCAGCAAGCTCCGTCTCGCCGCCCGCGAAGCGCACCGCGTCGAGATCCATCTCCATGGCAACGCCCGAGGCCTCGGCCAGCGCCTTGGCATCGATCAGCAGGCCATCGGACACATCCATCGCCGCGCTCGCATAATCAGCCACCAGTTTCGCCGTCGCGAGGGGCGGAAGAACCGGCAAACGGTAGGCATCGGTCCCGGAAGAACCCGGGAATGGACTCGGAATACCCCGCGAATGGTCCCGCCACGCCCGTGCAGCGGCCCCGATTGTCCCCGTCAACCACACGTCATCGCCCGCTTTGGCGCCCGACCGCCGCACCGGCCCTGCCCTGAGGCAGCGCCCCGTCAGCGTCAAAGAAAGGAACAGCCCGCCGGGACTCGTTACCGTATCGCCGCCAATCAGCTCAGCCCCCCAGGCTGCCAGCTCATCGCCCAAGGCTGCAGCAAATGCTGCGATTTCCGTCTCGCCGCGCCCCTTCGGCCAGCCGAGCACGAGCAGTGCTTCAGCCGGCTCCGCCCCGCTCGCCAGCAGGTCCGACACATTCGTCCGCACCAGCTTGCGCGCCACGGTATCGATGGGGTCCGTGCCGAGGAAATGCACCCCCTCCACCATCGCATCTGTAGTAATGGCTACAGGATCAGAGACAGCCAGCTGCGCCACGTCATCGCGCAGGCCAGCCGCGCCAGCGCCCTGCGCCAGTGGCGCAAGATAGCGTGCGATCCAGTTCTTTTCCGCCATGCTTAGTCGTCCAGCGGGCGCTTTTCCCCTGACAAAACAACGCCCCAGACCGGAATGCCGGTCCAGTTCTCCCCCGCCACAGTCAGCGGATTGGCCCCCAGAACGGTAAAGTCCGCCCGTTTGCCAACCTCAATCGACCCGATCTCCCGGTCCAGCCCGACCGCCTTTGCTGCATCAAGCGTTACAGATTCCAGCGCCTGGTAAGGCGACAGCGCCATCTCCGCCTCATACACGCCGCCCTCCTTGGTGGCCTGCGTGATATGCACACTCGCCGCGCGCAGCGGCTCCGGCGGCGCCAGCGGTGCATCGGAGTGAACGGCTACGACAGCCCCTGCCTTTTTCAGCGCGCCAAGCGGCGTAATCCACTGTGCGCGCGGCTGTCCCAGCGGATCGGCATAGGGCTCGGCCATGTAGTAAACATAGTGGCTGGCAGCCGACACATTGGCCTTCAGGCGCCCGGCTTCTGCCACCTGCTCCGGCGAAAACAGGCCGCCATGCTCGATCGTAAAGGAATTACCGGCACCCCCTTCACGTAATGTCTTAAGGGCGGCCAGCGTCGCGCCCTGTGCGGCGTCGCCATTGGAGTGGATATTCACCCCGAGGCCTGCGTCCCAGTAAGGCTGGATAGCCGGCACGATCTGCTCCGGTTTCAGCACCCAAAGCCCCTCTGTGCCCTCGGACTGCCCCGTGAGGTATCCGGGCGGAGAAAGGCGCATGGTCTGGCTGTAAAAGGCGCCATCGGTAAAGAACTTCACCCGCGGCAGAACCGGCGCCGCAGCCCCACGCGCACCGGTCGCGAGATCAAGCATGGCCTGCACCCGGCCCTCGCCATACGTGCGCGCCAGCGCGCGAAACTCCGGCACGAGATAGAGATTGTACCCGGATGTCTGCGGGTCGACCCAGTTATTGCGGATATTGGCGTCTTCCAGCTCATAGCCGAACAGGCCGTAGCCCATCTCGACCGTCGTCGTGACGCCCGCATGGCGCAGCATCCGCGAAAAGCCATGGAAGCCCGCGCTCGCATTTTCCGGCGCCAGGATCACATCCGCATAGGCCTGAACCACGGCAAAGGCCGCATCCTCATAGATACGCCCCGTCAGCTCGCCCTTGGCATCAAGGTCAACGCCATGGAACTTCTCCGCCAGCGCAGGCGTGAAACCAGCCCGCTTGATCGCCGCGCTGTTTAGATAGAAGTCGTGGCTGGAATAATGCCAGATCACGATAGGGCGTTCAGCCGATATCGCATCGAGATCAGCCCGCGTCAGGTCACCATGGACGAGGTTGTGATAGCCATAGATCACGGCTGGCTGGCCCGGCGGCATGGAGGCCGAAATCGCGGCGACTTCCGACAGGAATCCCTCCCGCGTGCCAATGCCCATCCGCATGCCGTCCGGCGTCGCCATTGGCCAGGGCGGTGTCAGTGGCAACGCATATTGCAGCGCGCCCAGCATCACATGCACATGCGGGTCGATCAGGCCCGGCACGAGGGTCAGCCCCTCAAATGTCCGGTCCACCTCAGCCTTTGGCAGGTCCTCGACGAGGTCTGCCTCGCTGCCAACACCCACAATGCGCCCGTTCTTGACTGCCACAGCCGTCGCCACAGTGCCCTCTCCGGTCATCGTGACGATGCTGGCAGCAGGGTAAATCACCGCGCCTTCGCTTTCAGGATGATGCTTTTCCGTTGCGCCACGCGAGCAGGCAACGGCCAGCAACATGGCCAGTCCGGTAATGATATGGCGCATGGAATGCCCTCCAACGATCTGGCGCGCAGCCTGACGGTTCGGGCGGCCGATTACAAGCAAGCCTTAAAGGATCTCGCGGCCAATCGCGTAGAAGCGATCACGGCGCTGCCGGCGGAGTTCCTGCGGCGAGAGGCCTTCCAGATCCTTCAGCGCCGTATCAAGCGCCTTCGCTGCAGCAGCCATGGCCCGTTGCGGGTCACGGTGCGCACCGCCGACAGGTTCTTTCACCACGCCGTCGATCACCTTTGTCTTCAGCAGGTCCGGCGCCGTAATCTTCATCGCGTCTGCCGCATCGCGTGCCTTGGCCGGGTCGCGGTAGAGGATCGAAGCGCAGCCCTCCGGCGAGATCACCGAATAGATCGCATGTTCCATCATCAGCACCGTATTGGCCGCCGCGATGCCAATGGCGCCGCCCGACATGCCTTCACCGATGATCAGCGTTACAAAAGGCACGCCCAGCGACAGGCCGCGCTGAGTGCCGCGCGCAATGGCTTCCGCCTGCCCGCGCTCCTCGCCGCCCTTGCCGGGATAGGCGCCGGCCGTATCAGGGAAGCTGAGGACAGGAAGATTGAACTTCTCCGCCATATCCATCAGGCGCACTGCCTTGCGATAGCCTTCGGGGTGAGCCATGCCGAAATTGTGCTTCAGGCGCTTTTCAGTGGTGCGGCCCTTCTCATGGCCCATGATGACCACAGAGCGGCCCTTGAAGCGCGCAAGACCGCCGATAATGGCCTCGTCATTGCCAAACAGGCGGTCGCCGGCCAATTCCTCGAAATCCTCGAAAATCGTGGCGATATAATCAGACAGGTGCGGGCGATCCGGATGCCGGGCCACCTGCGTTTTCCGCCAGGCCGAAAGGTCCGAATAGATGTCTTTCAGCTGCTTGGTCGATTTCGCCTTCAGCTTGTTCAGCTCATCCTTGATGGACGGCCCGCCCTTCTGGCCGGAAAGGGCTTCAAGCTCGGCAATCTTGGCGTCGAGTTCGGCGATAGGCTTTTCAAAATCGAGATAAGTCGTGCTCATGCTGAACTATCTAGCAACCCATGCCTGACTCGCCTAGCGCCCTTTTCACCCAAGTGCACCTTGCAGCATGACCACAGCTGGTAGGACCAGCACGCCCAAAAGCACCGGAAAAACGAAGAAAACCAATGGCAAAGTCAATTTTGCCGGCAAGGCCATTGCTTTTTCCTCGGCATAGAGAATGCGGCGCTGGCGCATATCAGCCGAGAACACGCGCAGAGTTTGGCCGAGACTCGTGCCCATTTCCTCGGCCTGACGCAGCATCGTGGCCAGCGAACCGGCCTCCTCGATTCCCATCCGGTCGGCAAAACCGCGCCAGGCCGCCTTGCGCGCCCGCCCAGCCCGCAGTTCCAGCGACAGGGTGCGCATATAGCCAGCAATGATCGGGTGGCGCAGTTCCAGTTCCTCACCCACACGCTGCACCGAGGCATCAAGGCTGAGCCCCGCCTCAACACAGGCGACCAGCAAGTCCATCATGTCGGGAAAGCCGGACGAACATTCCTGCCGCCGCGTCTTGGTTCGCTTGTCGAGATACATGCCGGGGGCGATCAGCCCGATCAGCACCAGCATCACCGAAATCATGATCGGCATGGTTCCCGGCAGTTCTGTCAGGTATGGCAGGGCTGCCAGCAGGCCCAGCTGTGGCAGGACAATGCAAAGCAAACGCGCGAAATAATACCGGGCGACCGCCGACTGGCCGGTAAAGCCTGCCGCAGCGAGGCGCGCCTTGGCCACACTCACGCCCTGCTCATCATCGTCGGGCGCCATCTGGTCGGCCAGACCGGTGACCGCACGGCCGATGCGGCTCTTGTTACGCTCGGCCGCAGCCTCAGCTGACGCAGGCCCGCGCCGGGCGAGACGGCGCTCCACACTCTCCATGTCACGGCGGCTCTTCACGAATGTCAGAAGGGGCGGAAACGCCAAAGCCAATGCTGCACCCAGCATGAGCAATGGCGCCCAGAGGGCCGGAAAGGATGAAAGATCTGTATTCATCGCCAGACCCTACATCTTGAAATTGATCATTTTGCGCATGACCATGTTTCCAATGAACATCCAGATGAACAGGCCCGCAAAGCCATACTGGATAAGCGGATCGTGGATAACGCTGCCGTAGAATTCAGGCCGGGTCAGATGGATGGCGAGCATCACGAGAAAAGGCGCCGCCGTCAGGATCATTGCCGAGGCCCGGCCTTCCGAAGACGCCGCCTTCACCTTCAGGCGCATGGTCTGGCGTTCGCGGATTGTCGTCGTATTCGCCTTCAACAGGTCGCAGAGATTGCCACCCGTCCGTTCCTGCAGGCGCACCGTGGCGCCGAACAGTTCAACATCCGGGTCACCCGCTCGCTCGGCCATGCGCTGCACGGCATTGGTCAGCGAGAAGCCGTAGGACACTTCATCAGCCGTCATGCCGAATTCGGTGCCAATCGGGTCCGGCATCTCGCGTGCCACGAGGGCAACGGCGGTCGCGACCGGGTGGCCGGCCTCGAGGCTACGGCAAACAATCTGCAGAGCATCGGGCAATTGCGCCGCCAGTTTCTTGCGGCGCTTGCCCGCGACGTGTTTCAGGATGAACAGCGGACTGATAGCCCAGACGAGCAGGAAAATGCCAACCGCCGGCATCCAGCCGCCCACAAAATACATGTACGCGCCCGCTGCCGCGACGCCACCGCCCGCTGACATGGCCCACCATTTCAGGGGCTGGTAGGGCAGACCGGAACGCACGACCAATTGGTTGAAGCGCTGCAGCGGCATCGCAAAATTGCCATCAGAATCGAGGCCCCTGCTCTTGCGCAGCTCCACCATGGCTTCGCTTGTCGTCGCATACTTGTCCTTGAATTGCAGGCGCCTGTTCACGATCCGCTGGGTCTTGGCCTGGTTCAGGAGGTCCAGCACTGACTGGATGACAAAGAAGAACGCGCCCGCCGCCATGATGGCCGGGATCACCAGAAACAGGCTCAGGCCGGATATATCTGGCAGACCGAGCACGACTAGAACACCGTTGACGGATCGAACATGCCCTTGGGCATGTGGACGCCGCGCCGCTCCATCTCGTCGAGAAATTTAGGGCGCAGGCCCGTGGCCACGAACTTGCCGATGACTTTCCCCTCTTCCGAGGTTCCCGTGCGCTCGAACTTGAAGATTTCCTGTATCTGGATGACCGAGCCTTCCATGCCGGTAATCTCGGCAATCGACATCACCTTGCGCGACCCATCGGACAGGCGCGAGGCTTGCACGATGAAGTTCACAGCCGAGGCAATCTGCCCCCGGATGGCCTCTTCGGAAATCTTCATGCCGCCCATCATCACCATCTGTTCGAGACGTGTGATCGCATCACGCGGATTGTTGGCGTGGATCGTCGCCATGGAGCCTTCGTGACCCGTGTTCATAGCCTGCAACATGTCGAACGCCTCTTCGCCCCGCACCTCGCCGAGGATTACGCGGTCAGGCCGCATGCGCAGCGCGTTCTTCACGAGTTCGCGCTGGCGGATTTCGCCCTTGCCCTCGATGTTCGGGGGCCGCGTTTCCATGCGGGCAACGTGCGGCTGCTGGAGCTGAAGCTCTGCCGCATCCTCAATCGTGATCATACGCTCCTTCGGGCTGATCGCGGACGAGAGCGCATTGAGCAGGGTCGTCTTGCCCGAACCCGTACCGCCGGAAATCACCGTAGAGGCCTTGCACTTCACGGCGCCCAGAATGAACTCGGCCACGGGGCCCGGAATGGCACCAAAGCCGACCAGCTTCTCCATCGTCAGCGGAGACTTGGAGAATTTCCGGATCGAGACCAGCGGACCATCAATGGCAATCGGCGCAATGGCTGCGTTGACCCGGCTGCCGTCGAGAAGGCGCGCGTCAACAAGCGGCTGGCTCTCATCGACGCGTCGGCCCACAGCGGACACGATGCGCTGAACGATACGCAGCAGGTGGTCATTGTCGGCGAAGCGGACAGGCGCAAGCTGAAGCTCGCCATGACGTTCGATATAAACCTGGTCATAGCCGTTGATCAGGATATCCGCGATGGAATCATCCTTCAGCAGCGGCTCGATCGGGCCGAGGCCCGTCATCTCGTCCATGACGGCATCCGCGAAAGACATTTCTTCCACCGATGACAGCGCCATTTCTTCCTTGCGAATAATCTCGGAAATGATGCCGCGCACGCGCTGGCGCATCGTGCCATCGTCCATCTTGTCGAGTGCAGACAGGTCCAGCTCGTCAATCAGCTTTGCATGCACGCGCAGCTTGGCGTCCAGCAGGTCGAAAGCCTTGTCATCGCTCTTGGACTTTGCCGCCGCCACTTGTGGCGCTGGCTTTGTCTCGGCAGCGGGCTTCGCAGGAGCGACGAGCGGTGTCGCCGGTACGGAGCTGGATCCAAACCGGCTCATTTGGCCCGCCTTTTCTTGCCGGCTTGCGGCATTGCTTCAATGGCATCTTCCGGCAACAGCTTGTCCACGAATGCTGCCACATCGGCGACAAGCGGGCTCTTCGGCTTCACATCAGCAATCGGCTTGCCGAGGTTGACTGCCGTGCGCGCAGCGTCCCAGTCGGACGTGATCGTTGTATGGATTTCACGCTCAATGGCCTGCTCGGCCTTGTCGACGGCGAATTCGGCGCGAAAGCGCTTCTTCGGGAACATGCGGTTCAGGACCAGCTTTGACTGGGCGCCATCCGGGCGCAGGGCATCCGTTTCGCGGCACATGTCAGCGGCAGCGTGCAAGCTCGGCACGGTCAGCTCGCTAACGATAACCGCTTCGTCAACAGCGCCCAGAACAGACTTGGTCCAGGGCATCATGTGCCTGGGCATGTCCACGATCACGTATTCGAACGCACTGCAGGCAACGTCCAGCAGGCGCAGGATCGCCTCTTCCGTCGCCAGCATATCGGCATCCGGGTTGCGCGGCGCGGCGATCAGCGACACGCCGTCTTCATGCTCCCAGCACCAGGCCGCCAGAAGCCGTTGGTCCAGGCGCTCCGGCGCTGCCGCCAGCGCGTGCAAATCCAGCTTGGGCACGGCTTCCAGGAACGACGTTGTCATCCCGTCCGCGAGATTGAGGTCCACAAGACACACTTTGCCAGGCCCGACCTTGCGGGCGAGGCTGAAGGCGCTTTCGATGGCCAGTGTCGAAACGCCTGCGCCACCCACAGCGCCGCGGAAAGCCCAACATTTCGATGTCGCGCCCGAGCCCTGGATGGACTGCGTCTCGCGCAGCTGCTCAGCCACATCGATGATTTCCTCGACGCCCGCAGAGGTGGGCAGGATATCGGAGGCCTCAAGCTTCATCAAAGCGCGTACCATATGCCCAGGCAGCTGATCGGAGATGACAATCACCGCTGTGCCGGGCCGCTCGACGGCCAGAGTCAGGATCACCTGATCATAGCCGGTCACGCCCTGCTCAACCAGCACGAGGCCCCCGCCATGGCGCAGCACGATCTCGGAAGACGACAGGCCGGTCAGGTCGGACAGCTCGGCGCAAGCTCCCTGTAGATCGTCCATCAAGTCAGGCCGCACCAGAACGGCCAGTGCGGGAATGACGCGGCCGGATGGCGGCGCATTGGCTTCAGGCTTTCGGACAGGTTCAAACATGTCAGCTACCCGTCTGGCCTTGCGAACCCTGGCGCAGGTCCTGCGTCTTGCCCTCGTTCAGCGCCTTTACGGCTTTTGCCGCGCGCACACCGGACGAGGACTCAACATCCCGGGAGTTTGGCAGGTTCACATCGCGTACGGATTGTGCGGCGATATTATGTTCATTCGCGCCGCCCAGAAGGGACACATCCTGATGGTCAAAGCTCGCGCAGGCCGTCAGCAAAGAAATCCCGGCCACGGCACCAATGGTTTTCAAATCACACTTCATTGTGTGGCTCCTGTACCTGCGGGTTGAACAATCGCTGTCTTGTCGAGCAGGAACAGTTCCGCTTCGGTCGGCTCGGCAAACGCGTCGAACGGCGTATCCAGCATGCCCGGATGCGCAGCTGGCTGCACAAGCCGCGGCGTGACGATAATCACCAGTTCGCTCTCGTTCTTCTGATAACGCTTGGACGCAAACAGGTTGCCGAGGATCGGCACGCTGCCCAGCCATGGCGTCTGGCGCACATCATTGGAATAATCGTTCTGGAGAAGCCCCGCGATCGCGAAGGCCTGTCCGTCATGCAGCTCGATGGTCGTGTCTGCACGCCGTACCGAAATACCCGGTATCTCGATATTGTTCGCCCGGATGCCATTGCCCCGATCCAGCGCCGACACTTCCGGCCGCACACGCAGGTTCACGAGGCCATCGCCCAGCACAGTCGGCGTGAAATCCAGGCTCACGCCAAACTTCTTGAACTCGACCGTGATCTCGCCATTGTTGCTCGACACCGGGATCGGATATTCCCCACCCGCCAAGAAGCTCGCCGTGTCGCCGGAAAGCGCCACGAGGTTCGGTTCTGCCAGTGTACGGATCACCCCCTTCTGCTCAAGGGCCCGCAGGGTAATATCGACATTCTCGTTACCGACATTGGTGAACAGTGCGATGGTCTTTTCCGCGATGCCGGAAACGGTGCCGCCTTCGGTCACACCGACAACATCATTGGCATCAAACGAGTTGCCAAAGCCGATCTCTTTAACGGCCGTCCGGCTCGCTTCGACAAAGCGCACTTCCAGCAGCACCTGCTGGCTCTGCCCGACGGAGAGTCCATTGGCGACGCCGCCCGGCACATGCCGCTCAGCCAGCTGCAGCGCCATATCCGCCGCAGCGGCCGTGGTCAGCTTGCCATCCAGAAACACGCCGTCATGCACAGGATAAACATTGATATCCTCACCCGGCAGCAGGTTCTTCAGGTCGGTGCGCAGCTCGTCGAGCCCAAGTTCCACCTCGACATCAATCAGTTCGGCGATCTCACCAGCCGCGTTGTAGATCAGAACGGTCGTCGTGCCGGGCACCTTGCCACGCAGGAAGAACGACCGGTCGGACGTCGCCATCGCATCGGCAATATCCGGATCAGCGACCACGAGGGTCGCGAATTTCGCTTCGGCTTCAACAACCGTGGAGCGGCCCTTTTCCAGGATGAGCACATCCGCACCTTCAGGCGCGCTGCGCTGCAGCCAGGCAGACGCTGGCGGCGGCATCATGGCGACCAGCGCAAGCGCAGCCACGCATAACCTGTATGTCATTTTCATTGGCTCGCTCCTCCGGCTGGCGCCTTGGGCGCGGCCACCGGCGTTGTCACTTCTGTCTCGGCATCGCCATTGATCACGCGGATACGCGCGGTGGATGGGGCGCGCACTATACGCGGCCGCGACACGGGAACGGGCGCCCGGCGGATTTCCGCCACGACCTCAGCCTCTTCCTTGCGTCCGATGAGAGCCAGCCCCAGCGCACCGCGCTGGCTCGCCGCGCCAAGCATCAGGGCATCATCGGGAGAAACTTCCAGCGTTACCGTGTTGGATGGCAGCGCCCCTTCAAGGCCCGCATCAAAGGTCTGGTCGATCGCCAGCACTTTCACATTCTTGATCACCGTGCGCGCAATCACATTGCCAGACATTCGCTCGCCGTCGCGCGCCCTGCCGCC
>TARA_R110002033_G_scaffold170004_1_pt1 | contig 11925 bp, 11 predicted proteins | sample TARA_R110002033 | Tara Oceans TARA_R110002033 (sample SAMEA4397051) | marine metagenome | biome: Polar Biome; feature: [SRF] surface water layer (ENVO:00010504); material: water (ENVO:00002006), including particulate matter (ENVO:01000060) such as... | depth 5 m
AACGAGCGTCGTATCCTTCGAAGACCTGTTTGCTGGCAAGCTGGTTGCCGCTCTTGACCGTCAGCATCCGCGCGACCTCTTCGACGTGCGCGGCTTGCTTGCTCATGAAGGCTTGAGCACTGACCTTCGGGAAGCCTTCATCGTTTATCTTCTCAGCCATTCCCGCCCCATGGGTGAAGTGCTGTCAGGGCGCGTTAAAGACCTTGCGAACGAATACCGCAACGGCTTCGAGGGTATGACCGAGGAGGTTGTTGCCATCGAAGAGCTGATCAAGACGCAGCATGAAATGATCGAAGCGCTGATCGGCAGCATGCCGGATCATCACCGTGAATTTCTGATCGGCTTCGAGCGCGGCGAACCGGACTGGTCCTTGCTCAAGATTGACGGTCTCGCAGGCCTTCCCGCGATCCGCTGGCGACAGCGTAATCTGGACAAGCTCAAGCCCGAGCAGCGCTCTGCCTTGGTCGAATTGCTGCAATCTTCCCTTCAACGGCGCGCATAAAAATAGCTGCTTTTCCTCTGTTGTCAGACGGCGTCCGTTGACAATGCTATAACTACATATGTCGCCCAAATCCCGATCTCCTGAGCTGTTCGGAGACACCGCTCAGCGGCAATGTTGGATCGTTCATAGCGGGTGTGGTCTCCGGGACATGATTCGGGTCGGTCTAAGCAATCAAATCCTAAGGCATTTCAATGGCTTGAGCCACGTCCGCCAACCGCCATGAATTTTTCGGGCGAGTTCGAAGGCTGTATGGTTTGATCTCGCGGAGCGGTGAGGCTCGGTTGGGTTTGATAGCAGATTTATACGGGTCGATTTCAAGGCCTTTGAAGCTATTTATAGACACGAATAATGACCCGCTGTCCCACCCGAAACGGAGCGTCGGGGCTCAGCATAACTGTCGAAGTCGCGGTGCGAATGTCGTTGCGTTCGCCGGGCATGCCGGTTGACTGCATCAAAACGGGAGAAATGCGGCTGATGCGGCCTTGATATGCCTGCCCTATTCTGTCTTCCGCAACCACCTCAACAGGTACTCCGGGTTTGACGTTGTCGAGAAACTGTTCGGGAATCTCAGCGCTTACGATCTTTTGGCCTTCTGGAAGAATCGTGAAAACCACTGTTGTCCCGCTCGCTGCGGCAAACTCTCCGACCTTGATTCCCTGTCGAATAATGAAACCGTCAACGGGAGCGCGAATTGTTCGTATTTCGACCTCACGCTTGGCAATATCACGTCGCATCCTGGCGACAGTGAGAACCGAGGCGGCTACCTTCAGTTCGCCGGCGAGATTGTCCCTGGCTGCTAGTGCGTCATCAAGGGCTTGATCCGAGACAGCATTTGCCGCTGCGGCACGTTTAACCCGGTCTGCCTGGCGAGAAAGATTTTTCATCTTCATTTGCAGAAGATTATATTGCTCTTCGGCCTGCAGGGCTTCCTCCGATGCGATCTTTACCGATAACGATTCCTGACTTGAATCGAGTATCGCCATGACGTCCCCTGCCTTGACCTGATCGCCATCGTGCACCCGCAAGGATGCGACGATACCATCCCGGGGGGAGGTGACCCGAAAAAGACCGCCCGGGATATCCACGACCCCCCTTGCGGCAGCCAGGATGGGGCGACCGACGAGATCCGGCCGGTCGGTGTTTTCCTGTGCGCTTGGGGGAAGCGCGGTGAAATACAACAGTGCCACGCCGATCAGGCCAGCAGAAATCGTTGTCACTGCCGGACGTTTGATACGAGAGAAAAACTTCATGACTTCAAGATCCTGTGGAATTCTTACCGGAGAAGGAGCGGACGTCCCTGAACAAGCGTCCGTCTTCCATCTGGAGGACACGATCTGCCTGCTTGACGAGACGCATGTCGTGCGAAACACACAACACCGCGGAACCGGAGTCTTTTGCGATGGATTGGAGAATCTCGACGATGTTACGCCCATTTTCGCTGTCGAGGGCGCTCGTCGGTTCGTCTGCGAATAGAATGGCGGGTTTTTTGACAATGGCGCGGGCAATCGCGACGCGCTGTTTTTCACCGCCGGACATTTCCGACGGCCGCAGATGGCTTCTCTTTGACAAACCCACGCTGGCCAGAGCATTGATGGCCCGCTCACGGGCCTCTGCTGCCGGAACTGACATGTAATCGAGAGGTATCTGCACCTGCTCGACCGCGGTCAGGCCGGGGAAAAGATTGAACCCCTGAAAAACAAACCCGCAATTCTTCAGGCGAAAGTCATCCCGCGCTTCGTCGTTCAAGGACGAGAGCATGACATCCCCGGCGCTGACGGATCCTTCGTCTGCTTTGGTCATGCCGCTGAGGATGGCAAGGAGTGTGCTTTTGCCGCAGCCGGACGGCCCGGTCAGCAGCGTGAATTCGCCAGCGAATATATCCACCGAGACATCTGACAACGCCTGCATATGGATATTTTGTATCGTAAACGACTTACCGAGATTACGTGCGCTGAGGACAGGCAACATGGTTCACCTTAAAAGCATGGCGGGATCGGTATCGCGCAAACGATGTATCGCCAGGAGACAGGCGACAGCCGCGACAAGAAGCACTACCGTTGAGGCCGAGGCGATGATGCTGAAGCGCAATTCGAAAGGAACCCGGTAAACAGCCGCCATCAAGGCGATGGCCACGCTTAGAAACAGGCTGATGACAAAGCCGAAAAGACCGACCCAGCCCGCCTGTTCGATGACGATGAAACGCAGCCGGTCGAAGGGTACGCCGAGGGCTCTTAAGGTTGCATATTGGGGAACGGTTCCTGCCACAGCACTCATCAAGGTTTGGCTCGTTATTACGGCGCCGATCATGACTGCGATCAATGTTGCGAAGATGAAAGCAATTCCCGCACCCGAATCCAGCAGCATGTACATCGTCGTCATCGATGCGAGTTCTTCGGCTGACCAGACCTCGAAGCGGCGTATGTTGGCACTGCTATTTAGTCGCGCCTGAATGGCGGGGCCATTGGTGCCCGGTTTGAGATCATAGAGAAAATAGGTAGCGCCGCTGTCGCCAGGCAGGCTGTGATCGAGATTGCGGGCCGTTTCCAGTGAAGCCACGACATTGACACCTCCCAGACCGCGAAGGCCGTCAATATAGCCAACGATCCGCACCGAGTGCCGGTTCACTTCGGCAATACCGCCCTTTTGTGTGGAAAGCTTCGATGCGTCCGCAATGTCAACGACAACCGTGCCGGGCTCGTTCAATTCGTTTCGAAGCGAACCGGGAATGATGCGCGCGAGCGCCTCGGCGTCATTTGCGGTATCGATACCGAGCACCGTAACGCTAACACCGCCACCCCCGTGGGGGCCTCTCCAGTCGCCGGAGCCGAACAGTATTGGCTCCACATGCGAAATTGCCGGCTCGGCATAGAGATTTGTCGCCACACCCGCCGGGATTGTGCGCCCGAGGTCGACGCTCTGTGTTCCGGGAAATCCCACCCAATATTGGGCGGTGGATTGCGTGACATAAAGACTATTGGCACCCACGATGCCCAGCAACAACGCCCCCTGCACCGTCATCAGAACGCCTGAGAAGGCGATTGCGATCGTTGCGGGTAAAAAACGGCGCCACTCGTGGATCAAAGTCTTGCGCGCAATCGAGATCGTCATGATCCGTTTTTCCTCCGTTTATCAGGGGAGGTTGCGATATCCTGTGCCTCCGCGCCCAGACTTCCGCCCGTCGCTCTTGCAAAAACGATCAGTGCTTCCGCTTCGTCTTTGATGGCTTCGGTGAGTTGACGGCGGGTTTCTGCGGCTGCCAGTTGTCGTGTGACAAGGATGGAGGGGTCCGACAGTCCTTCGCGAGACAGTAATTGAGCTTCAACCGAGCCTTTTTCAGCCGTTGAGTGGGCTGATCTTGCACGCGCAGTTTCGAGCCGCGCGGTGAGAAGCGCACGCAAGGCTGAGGAGGCTTCGCCGTGAGCGACAAGTACCGCCTGTCGGTAGGCCGCGACGGCTTCACGCAATTGCGCTTTTTTCGCTTCCACGACATCCAGCCGTTTCCCGTAGTCGAAGATCGGTATCTGTAATGACGGGCCGCCCATGATGCCGAAAATGGACCCGGAGACGGGCGACCCGATGCCAATCATTCCCGAAAGATGGAGTTTCGGATAAAGATCGGACGTTGCAATTCCCACCTCGGCTCCCGCCTTGAGGACGGCGAATTCAGCCCTTCGGACATCCGGACGCTGGCGAAGCACATCGGCCGGGACCGCCTTCACCAGCACTTTGTTTGCCACGGGTTGCGGCTTGATTACTGACAATGCTGCATCTTCTGTCGCGACGCCCTGAAGCACGGCAATGCGCTGGATTTCGTCTGCAATAGCATTGTCGAGAACACGTTTTTGTTGCGCCATTGCGGCGCTATCGTCGGTCGCTGACTGTGCGTCGAGCATTGTCGCCAATCCGCTGCGGAACCGCACAGTCGCTATATCCCTGGCTTTTGCCTTGATGGAGGAAAGGAGATCGGCATTTTGCCGCTGGTGCTGCAATGCCCTCAAGCGAACATAGCTTGTTGCGGCCTCCGCGATGACGGAGAGCTTTGCGGCATTGACGTCTTCGGCGGCCATGCGCCCGTCCAGATCGGCGGATTTCTGGGCCAGTTTGTCCTGCCCGAAAAGAGCGATTTCCCATCCGGTCTCAAGATTGAGCTGGGCTGGACGGCGGGAAATGTCGTCTACCCTCGTCTTGCTGCTTGAACCCGTTGCAGAACCGGAGAGGTCGACATTGGGCAGGAAGCCGGAAGATGCAGAGTGCGCAATGGCGGCGGCAGCCGCCAGTCGCTCGCGGGCCTGCGCGACGGTCAGATTCCCCCGCTGAACACGCGCCACGATGGCGTCGAGCTGGCGGTTATTGAAGGTGAGCCACCACGCTTCGCTTTTTAAGTTGGGTCGCTGCCCGCCCATCTGCGCAAATTCCGGCGGTAATGCCGATGGTGCGATGTCCGAAAAGGGCAGCCGCCCTTGAGAGCAGGACGACAGGAGCAGGGCCATCAAGATCCAGCGACACCGTTTCAAGGTCACATTGCAATTCGCCCTTGAACGATCGCGGCAATCAAGGTGCACCTTATTCATTTTGGACCACATGAAACACGCAATACCCGGAAAAATCGTCGTTGATCCCTATTGTCGGCCGCCGATCCGACAAATCGAATGGATGCTGTCGCATTCATAACGTCTCCCCAGATCATTGCGGGCTTCAGATTTAGCACAGTCACTGTGCAGATTTGGTCGAGGAAGCCGGCATCGACTTTTCGGCAGGTGCGGTTGAGACGCACCAGGCGCCAGCAATAATCAGCGCGCTGCCGCCCAACTGCAGGGCGGAGACCTGTTCGGAATAGAGAAGCCATGCGCTTGCGAGCACGAAAACATAACTGATCGCAGAAAGAGGAAATGCTTTCGACAGATCAGTCCGCGCAAGGACACGTAGCCACAGGACGAAACAGACGATTTCGGCGATGATGGCGAGAATGAACCATGGGGATGAGACAAGTTCGACGATCCATGTGATGCCAAACTGGCCGGAAACATGGTCCGCGCTCTCTTTGAGAAAAATCTGCTGCAGCGTGTTCAACAACGGGATGGAGAGCCAAAGCGTCGGGAGATCCTTCATTGTTTTTCCAATCCATCGGAGCTGAAAAGCGGGGAAATCCATTTCAGTACCGCGTGCAGAACAGGGTTTTGGTGCCTGAAAAACATGGCGTTAGCCGTCAGCATACTGCCGAGACGGAGCTTGTTCCGGTAATAGGCCTGCCCGCTTTGATATCGGGTGAGCCCATGCTCGAGACAAAAGCGAAGATTTTCGAACCAGCTGACATAATAGAGATTGTAAGGCCTGCCACGGATGGCATCCATGCAGAAGAATTTATCGATGAGCATATCGCGGTTGTGCAAAAGAAGATTGAAGGCGAGGATGTCGTCGCCGACGCGATAGACGGTGCAGAACGCATTCTCGGGCAGGTTTGACAGGATACCGGTGAAGTAGTCCGACGTCAGTTCTTCGAACTGCCATTCGCTTCGGTTACGGGTATCGTGGTAAAGTTCAAGAAAGCGGGGCAACATGTCGCCAAGTTCGGTAACTCTCTCCACTTTGACCTTTATGGCTGCGCGGCATTTGCGGCGCATGTCCTTGCGTGTCGAATAAGACAATCTTGCGAGATAGGTGTCAATATCGGGAAAGTCGATGCGCAGCCATGCGGTTGGCAAGCCGGGCATGGCGACGAACTGGCGCCTGTGGATCGTTGTCGAAAGCGCTCGCCCAAGAGGCATCGGCACGTCTTTCAGCGCGAACAGGCCGTATCCTGACATTTGCGCCCATCGTTCCGTGCATTCCAGCAAATGGGCCATCACATCAGCTTCCCAAATGCCGGGAATATCCGGATGCATGCCGATGCTCGCGCACTCTGTACAGGGAGAGCCGATACAGGCAAGCCGGAGCGACAAAAAGCGGGGGAATTTTTTGCGGATGCCTTCGACAAGGGACGTGAGCCGTCCTCTTTCCAGCGTCGTTTCCAGGTGGTAATCGCATAGAAAAATCGGAGCGGCGGCAACGACGACCCCATAATAGCTGATCGTCGCATATCGCCATTCGAAACCGACAAGATTAGCCTGCTCGACTGCGAGCAAATAATCGTAGCGCTCTATATCTGCCTTAAAACACGCATCCCAGGCATCCCTGTCGATGGTCGCAAGCGTGTCGTGGATCAGAAATTCGAGGTTTCGGGAATTGACACCCGCCCCGTCGCCAAACTCAAATCGGGTTTCTAGAAGCATGTTTCATCTCGAAAAACTGTGCGGAGAGATCGGCGACCTTGCGATGCTCTCTGTCCACGTGGATCATGTGATAGCTGTTGTTCAACCAGTACAGCGCTCTTGGTCCGCCAAGCTTTGCGGCGATGTAGCGGGCGTGGTCTGGGCCACTGAGATCATCTTCGGTTGAATGGATGATGAGGGATGGGGTGGTGATCGCAGGCAGATGCTTTTTGAGATGACGGCCGAGCCGGTTCATTTCGATGAGGCCGCGCCCGGGGAAATGGCTGACAACGCCTTCGTTTTCCATTCCCGCAATGATGCGCCTCAGGCGCTCGTCCTTGATGCCAAGGGAAGGCGTTTCGCTGAAGTTGAGGCGATCGATGAAGGGTATCATCCTGATCCATCTGATGTGCGGTGAGAGGATCGCGTAATAGCGAGGAACATTCCAGCCGTCGAAGTGAAAGCAGGGGGAATAGAGGGCGACCGACTGGAGCGGGGACGATTTCATATGTGACGCGAGAAGTGTCAGCTTGCCACCAACGCAGATGCCAGCACCAAAGACGGTATCGCTGCGCGTTGCCAGCCAGTCAGCGGCGGTTGCGATGCTGTCAAGCCAGTCTTCGAAGCGGGAACGCCGCAAAGCAGCTTCCCCACGCCCGTGCCCGGCGAGCAGGGGAGCAAAAACCGAATAACCCCTGCGGCTGAACTGCCGCGCCACCAGACGCATTTCGGCAGGGGCGCCGCTCATGCCGTGCACGAGCATGACGGCCTTGCCGTTCTTACCCTCTTCGAAAAAAGACAGGCCATCATTTGACGGGTTGAACACGGGCATTTTTTCTTCTGCCGAAGCAGGCAGGAAAGAGCGCGCAAAGCGGGATTGTGAGTCAGCGAAAGAAAGCGTCATAATCCTGATACTCCCACACAGATGACGCCGCCCGATACCAGCGCAACACCGATGGAATGCCGCAGACTGATGGTTTCCCTGAACAGGATGGCCCCGAAAATAGCGATAACGGCATAGCTCGACGCCATCAGCGGGAATGCGATGGAGAGCGGAACATGCGCAAGGACATAGGTCCAGGCGACGAGCTCTACGCCCCAGAACACGATCCCGGTTAACGTCCATGGATGTAGATAAATGTTGCCCCGGTCTTTGGCGGAGGCGAATTTGAAGCAGATTTCCCTGCCGGCCTCCGTCAGCACGCAGAACAGAATGAGAGCAAGCATTGTTTTATTGAGCCCTTCCGTCATGCCAGTATTTCCGAAAACGACCTTAAAAGAGTAAGGTTGGTGAGGGTGTTGCGATCGCAGGTCATCACCGCATCTGGGGCGCGCAGAGGCTGGTCGATCAAGATTTCCCCCTGCTTCAGAAGTCGTGTGAGCAGGGGGCCGCTGTAGGTTGGTGACGAATAATCACCGATGACATCCGCCCCCACGATGCGATGTCGTATAGCGATGTCGCTTAACAGCTCAAGGATCGTAGAAAGCCGTAATCGGCCCTGATCCCAATTGGTGATGGCATCGTCCAGAGACAGGCAATCCTTGTCGATGGTGATATAGACATTGGACGTGAATATCCTCGACAGCAGGTGCTCCGTGAATGCTGTGAGCCCCATTTTTTTCATGGTTGACCAGATGAGATGACCGCCCGACTGGATATAGCTGGGGCTGTCGCCATAGTCGTGTTTGACGCGGCTGGGCAGGTGGTCGTAAGGGTAGAGTTCAACCTTACCGTTGGTCAGATTATCCAGATTCGCTCTTTTGCGCTCCGGCGATTGCAGGTCCGCGCTGCAGACACCAAGCGTGATGATTTTTTGAACGTCTCTATGTTTCGCGACCTCGTTGACCCATGAGCCGCAATGGACACCATTGTCGAAATTGACCCAGTCCGGATGGTTGTCGATATGGATGACCGTTAAAGGTCCATCGAAGCTTTCTGCCGCTTCGGCAATCAGCAGGGTTGAGACATGATGAAAGTCGCCCGATCCGAGAAAACACAGTCGGGGGGACGCGTGTGCGCCGACGGGGCGTGCTATACTGGGTTTTAACAGATCGAGCGACTCTCTCCTGCTCCAGAGACGAACGGCGCTTCCACAGCGTCGTTCGTCAACCTCGCGCGCGCTCACCGAAAGTGCGGCATCAACAAAGGTTGGCTGCAGAAGCAGGGCATCGTCGAGATGGAGCAGAAGTGTGTCCACGAGATTATCTCCGTTCGGCGCGGGTCAGAAGCTGGTCAAGCAGCTCGATTGCCAGATTGATCTCGTCGAAAGAGATGTTGAGGTTTGGCGCGAACGTGATGACGTTCTTGTGGTAACCACCGACATCAAGCACCAGGCCGTATTTGCGCCCGTTCACGATCATGTCGCCCTTCATGCCCTCGTCGGACATCCAGTCGAGTGTGGCCTTGTCAGGCGTGAAGCTGTCGTCGCGGCAAATTTCCATCCGAAGTGCTAGGCCGAGCCCATCCACTTCACCGACGATCGCGTGTTTGCGCTGCAACTGCTGCAGACCATCCAGGAAGACGGCGCCCTTTGCCATGACACTGGCGCCGATATTCTCTTCCTCGGCCATTTTGAGCGTTTCGAGGGCGACGGCCGTTCCCATCGGGTTGCTGGCGAAGGTGGAGTGCGTGGAGCCGGGCGGGAAAATCGCCGGGTTGATCATCTCCTCACGCGCCCATATGCCCGACAGCGGGTTGAGACCGTTGGTGATCGCCTTGCCGAACACCAGAATATCAGGGGAAACGCCGAAATGTTCGATCGACCAGAGTTTACCGGTGCGATAAACACCCATCTGGATTTCATCAACGACAAGAAGAATGCCGTGCTCATCTAGCACCTTCTTCAGCTCGACGAAAAAGTTCATTGGCGGAATAACGTAGCCGCCGGTGCCCTGGATCGGCTCGATGTAGAAGGCAGCATATTCGGATTTTCCGGCTTTCGGATCCCAGACACCGTTATATTCGCTTTCGAAAAGGCGGGCGAACTTCTGGACGCAATAGTGACCGTATTCCTCTTTCGACATGCCCTTCGGGCCGCGAAAGTGATATGGAAATTCGATGAACTGGGCGCGTTCACCAAAATGGCCGTAACGGCGGCGGTAACGGTAGGAAGAGGTGATGGAGGTGGCGCCGAGGGTGCGACCATGATAACCGCCCTCGAAAGCAAACATCATGCTTTTGCCGCCCGAATAGTTCCGGACAAGTTTCAGCGAGTCCTCGACGGCCTGCGAACCGCCGACATTGAAATGCACGCGTCCCTTGCGGCCGAACTTTCTTTCCGCGTCCTGGGCGATCATCGTCGCCAGTTCGACCTTCTCGCGATGGAGATATTGCGAAGCGACCTGTGGCAGGGTATCGAGCTGGCGATGGGCTGCAGCATTAAGGCGGGGGTTGCGGTACCCGAAATTAACAGCGGAGTACCACATCTGTAGATCGAGGAAGGCTGTACCTGTCTCGTCATACATGAAAGATCCGTCACAACCGGTGAAAAATTTGGGATGATCGGTGTAGTGGACGGTGTCGCCGTGGGAGCAATAGATTTCCTCAAGGTGACGGAGTTCGTCTTCGGATGTGATGTCGTCCTGGACGTCAATCGGCTTGATAAGTGAATGCACTTTCTTGTTCCTGATTAGGCAGTTTTTGAAAGGTGAGAACCCACTCCGTGGGCGGTGTAGATGTGCTGCAGCTGTGCAGCGGCTTCTGCTTGGACATCCTTGAAAGTCGTGTAGGAAACGAACGGGATGGAATTGCGGGTGCAATGCGTGGCGAGTTTGTGCTTGGCGAAAAGCAGGTCCGCACGCGCCGAGACGCAAAAATCGCTTCGCCCGTCGCCGACATAGATGTGGGGGGTGTTCGATGCCACGACGGCGCATTTGCAGACCCCCGATCCAGCTTGGCACGCGGACTGCTTAAACGGTGCTTCCAGTCGGTAATAGAAGCAGTTCCCGTTCTTTTCGACACAGAGTCGATTGGCGATAATGTCGAGATGGCCAAGGCCGTGATTGGACAAGACGCGGTGAATGAAACGATCGACCCCGTCGCTGACGACGGTTACAGGGATCGAATTTCTCAAGCACCAGCGGACGAATTCAGGGAATTCAGGATCGATTTCGACCGTGTCGAGAAATTCATCTATTTGGTTCATGGCTGCTTGGATGAGCGTGATTTGTGCACTCATGCATTGCCGCGCGTCGATCCGTCCTGCTTCCCAGGCCTGCTCTATGTCGCGCCACTCCGGCGCGGCAAACCGCTCGAGAACGGCATCCGTCACGTCGATCGTCGTGATCGTGCCATCAAAATCGCAATAGGCTTGCATCAGCGCGCCATCCCTGTGCATGTGACGCCGAAATGCCTGGAAACGCGAAATGTGTGGCGATGAGTAGCCAAATGGTCAAACCCTGCCGAGATATCCGCTCTATAAAAGGGGGATTTCACCGGCGATTGTTCACTTGTTGATTTTTTCATGTTTGAAAAGCTCTCCGTCAAATCCAGCGCGTCGGGAAACGGAACGGTTCTGCTTGCCGATGCCGTGCTGGCGAAAAGGGAAATACGCCTCGTCTGTCGAGAAAGCGTGGAGAAAATCTTCATGTTCGGTGGATTGGGGACCCGTCGGCAATATCACCGATTGACGCACTTGGATCAGTTGTCCTAACTGCAAGCAGAATATCGAAGCCGGACTGCAATCGCGACGTCGGCACGTTGAACCAATGTCGCCGATGCGAAGGCTTCCGCGTCGTTACCGCAGGTGACGGCATAGTTGGATTGGGCCATCACCAACGCCTTAGGCCGGATCTGGTCGTGCTGGATATCAAGCTGTCGCGTCAGGACAGATACGAAGTGCTTGCTGCCATCAGGCGGGTGTTCGGAACGCCTGTTATCATGGTGACGGTGCTTGCAGACGATCTGGACAAGATGAGGCTTTGCGCATTGATGCCGACGACTATGTCGTTAAACCTTTCAACCCCCGGAAATCGTTGTGCGAACGCCGCACCCTTAAAAAGGGGCAGGTGATTACCATCGAACCTTTTTTATCCCTGGGCTCGGAATGGGCGAATGAAGATAAGGAGTAAGACCGTATGTCCTTCATTGTTCATCCTCCTGGTGCTGAGGACAGGCTCTCTGTGAGTAATTGACCTGAGCCCTTAAAACTCGTCCAAAAATGAGTAGAGTCTGTC
>TARA_R110002033_G_scaffold170670_3_pt1 | contig 11924 bp, 13 predicted proteins | sample TARA_R110002033 | Tara Oceans TARA_R110002033 (sample SAMEA4397051) | marine metagenome | biome: Polar Biome; feature: [SRF] surface water layer (ENVO:00010504); material: water (ENVO:00002006), including particulate matter (ENVO:01000060) such as... | depth 5 m
CATTTTGCTCGTGCCTCACAAAATAAAAAGAGCTTGCCCTTCCCCACCGCCACCCGACTGAAAATAACTTATGGAATGTAAATATTATTAGCAATAAGTTAATATATTTGCGTAAAACACAAATTAATTGGCTAAAGTGGAAATAAATAGAATCAAAGTTGCACTTGCAGAAACCAGAAGAAAAAACAAATGGTTAGCAGAGAAACTAGAGAAAGACGAATCTACTATATCGCAATGGTGTACTAATGCTAGACAACCTTCTTTAGAAAATTTACTAAATATTGCTAATGCATTAGATATTGACATTAGAGAACTATTATACTCAACGAAAGAAAGTGCTTAAATGAACAACTCTAAAACATATATAGACCTGTTCTCGGGTTGTGGAGGACTTTCTCTTGGTTTACATAATGCAGGATGGAAAGGTGCTTTTGCAATTGAAAAAAGTGAAGATGCTTTTAAAACTCTAGAACATAATTTAATCAAAAAGAAAAAGCATTTTGATTGGCCTAATTGGTTAGAACAAAAACACCACGATATAAATGAAATTCTAGAGAATAATTCGAATGACCTAATTAAGTTAAGAGGAAAAATCGATTTGGTAGCAGGTGGTCCGCCTTGCCAAGGATTTTCAATGGCGGGAAGAAGAATTGAAAATGACTCTAGAAATGACTTAATTAATTCTTACATAAAATTCATTGACTATGTAAAACCCAAATTGATATTTTTTGAAAATGTTAAAGGTTTCACCCTTGGTTTTAAAAATAATGACAAAAAAGGTAAAGCATACTCAACATATGTCGTTGAACAACTACAAAATTTAGGATATTCTGTAAAAGGACAGTTAATCGATTTTTCCAAATATGGTATTCCTCAAAAACGAACAAGATTTATTTTAGTCGGAATTCAAAATGATTTTCTCAAAGAGAACCCGTCAATAAATAAAGAAAGCTTTTTTAATGGAATTCAAAATAACAAAGAAGCTTTTTTAGTAAGTAAAAATCTTACTCTGAATCCAACTTTAGAAAATGCAATTTCCGACTTACTACAATCTAATGGAGTAATTGAATCTGAAACGCCTAAATTTAAAGAAGGAGTTTATGGTGAACCTCTATCAAACTATCAAAAATTTGTCCGAAAATATAAAAGAAAGAATGCTAGAGTTGATAGTCATAGATTTGCAAAACACACAGAAACAATAAAGTCTAGGTTTAAAATTGCATTGGATGAAAACCTTACAAGCTCTGCATATAGAGAAAGGTTCCAACTTAAAAAAAGTAGCACAAAAATACTTGAAGCAAATAAACCAACACCTACAATTACAACATTACCAGACGATTATATTCACTATTGCGAACCAAGAATTATGACAGTTCGTGAGTACGCTAGAATTCAATCCTTTCCTGACACTTATGAATTCAAAGGGAAGTACACTACTGGTGGTAAGAGAAGAACGCAAGAGGTTCCGAGATATTCACAAATTGGAAATGCAATTCCACCCTTATTTGGTGAACAAGCAGGTTTAGTTTTAAAACAGCTTATTTCATAATGCAGAAAAAACCACTACAATTTAAAATTAGTTCTGCATTAAAGAACATTATAGGAAGTGATTTAATAAGTGATGATTTCATTGCTGTTTTCGAGCTAGTCAAAAACTCATATGATGCACACGCAACAAAAGTTGAGTTAACTTTTGAAAATATTTATTCCGAAAACGCTAAAATCATAATCAAGGATAATGGCAAAGGAATGAACTATGATGATTTAATTAACAAATGGTTATTTGTTGCTTATTCTGCCAAAAAAGAAGGAACAGAAGAAGACAGTTACGACTATCGAGATAAAATCAAAATAAAGAGGGCATACGCTGGAGCAAAAGGTATTGGAAGATTTTCTTGTGACAGACTTGGCGGAGAATTATATCTGGAAACAGTTAAAGATGAGGAAAATCCAAAGGTCGAAACTTTGCTTACTGAATGGGATAAGTTCGAAGGAAATTTAAAAGAAGAATTTGTAAACATAAGTGTACTTCACGAAACAATTCCTAAAAGCAACTATGGTTTGGAACACGGCACAGTTTTAGAAATTTCAAACCTCAAAAGTGATTGGGATAAGGCTAAGTTTTTAGAATTAAAAAACTCTCTAGCAAAATTAATTAATCCAAATAACCAGTTTGAAGAAGATGAGTTTTCAATTGAACTCATTGTCCCAGAAGAATTTGAAAACGATAAAAAAGAGAAAGAATATCATCATAAGGTAAATGGAAAGATTGAAAACTTAATTTTTGAGACTATTGATTTAAAAACAACTAAAATCATTTCGTCAGTTTCAAACAAAAAAATGAATGAAATTAAAACAAGTTTATATGAAGCTGGTCAGCTTGTATATGAAATAATTGAAGAAAACCCTTTTAAAAATTTATTTAATGTCCATCTAGAGTTATTCTATCTAAACCAGTCTGCTAAAGCCACCTTTTCTAGAAGAATGAAAATGCAACCAGTTCAATATGGACATTTATTGGTTTACAAAAATGGCATTAGAGTTTATCCTTATGGAGAAAGAGGTGAAGACCCATTTAAATTTGACAATAGAAAAGCTCAAGGCTATAATCGCTTTATAGGAACACGAGAACAAATAGGTTTTATATCAATTTTTGATACAGAAGATGAAATTAATGACCAATTAAGAGAGACTTCAAGTCGTGGTGATGGTTTAATGCAAACCCCAACTTACATTCAGCTTGAAGAATGGTTATTAGTAACCCTTAGAAGATTAGAAAAATTTGTAGTTGATATTGTGAACTGGGGTAATGATTTATCAGAAGATGAATTCATTAGCTTACCAGAATTGAAAAAGAAAGAAGAACTAAGAAAACTAATTGAATCGCTAACTAAATCAAAAGGATTAGTTTCTTTCAATCTTTCACAAGATATAATCAACATTATTGATGAAAAATCTAGTAAAACAGTAAAAAGTAACCTTTCTAAAATTATAAAAAATGTCAAAGAAGGTAACTTCAATCCTGGAGAATTAGCAACTGACATTAAAAAGGAACTAAAACGACTTGAACAACTAGAAAACATAACAAAAGAAGCTCAAGAGTCTGAATTTGAAGTCACTAAGGAGAATATAAAAATTTCTGGTGAACTTGAAATTGAAAAGAAAAAAGGAGCTTTTCAAGGTGCTTTAATTGGTACAGACAAAGAAAGAATAGTTTCGTTACAACATCAAGTTTATCATTCTTCAGGCAGAATTCATAGAAATATCAAACTTCTTATTAGGCATTTAGGTCTAGAAAATCTGGACGATAAAAGTCAAAAGCATATTTCTGTAATTTCAAGAGAAACCACTAAAATAAATTCTATTGCCAAATTTATAACTAAGGCTAATTTTAGCCTAACGGCATCTGAAATTGAGGTAGACTTGGTAAATTTTATAGAAGATTATATTAATGAAGTTTATCTTTTTGAAGATAAAATCATAGACACTAAAATGTCTATTAGCGTAAATACAAATAGTTTAGAGTTAGAAAAGATTTTCAGACCGCTCGAAATAACAACATTGGTTGATGTTTTTATTTCCAATTCAGAAAAAGCAAAAGCTACAAAAATTGACTTTAGTTTTAAACTTTCAGAAAAGAGAATATTTCTCTTTGTTTCTGATAATGGCAAGGGAATCAAAGAAAGTGATTTAGACTCAATCTTCGATTTAGGGTTTACAACAACTAGCGGTTCAGGAATTGGATTATTTCAAGCCAAAGAAATTGTTAAAAATGATTTAGGTGGTGAAATAATAGTTGAGAACACAAGTAAGGAAGGAACAACATTTAAGATAGCATTACAATAAGATGAAACTAGACTATAAAATACTTTGGCTTGATGATAAAATAAAATCTGTTGTCCTAACGGATTACGAAGACGATATAGAAGATTTAAAGGACTACATAAAATCACTTGGATTTAAAGAAACTATTGACTTTGTTCGAACAGAAGACGAACTATTTTCCAAACTTGATGAAGTAAGAGAATATGATTTAATAATGACTGATTATCATCTTGATGAGATAAAAGGAAATACACGTAATGGTGATGATATTATTAAAACAATTCGTGAAAGAGATATTTTTACTGAAATTATGTTTTATTCAGCTCAAGGTGAAGTGAAAGATACCGATAGGCTTGACAGAATTACCTTTTTCGAGAGCTTTAAAGTGCTTGGAGATGACCATTATGAAAAAATCTTTCGGAAAGCCAAAGAACTAATAGAATTGACTGTCCGAAAATTCCAAAACATTGTTGCAATGCGAGGAATGATAATGCACGAGACAAGCATTTTAGATGAATTTTGTTTTGAACTAATTTCGGACTATTTGACAAAAACAGATAGTAAAAAAGTTAAAGAATCAATCTTTGATGAAATCATTTCATTTTACAAAAGAAAATTTGAAGAAGTTAGTAAATATAAAAAGAATGGTAGAATAGATAAGGTGCTTAACGACCCATTACTATTCTCGTTTTCGCAAAGAGCGAATACTCTTAAATCGATTATTGAAGAAATTAATTTTGACGATTTTATTGATGAATTTAAACTGCGAGTTATAAAAATTAGGAATCAATTTGCTCATTCCATTCTAGAGATAAATGAAGATGGAATTGAAGTATTTCGTAATAAATCTGAGGATATAACTTTTGATGAAGAGTTGTGCAAACAAATCAGGCTTGACATAATAAATCATAAGGGAAATTTAGACAGTTTAAAAATTGAACTAGATAAATAGCCATTGCAAGTTCAAGCACATTTAAAGTTTGCTCGTGCCTCACAAATTTAAAAGAGCTTTCACGCCAACGCTAGCAAGTTTGCGGAAAGAAAAGCCAGCCAGGTAACAATGTATATAAAAAATAGGCGAAATAGTAATAAATCCAAGGCTTTTGGCTCGTATCAAAGTTTGTACTTAACCGAAAGTTTCGTGCTTCGTAATCGCCTACTTTTCATATACTAAACGTTGTGCCTAATTAAAAAAAACTGCCGAATATGAATAGAATTACAGCTTTTGCAGATGAATATGGAAATAATTCTTTCCAATTTTCAACTCAAGGAAGTCACTTTATTGTTGCGACTGTGATTTGTAATTCAGACAAAGTTACAGAACTTGAAAGCTCAGTAGATGAAATACGAAAAAAACACAATTTCCAAACAGGAGAGATTAAATCAAGTGGAATTTCAAAACATCACAAAAGGAGAATAAGAGTATTATCTGATGTAATAAATTTAGATTTATCAGTTTATGCAGTAATAGTAGATAAAAGGAAATTAAAAGGAAAAGGGTTTAGTTATAAGAAATCATTTTACAAATATTTGAATAATCTGTTATACAAAGAATTATTCCGAACTTTTCCCAAATTGGAATTATACGTAGATGAACACGGAGGAAACGATTATATGTTGGAGTTTAAAAATTATGTAAATAAACATCATCAAAAAACTCTGTTCTCAGGTTCTGAATTTGGTATTAAAGATAGTAAACAAAGTAATTTAATACAAATAGCAGATTTAATTGCAGGAACACTTGGCTACATTTATGACGAAACCAAAATTTCTGAATATAGCGAAGAATTTAAAACATTAATAAAGCCAATAATTAGTGATTTAAACTTCTTTCCAAAAGATTATAACTTCTCAGATTTTGTAGAATCAAATACTGACAATGCATTTAATCCATTAATTGCAGAAGTAAGTCATTTGAGAATTAACGATTTTATAGAAAAAGAAAGTGGAAATGACCAACAGAAAATTGACCAAATAAACTTTTTAAAACTATTACTTTTATATCAGAGAGTTTATTATAAGTCAAGATATATTTCAACAAAAGAGATATTTAACCACTTAAATCAAAGTAGAGAAAAACCTCTGAAAGAAGAGTATTTTAGGTCAAAAGTTGTTGGAAACTTAAGAGATAAAGGAATCTTAATTTCATCTAGCCCGAAAGGTTACAAAATACCAACTTCCGAAAAAGATTTATATTCATTTATAAAACACGGAAACCGAATTATTTTACCAATGGCTAACCGAATTAAACAAATGAGAAACGCAATAAAATTAGCATCTGGAAATGAATTAGATTTATTGGATAATCCAGATTTTAAAGAACTGAAAGAAATGTTAAATAACTAGGCACAACACCGTATAAACTTTATTGCTAGTTATGGCTCACTTGGGAAATTCCTCCGGAATTTCGCCGTTCGTGCTTTATTTAGTAAATTCACTGCTTAAACAACGCAACAAAGCTTATACAACAACGTTATGTGCAATTACCAAAAATGACGAAAACAACACTAATATTGATTTTTACTATTCTATTTTTTACTTCGTGTAATGAAGTTGTTGAATATGAACAAAGTTTAAGTGACGAAGAACTTTATCCAAATTATGTAAAAGCAATAAAGAATGAAAGTACATTTCAAAATTTTCTTGTAGTTAAAGTTAAAAATTTGAATAATGGAGAAATTCGAGAATATTGCACGAAAGGAAACTTTTTGAAAGGAGCATTGCATAGAGAATTGAATTTAGGATATTCAAAAGACGGAATTATTAAAGTCTATGAAACTGCAATCGAAAATAAAGAAAGGTATTTTGAATTTAAAAACGATAGTGCAATTTGGAATATAAGTGCATTTGATAAATATTCTATGAAAGAACTGTCTGAATTTGAGAATCAAATCGGAATTGACTCACTCATATACAGAATCGAAAACGGAAAAGATTGGGGAATTACAATCTCGAATGATAAAGAAATGAAAATGGTCGCTCACTCTTTGTTTAATAAAGGAATTTTAACAGGAGAAAACAGTTGCTTTGGAGGAATGCTAACATTAGATAAATCGGAATAAAAACAGCACATAACACCGTATATAATTTATTGCTAGTTTTAGCCTACTTACGAAAATCCTCGCGGATTTTCTATTAGGTTTTTATTTGCTAAATTACGTGCTAAACCACGCAACAAACCATATACAATCACGTTAGCTACAATTTGAGAAATGACGAAATACATCCAAATTTTCATACTTTTTTTAACCTTATCTGCTTGCGGACAAAAAGCAACTGAAATGAATACACCTGAAAATGCTAAAGAGCAATTTGCGGAATTCATTGCAAAGAAAAAATTTGTTGCTCAACCCTATCCAAATTATTATCCAGGAATCGCAGATGAAAAAATGCGACCAATTTTCACGGAGAAAATCAACCAAATTGCATCTGACTTTAAAACCGTTGCGAAATCTGAGAATCCGACTGACAAAGATTATCAAAAACAAATTGGAATTGGACTTTCAAGATTTAGAGAAAACTATCTGGAATTAGATACAGAAGACCGAGAAATGGTTTGTGTTTATATTGAGCAATTGATGGACATAGTTGGACTGGAAAGCTCGAATGGACAGTTGAATAAATTTATGTATAGGTTTGACCCAATGGAAATGGAAAAAGAAGAAAGATGGACAGATAAACACGGTAACGTCTTTATCCAAAAAGGTAATGAAGTTTCCATAATTCCAGCTAAATACGAGAAAACTGGAAAATCATACAAAGTTTTTGTTTTCAACGAGACTACGAACGAAATTCAAGTTTCAGAAAGACTTAAAATACAACCGAACGAATTTAAAGTTTTCAATATGGTAGACACAGACACGCTCGACTTAAACAATGGCGTAAAATTTATGTTTGGCGAAACCTATGGACTTGAAATCGAAGACAAGAAATCACAAGTCAGCGGACTTGGAGGCGAATTTCTGGTAAAATATGGAGTTCCTGACGAAGCAGAATGGGCTTTTGTGATTGTTCCAGAAGGCGAAGGCGATTAAAAAATAAAAACTGTAGCTAACAATGTGTATAGTTAATTGCTGTATTGAGATTACGTACGAAAATTCCGCTGGAATTTTCTCGCGTTCGGTCAATTTTTGCTATTTTAGTTGCTTAAACAACGCAACTAAACCATACACGCACACGTTGTGCACAAGTTGACCAAAAATGAGACTAACCGAATTAATCCTGATTTTGCTGATATCCAATTTGACTTTTGGACAAAATAATATTGTCGGAAATTACTATAGTCGCATAAATGGAAAAATTGAATTTAAAGCAGACTCAACTTTTATACACAAATATAGTTTTGACCTTTCTTCAAGTTGGACAAAAGGAAAGTGGAATGTAGAAAATGACACAATATATCTGACAACTGAACTTGTTATGGATACTTTGCAAATACGGAATTCGGAAAATAAAATATTACGTGACTCTTTAGTCGTTTCGATTGACCAAAAAATTGACCGAGTTGAACAGAATGAATACATCATTTCGACTCTCTCAAGTGGTGGACAAAACAGAGTGAAACCACCAAAAAAAGTATTCCGAAAACGAAAAAAACTTTATCTGATTAACGAAAATGGAACTCTTGATTTGAGGAAATTAAAAGGATTTTGGACTGATAAAAAATATCATACATATTTCAAAAAATTTAATGAATAATAAAAACCAGTGCACAACACCGTGTATAATTAATTGCTTGGTTCTAGCCCACTTGCGAATATTCCTGCGGAATATTCACGGGTTCGTAAATGTTTGCTAACTTAGTCGCTAAACCACGCAACTAACCATACACAATCACGTTGGCAAACATATGAAGGAACATTTACTAACATCGATTCTAATTTTAATTTTTATGGTTTCTTGCAAACAAACTGAAACCAAAAAGGCTGAAATTGTCAAACAAAATCCAACGACTGAATTAAAAACCGAAGCGGAAATAAAAGTTAAGGAAAACATTGCGGAGGAACAGTTTGTAGAAAATGACAGTTTAGCATTTGCTTTTGAATCTGAATTGGAAAATTATGCTCTTAAAAGTTATTTATTCAAAATAGAGTTAAAACCTTATCAAAACCATCACGACAAAAGTGTTATTGACACAATGAAAACTCTGATTTTTGACAAAACTAAATTGGAATTTTATAAAGCGAAAAACTGGGAATCAATTATTGGTGGAATTATCAAAAATCCTGAAATAAAGTTCGTTGATTCTTTAAACATCGGAATTAATAAAAGAACGCTAGAAAATATATTAAAAACCAAAATAGAATCTGACAAAGTAACTCTTGGGAATTTAGAGCAAACCTCATTATTCTTTTTTCAATTTGAAAACGGAATTTTAGAATCAATAAAATTTAAAGGTTACTTTGATTAAAATACGATTTGCCAACACCGTATATAATTTATTGCTTGGCTCTAGCATACTTACGAAAATCCTCGCGGATTTTCTATTCGGTTTTTATTTGCTAAATTACGTGCTAAACCACGCAACAAACCATATACAAACACGTTGTACACCATTTGAAAAAGACATTCTACATATCGATTTTGATTTTAACATTCAGCGGAATAGCAAATGCTCAAATATCTGGTCAACTATTTCTGGACGAATCAGAAATACCTGGAGTTGAAGTATATTTTAAAAATTCGGATTTGAAAATAAATTCGGATTTTGACGGATTCTTTGAATTGCAAATACCTGAACAAATAACAAAAGCGGACTTGATTTTAAAAGACCGTGAATTATCAGTTGAAATACGTAATCTGGAATTTGAATTTACAAAGTTGGATTTAGGTAAAATTGAGTTACCTACTTTTAAAAGTATCGATATTGAGGAATATGAACAACTCTCGGAATTGGAAAAGAAAAGTTGCTATCCGATAAAACACTACGCGAATTTATTAGGCTATTGGTACACTAACAAATTAGAGAATGATTATTTAACCTTGAATTGCAAGAATAAAATAACGGAATTTGAATATAATCCAGAGACTAAAACTGTTTCTGTAGATTGGAATTTAATAAAAGACTGTGAATAAAAAACGGTGTACAACAATGTATAACCGCAATTACGGCGGATTCGACTACGTCAGAATCCACTCGGAATTGCTAACGTCTGTGCTAAACCGAAAATTAACGCATATTAACCCGTAACTGACGGTTATACGAGACCGTTGGCATTCATTAAAAAACACCGCAATATTAAAATGAAATACTATAAATATAAATGGAATGAAACTCTTGGCGGTGAAATTGATAATTGGGGATTTTCATTATGGTATATAGAAATTGGAGAAGACAAATACTACACTAGACAGATTACAATATTTGATAATGGAAAAATTTTGAAATACTCAGAAAATAAATTGGATGATGAATTTGGTGGATTATGTGACCAAAAGTTTGACATATCTGAATTTGACGGAATAGAATGCTCTAAAAAAGAATTTGAAGAAAATTGGAATCAATAAATTACATAAAAGGAGATGCAACAAACCCAATAGGAAATGACAAAAAATTGATTGTTCATATCTGTAATGACATTGGTGGTTGGGGAAAAGGATTTGTTTTAGCAGTATCTAAAAAATGGAAAAAACCAGAACAACAATATCGTGAATGGTTTAAATCACAAGATAAATTTGAATTAGGAGAAGTTCAATTCGTAGATATAGATTCTAAGTTATCAATTGCAAATATGATTGGACAGCATAAAATCAAAAGATTAAAAGGACAAATTCCTATCCGATATGAAGCTGTTGAAAAGTGTTTATCAAAAGTCGCTGACTTTGCAGAACAAAATGAATATTCAATTCATATGCCAAGAATTGGTTGTGGACTTGCTGGTGGAAATTGGAATACGATAGAACAAATTATACAGAAAAAGCTAATAGACAGAAAAATAAAAGTTACTGTTTATGATTTTGAGTAAAAGATAACGAAATGCCAACACCGTGTATATTTAATTGCTTCATTGAGCTTACTTGCGAAAATTCCTGCGGAATTTTCACGGGTTCGTAAAAGTTTGCTAAATTAGTTGCTTAACCACGCAACTAACCATATACAATCACGTTGTGCTTAATTTAAAAACATTACTCGAATTTATCACAAAAAAATCAATTCAATTAATTAAACTGTTTTTTCTACTTGAATTCATCAGTTTCCCTAATTTAATTGGTAACTATTACCCATTTTTTTAAACTTTCTTCAGTTTCAGATGAAAGCTCCAAGGTTAGCGAACGAAACATATAGATACCAGCAACGCCACTTGTATTTCCTGCGGCCAGGCAAAGGTTAGTATCTGCCTCTGGATTAAATTCTCCACTATTTTCGTCATAAATAAACTTCTGATCAGATGAATCTGTATTACTTTCAACAAGGTTTAAGCTCATACCTTCAGCAGGTCCTCCTAGCATTTCTATACAAAAACCCGTAAACTCTACTGAGCAAATCTGAAGAGTCTCTTCATTATAAATAAATTGCACATCACCACCAGTAGGCTTACAAGAATGTGTATGAAGATTTTCACTGAAGCCATTGCCTTGTGTATCTATGCACCATCCTAATTGATCCTGTTCGTCCAAATTATCTGCAAGATGAATAAGAGGTGTAGGACTTTGGATAATGGGCTCATTCAATTCCGGTTCTTCGAGTACAACTGTATTACTATCTTCATCATCTGAGCCACAACTCCATAAAAAAGCAAAAATTATTACAACGAATAAGCATAATCCTTTTGCAGGATAAGACTTTACTTTTTTTACATACGCTTTATTTTTTTTCATATAATATATTTTAGTTACTCAATAGAAGTAAGACTTTACTTTAACTAAAAGGTTTAATCAACAATTAAAATAAAAAGAAATAGAAATCGAATTGAGTGAGGGAAAAGTGATATCGTCCAATCCTATATCTCTACTAAAAATACTACGGAATAAAACTCTATTTCTAATTTACAAAGTTTATATACCTTTAAAATGCTTAAAAAAAATATAGAATTGAAAAACTAAAACTATACACAACACCGTGTACAATTAATTACCTAGCTATAGACTACTCGCCAAAA
>TARA_R110002033_G_scaffold25179_1_pt1 | contig 11907 bp, 9 predicted proteins | sample TARA_R110002033 | Tara Oceans TARA_R110002033 (sample SAMEA4397051) | marine metagenome | biome: Polar Biome; feature: [SRF] surface water layer (ENVO:00010504); material: water (ENVO:00002006), including particulate matter (ENVO:01000060) such as... | depth 5 m
TGTAACCTTAACTTTACCCGTTTTATAGTAATTGTCAACTTGAACACCGCTAACAGCTACTTTATTTTCTTCAAGAAAGTCAATTAATTTTTTTCCTTTTTTTCCCTTTCCTACGCGGCTAATAATCGCCACTTCATTCCCCATCGAAGCTAATCTAATGGCGACATTAAGTGGTGCTCCTCCAATTTTTTTATGAGTAGGGAAGACATCCCATAGTATTTCTCCAAAACAAGTGGCCTTTATCATAATTTTAAATTTATGAATTGCTGTTCAATTCGATTATACATTTTTCAACTCCATAAGCCATAATATCATTGTATGATTTTGTATAAACAGCTACAAATGATTCCGAAGTGCTTAAGGTACCAAAAACAGCTTCGATCTGGATGAAGGCAACTGGATTTGTTTGCGCTAATGTCGCTTTTGCAAAAAGAACTTCTTGTAAAGCATCTTTGATATTGATACTTTCTTTCTTTTCGTTTACACCCAAACTGTATATTGCCCATGCAGCAATCACAAAGGCAGCATGCGATACGGATCTATTAGCAGCAAGTTGTCCTTGGACAGTAGGCATTATGAATTTTGGCATTTTTGCTGATGTCTCAGAGCAAATGCGTTCGATTTGATCTTTAATATATACATTGCTAAACCTAGCCACTAATGTTTTCTTGTATTGCGTTAAATCCACGCCCTCAAGATCATTCAGTGTAGGTGTTACTTCGTTGTCTAAATAAATAGCAAGGAATTTAGCAATTTCAGGATTGTGAATAGCCTCGTCAATAGTGTTGTATCCCATTAAACTACCTAGAATACCTATCACAGAATGTCCTGCATTAAGCAATCCTAATTTCATTTTTTCGAAAGGAGCAACATCTTTTACAAATTGCACTCCTACAGCCTCTAGATTAGGACGGCCGGCAATAAAATCATCTTCGATTACCCATTGTTGAAAAGATTCACATACTACAGGCCATTGATCCTCAATTCCAGAAGTTTCTAATAATAGCGCTATATCCGAAGGAATTGTAGCTGGAGTTATACGGTCTACCATGCTATTTGGGAAAGAAACATTTGATTCTATCCATGGTAATAAATCTGGTTGTGCAAATGCGATATAGGACAACAACATTTTTTTAGTGACATGTCCGTTTCCTTCAATGTTATCACAAGATAAAATAGTGATTGGGCCGTTGTTATTTTCTTTTCTTAATGCTAAAGCTTGCGTTAAATAACCAAAAATTGTTTTAGGCTCAGCTGGATTATTTTTATCGTGAACAATTGTTGGATTTTCATAATTGAATTCTCCAGTCGCTTCGTTCAAATTGTATCCACCTTCAGTGATCGTAAGCGTAATAATCTTTGTCGCTTTATCAGCCATTTTTTCAATAACTACTTTTGGGCTATCAGGAGCAAATAAATATTCTGTAATCGAACCTATGACTTCCTTAGTTAAGGTACCGTCTAGTTCCTTAATTACTAATGTGTATAAACCATCTTGTTCTTTTAAAACGTTGTAAATTTTTTGGTCAAAATTAAGTAAAGCCACGCCGCAAATACCCCAGTTAGCATTAGCTGCATCTTCAAGTAATTGATCAATGTACATTGCTTCGTGTGCTCTATGAAATCCACCAACACCTACGTGTACGATGCCTGTTGTGATATTTTCTCTGTTATAGTTTGGTACAGCCACACGTTCAGAAATTGCTGATAAGTTGCTGCTATTTAATTTATACTGCTTCATGATTTATTGTTTTTTTCCTTCGAATTTTTGAAATAATACGGCTAAAATGATAATTCCTCCCTTTACAACTTGTTGCGGGTAAGATGGAACATTTAAAAGATTTAAAATGTTACCTATTAATCCTAAGATTAACACTCCCATTAAGGTATTAATAGCAGTTCCTTTCCCTCCATTTAGACTTGCTCCACCAATAACTACTGCTGCAATAGCATCTAGCTCCCATGATACTCCCATATTAGGAGAACCTAAATTAGTTCTTGAAGCAGTGATGATTGCTGCTACCGCTGCCAATGATCCAGAAATTGCATACACTAAGAACTTGTATTTGTTTACTTTAATACCAGATAGGCGAGAAGCCTCTTCGTTACTTCCCATGGCAATAACTAAGCGACCAAACACATTGTATTTTAACATTACAGATGCCATGGCAACAATGATGAAAAAGATAATTGCTATGTTAGGAATTCCTAATGTTGCGTTGTTTGCAAAGTCAGACATGAATGCACCTCCAGCTGTTTCAAATGTTACAGGGGAACCTTTGGCATAAATAAAACCCAAACCTCTTGCTATAGTCATTAGTGCTAATGTGGCAATAAAAGGGGCCATCTTTTGATAGGCAACCAAATAACCCGACACACTACCTAAAGCAAATCCCATAATGATTGTCAATAATATAGCAGCAGGTAGAATGACTAAATTAATTAATAGTGCAAATGTCACAGCTAGTAGAGCGACAAGCGAACCAACAGATAAGTCGATTCCTCCAGTTAGGATTACAATAAGCATCCCGATACTGATAATGCCTATTCCAGATACTTGTTTTAGTAAATTAGATAAGTTCGTTTGCGTAAAAAACACATCAGAAATCAAAGCTGAGAAAATCATTAGCAATACAAAAATGACAATTGTATTGTGCTTAATTAAAAACTTTAGAATTCCTCCTGGAGTGCTAAGCTGTTGTTTTATAGTTAGATTCATTACGTTGTATTTAATATTATTTAAAATTTAATTTTTTAATTCTTCGCCAATAGAGTATCTCAAAATATTTTCTTCAGAGAATTTATCTTTAGGTAATTCTCCAAAGATGCTTCCTTTGTGCATGACTAATATTCGGTCTGCAATTCCCATAATTTCTGGCATATCAGACGATATTACAACAACAGCAACTCCTTTTTTTGCTACTTCATTGATTAGGTTGTAGATTTCGACCTTGGCGCCTACATCAACACCTCTAGTTGGTTCATCAATAATAATAAGTTTACTATCGATACTCAACCATTTTGCTAATGCGACTTTTTGTTGGTTTCCACCCGACAAATTTTTGACATCAATTTCGGAGCTTGGGGTTTTGATATTAAGCTTAGCAATTAAATCATTAACATTAGTATTTTCCTTTTCGTCATTTATAAAACCTAGCTTGCTAGAAATAGTTTTAAAACTGGTAATACTTATATTTTTACGAATAGATAAAGGCAGAAAAACACCTTCTTCTTTACGATCTTCAGATACAAAACCAATTTGTTGGTTTACAGCTTCAACCGGATTTTTTGTGGTGATTACTTTACCGTTTAAGGTCAATGTTCCAGACTTCTTTTTGTCGGCACCAAAAATTAATTTAGCCATCTCTGTACGACCGCTTCCTCCTAATCCTGCAATTCCTAAAACTTCACCTGCACGAACAGCAAACGAGACATCTTTTACAAAACCGTCGTCTCCGCTTAATCCTTTTACTTCAAATACAGGTTTTTCACTAACAACAACGTCTCGCACCGGAAATAAATCTTCCAATTCTCTACCTATCATCAATCGAATGACACCGTCTTTATCGATATCTTCTTTAGGTACGCAACCCGTGTCAACTCCATCTTTTAAAACAGTGATCGTGTCTGCAATTTTAAAAATTTCCTCTAGGTGATGCGAAATATAAATGATGGACATTCCACCTTTTTTCAAGCGCTCTAAATTGGCAAAAAGTTTTTTGGCATCATTTGGATCAAATACAGTGGTAGGTTCATCAAGAATTAAAACTTTAGTATCTTCAGATAATGCTTTGGCAATTTCAACCACTTGTTTCTGGACGATACTTAAGTCTCTAACAATTGCCGAAGCATCTATTTCGAAACCTAAAGAATTAATTAACTCTTGCGCATCCTTGGTAATTTTTTTCCAATTCATCCAGAATTTACTTGCACCTAACTTATGTAAGTAAATATTCTCAGCTACTGATAAATCATTTACTAAGGAAAGTTCTTGGTAGACCACACTAATGCCGAGTAGTTGACCGTAATGGGTATTTTTTGGATTTATTTCTTTACCATTAAGCAATACCTTTCCGCTGTCCTTTTGATGTACACCACTTAAGATTTTAACTAACGTCGATTTACCTGCACCATTCTCACCAAGCAAAGCATGAATTTCTCCATGTTTGACTTTTAGATTCACACCTTCAAGAACAGAAACAACCCCAAAACTTTTAGTTATTCCAGTCATTTCAAGACGGTATTCGCTTTCTGAATTTCCCATTTGAGTACTTTTTTTATTTTTAGAATAATGCTTTTGGATTGTAGTATTGTGCAGCGTTTTCTTTAGTAATTAATAAAGGAGCTGTATAAGATTTTAATGGAAAATCTCTCTTTCCGTTAATATATTGTATGGCACATTCAACAGAATTTCGACCTATTTGCACCGGACTATTCATTGCTGTACAACCGTAAAAGTCAGTATCCATGATGTATTTAATGGCTTCTTTTTGACCATCTGCTCCAGCAACAATCAAGATGTCATCAGTCTTGCCAGCTTGTGCAATCGCTTTAATGGCACCTAAAACACAAACATCAGATTCTGTGATTACGACATTAATATCTGGATGTGCTACTAATACATCTTCCATAGCCTTCAATCCCCCAGCATACGTCCACTCAGTATACATTTGAGTAGCTACATTCAAATTGATATAACCTAATGTTCTTAATTGTTCCTCAGTAATTCCCTGCAACAATCCTTGTTTACGGGTTAAACCTACAGGGTTTCCTGCATTCCCACTTAATAAAGCAATTTTCATTTTTTTATTTCCAAATTTCTTAGCAACCCACGCACCTGCTAATTCACCATTAGCTAAATTATTAGATTGAATTGTAGTAACAATTTCCGCAGAAGGATCAATAGAACTATCAATGATAAAAACAGGAATTCCAGCAGCCTTTGCCACTTTTGTTACTGCAACTAAGGCCATTGGGTCTTTAGGGTTAAGTAATAAAGCATCAACCCCTTTTGTGATTAAATCTTCTACAGCGGCTATTTGCTTGTTTATATCACCTTGTCCATCAGCAGATATAAATTCCATTCCGTTGATTTCTGTATTTTCTTTGATACTTGTGAACAAAGCTTGGTAATATGGGGCATCTAGTGAAGGACTGCAGTAACCTATTTTCATTCCTTTTAAATCCTTGGCGCTTTCAATCTTTGTAACTTTAGAGCCACTCGATTGCACATCTGATTTTATCCTGTCGCTCTTATCAAGACAGCTAACAAGGCTTACAGCCACTGTTAAGATGAATAACGGTTTAATTGCTTTTTTGAAAAATGTTTTCATATTTTAATTTTTAAGAATTATTTCGAATAATTGTTCTAAAACAGCGCAATATCAACTTGTAAAACGGTTTTCTGTTTTTCTGGATTCCACATTGCAGTCATTTCAATTGGGAAAGAAAAACCACCAGCCTTTACTGTGCGTGCATAAACAGCGCCTACATTGATGATATTTGCTTTTTGGTCTGTGTAAAAAGTTTTGTCAGTAAGGAAAGAGAAAGCACCACCAGTGAACAATGTCAAACTATTATTGTCTTTTTCCCAAACTTTATGCTTTACTTCTAGGTAATGTGTATAGGAGTCTTTCAACGAACCATCATTTTGAACCTCATAATCACCAGATCTACCAGCTAAAATCGTTGCTAAATACAACGAAGTTTTATTAGTCACCTGATAACCAAAGTTTAAATCTACAAAATTATATCCTTGTGTTTTTTTGTAACTCCAGTAATGTAGCACATCCCCTCGTTCTTCTACACCCGTGTAATTGTTATGCGAAACGGCTTCAATAAAGAATTTGTCAGTAATGTGATAGGATGTATATATAGATAACTCTTTATAATTTGCGTTTACTCGCTCACCATCGTTAGTTGTTATTGGATCTCCAGAAAAACCTGCGCCACCCCATAAACCAAAAACAAATTTTTTATTTTTCGAATTGTATTCTAATGACGTTGCAACCATAGGGCTAGGTGTTACCACGAAACCATGCCATGTATGCATATTTTTTAAATGCATGTGAATATTAAAAGGTTTGTATTCATCTTCAATTGTACTACTATTTTTCACTTCACCATTGCTGCTATCTTGTGCATGGATTGCTCCTTGTGATAATAGCAAACCGGTAGCTATAATTTTAAAAAAAAACTTCGAGCTAGGCTTATAATAATTTGCTAGCGAAGCAGCAAGGCCAGATTTAAATAGTAATAATTTCATGTCTAATAATTTTTGGTTTGGTTAATTTTATAAAGCGTATTATTTACGTTTTATAAAAACAAATGTAAATTATTTTCAACAACTAAAAATTTTATTTCTATAAAAAAAAGTGATTATTTCATTTATAATCCATTATTATTGGATTATTGACAGTGAAATCGGTGTATTTTTACATATTTATATTACGTTAAATTAACGCTTTATTGAATTATCTTAAAAATATTAATAGAAATTATAGTTTAATATGCAAATAATTCAAAAAGTGTATTATTCGAAAAAAAATATACAAAATTACAACTACATCGTTTTTTTAGTAAGTTAAATTGTATAATTAATACTTAAATAGTGTAGATTTACACTTCCGAAAACGATATATTCTCGATTGAAGACTATTATTAAGTATTAAAGTGATTGGAACTTAATGCCTAATTTTAAAATACTAGCTAATAAATCCAAGTAGTATTTGAGTAAATAATTTTATTAGAGTGCTACTAATTAAACAATTAAAAAAAAATGTTAATAATCGCAATCATTTTTCCGACGCTATCTTTTTTTTTTAAGAGGCAAAATATTGACAGCAATTTTGTGTTTGCTTTTGCAAATAACAATTATTGGGTGGATTCCTGCATCTATTTGGGCAGTACTTTCTTTACAAGACGCAAGAGCTGAAAAACGCAACAAAAAATTAATAAAAGCGATGAATAAAAAATAGGTAATTAGAATCTTTAATTATATGACAGCGATCGATGGAAGTTGTCCTTAAAAATCAGTCATTTTCATTTTCGGAAATAATATCGCAAAAAAAAGCCTGACAGATTGGTGTCCGTCAGGCTTCTTAAATATTGTAGTATGTCATTATTCAGTAATCTCTACAACTTCAAGATCAAAGATTAGATCTTTACCAGCTAGAGGGTGATTTCCATCTAATACAACTGTTTCTTCTCTTACTTCAACAACCATAAGATTCATTTCTTGACCTTCTGGAGTTCTAGAAACTAATCCCATACCCACTTCAGGAGTCATCTCTTGAGGTAATTCAGTTTTTGGTACTTCGATAATTAAATCTTCACGAGGATCACCATAAGCATCATCCTTTGTAATGTTGATTGTTTTTTTCTCATTTAATTTCATATCAATTAGGCCTTTTTCAAAACCAGGAATTAAACGTCCTTCTCCTAAAGTGAACGATAATGGTTCTTTTCCTTCAGAAGTATCAAATACTTGTCCGTCTGCTAATTTTCCTGTGTAATGTACTTTAACCGTGTTGTTCTCTTTAACTTGAGTCATATTTTTTTAATTTTAAAACCTCCATTTCATTGTTGAAAAGGCTTCTGTTTAAACTTAATTATGTTCTTTACTGCCAAAACTGCGCCAAAAGGTCCTTTTTTACGAGAAATCTTATTATTTGAATTAATTTTTAAAAGATTATAGCTTAGATAATATAAATGGCTATAAACTAGTGATATAAGCTATATTGTCACAATGTAGTTTTAGTTACTGCTAAAATGGCAGTCTCCTTTTCTATTTGTTCAAATTAGTATGATAAGAGCTAACCTTGTTTTTTACTTGTATCTCCTTTTTTTATACTTTAAAATTGCGGTAGGGTGGCAGTATCTTTGCATCCTGATAATTCAAATTAAATTAAAATAGTAAATTATGACCACACCTAATATCGCAAAAGCCGACATATTAAATGCATTTAACTTTAGACATGCTACGAAAGAATTTGACGCTTCAAAAATCATCTCTGATGATGACATGAAATTTCTTTTACAAACGGCACATTTATCTCCAAGTTCTTTTGGATTTGAACCATGGCATTTTATCGTTGTACAGGATAAAGAATTGCGTGAATTAATAAAACCGGTCGCTTGGGGTGCTCCTTTAAAATTAGATACAGCGAGTCATTTTGTTTTAGGGTTATCAATGAAAGCGCCTATGGTAAAACATGATGCTGAATATATTCATACCATGATGAAGGATGTAAAGCAGTTGCCCGAAGATGTTATCGAAATGTATTCTAAATTTTATAGAGAGTTTCAAGAACGTGATTTCGAACTAGATTCTGATAAAAAATTGTTTGATTGGTCTTCTAAGCAAACTTACATTGCTTTAGGAAATATGATGACTTCAGCAGCACTCATCGGGATTGATAGCTGTCCTATTGAAGGTTTTCACCAAGAAAAAGCTGAAGCACTACTACGAGAGAAATTTAATGTTGACACTGATAAGTATGGTCTTTCATTTATGATTGCGTTTGGTTATAGAAAAGAGGCTCCTGCTCACGCCAAATCGAGAAGAAACTTTGATGATATCGTTACTTGGATGTAATTTAAATCGTTTTATAATTCATAAACCTGCTCACTTTAAAATGAGCAGGTTTTTTGTTTACAGCAAAAAATAATGTTGAAGTTGGTTCAAATTTCTAATAAAAATTAATTTTTTGATTGATATTTTATTTGAAAATTTAATGTTAGTACTAGAACGCATGTACTGCCATTTGCTAGAGTGTATTTAGCTAATTTGATCATGAAGAATAGCAACAGGTTTTTATATAATTTCAATTTAATATATCATCATTTGAATCTCTATCTAAATTCTACTTGATTTTCAGTACATTACGTGATGTTTTTAAAAGGTTAAAGTTTTCCCTCTTTAGGCTAAATAAAAGTTAATAAGTAATTTATTTCTAATCGATTGCTTAGCTTTGTGTCATACCGACTTAGAAAAAGTCATATTTACCATATGATTGAAGGTGTTTTTCTATTAGAGTTTTTAGTTTGAAATGATATTTAAATAAAGTCGATTTCGAATAAATTGAAAATCTTCAAAGGATGTAGCTAGCGTTAGCTAATTCTAAAAGAACTGTTTACTAAGCTCGAAAACAATAAGAATTCTAACTATCAAATGGTAGATCATTTTTACTAAAAAAACAATTTTAAAAGATGAACAAAGCAATAAAAGATAAAGTAGTAGTTGTAACAGGTGCAAATAGAGGAATTGGCGCAGCAATAGTAGCAACATTCTTTGACCAAGGAGCAAGCAAAATTTACTTAGCAGTTAGAGATGTTAACTCGACTAAAGAGTTGGAATCTAAATTTGGTGATCGCGTTGTTACAATTGAGGCTGACGTCTCAGACACAAAATCAATTCAAGAACTAGCTGCAAAAAGCCCAGATGCCGATATTGTTATAAACAATGCAGGTGTGGGAAATCCCCAATCAACAATAGGTGATACTGTAGAAGAAGATTTCAAATTTCAATTAGAAGTAAATGCTTTTGGACTCTTGAGAGTAGCGAACGCTTTTGCTAAAACATTAGAAAAAAATAAAGGAGCTTTAGTTCAGCTAAATTCTATTGCATCAATGAAAAACTTCTCTCATTTATCAACGTATTCTGCTTCAAAAGCAGCTTCGTACAATTTAACTCAAGGTTTAAGATCTGAATTAGGACCGAAAGGCGTGACTGTTATCAGTGTGCACCCTGGACCAGTAGCTACAGATATGGGGAAAAATGCAGGTTTTGAGGATGGAGCATCCACAAATGCGATTGCAGAAGCTATTGCAATAGGATTAGAAAAAGGCGAGTTCCATGTATTTCCTGACGAAATGGCAAAACAAGTTGGAGCAGCTTATGAAGGATTTTCTGAAAACGTAGTATTAGCAGATTTTCCGAATAATCTCAACGTGAACGAATAAAACAAATAAGGTAGACGCCTTATATTTCTATAATTTAAAATTTTAATAAGATGAAAAGAATAGCAATAAACGGAATGGGTCGAATAGGTAGAGCAGCGCTAAAAGTAATTTTAGATACTCCGCAATTGGAGTTGGTTGCAGTAAATGATATTGTATCGATCGAAAACATAGTATACCTTTTAAAATACGACTCAGTCTACGGAACTTTCGAAAAAGAGGTGACGCATGACGCCAACAATTTATATATAGGAGGAAAAACAATTAAATTTAACTCTGAAAGAAATCCTGAAGATTTGCCTTGGGGAGAAAACAAAATTGACGTTGTAATTGAAAGTACTGGGTTTTTCACGAAAAGTGAAGACGCTAAAAAGCACATAAAAGCAGGAGCAAAATCAGTTATTATTTCGGCACCTACAAAAAGTGAAGATATCCCAACGGTGGTTCATGGTGTAAATACGAAAGACGGTAACACAGAAATTTTCTCATGTGCAAGTTGTACCACAAATAATATTAGCCCAATTGTAGAGATTTTAGGACGCCGAGTTGGAATCAATAAAGCGATTATGACTACTGTACATGCATATACCGCTTCACAAGCAATTGTTGATGCACCATCTAATAAAAACTTTAGAATGGGACGTGCAGGCGCGGCTAATATTGTACCAACATCAACTGGAGCAGCAATAGCGACAACTAAGGCTTTACCGGAATTTGCAGGTAAATTTGACGGAGTAGCTTTGAGAGTGCCAATTCCAGTTGGATCAATGTCTGATTTGACTTTTGTTACAAGTCGTTCAGTTACGGTAGAAGAGATCAATGCTATATTCGAAGAAGAGGCTCAAACGGCTCGTTATAAAAACATATTATCAACTACAAATGAACCCTTGGTTTCATCTGATATTGTTAAAAACCCACACGCTTCAACTGTCGATTTAGGAATGACAAGAGTGGTTGATGGCGATTTATTAAAAGTGATGACTTGGTATGACAACGAGTGGGGATTCACCAATCAAATGATACGCCAAATCTTAACTGAAATAGCGTAATCAATTTAAGAGCAACCTAAATAATAGCACATTTTTAGTAATTTATTGCTAATAAAACAAATTGTAATATTTAATTCGAATGTGAATTAGTGTTGCAATTTGTTTCTTGCTTTAAAGTTTTATTCGATAAAAGATAAATAAAACTAATTACTAAGACAATGCTTGATAACTTTAAAACTACAAAAGATGAAAGATAGTTATGAAAAAACAGCAACAATAAAGAGACACGAAGCCTCTGGGAAATATTTTGACGTGGACGGAATTAATTGTTTCGCGCTAGATCGAGGAGAAGGGGAAGCCGTTTTGTGCTTACATGGTGTTCCTACTTCGTCGTTTTTATATAGAAATATGATTCCTGAATTAGCCAAAAGAGGGTATCGAGGAGTAGCTATAGATTTTCCAGGTTTAGGATTATCTGATCGACCTGAAGATTTTGATTACTCCTTTCCAGCTTTAGCCAAATTTAGTGCAGACGCTGCAGCCAAATTAGGTTTAGAAAAATACCACTTGGTAATTCACGATGTGGGTGGCCCAGTTGGTTTTGCCTTAGCAGCTTTAAATCAAGATAAAATTTTATCAATTACGGTTTTAAATACTTGGATTGATGTAGTGAACTTTAAAAAGCCATGGCCTATGCGTCCGTTTGAAACACCTATTTTAGGCGAAATCGAATTGGCAATTTTACAGCATCCTACTTGGAAATTAATGTTCGCTCAAATGGGGGTAAATGATACTTCGGTAGTTCCTGATGAGGAAATTGAAGCTCATATTGATATTTTAAAATTGAAAGATGGAGGTGATGCTTACTTAAAATTAATGCGCAATTTTGATGACACCGAAGAGTTTAAAAAGCTATGTTACAGCGCTGTTCAAAGTGTAAACTATCCAGTTCAAGCGG
>TARA_R110002033_G_scaffold65101_15_pt1 | contig 11893 bp, 11 predicted proteins | sample TARA_R110002033 | Tara Oceans TARA_R110002033 (sample SAMEA4397051) | marine metagenome | biome: Polar Biome; feature: [SRF] surface water layer (ENVO:00010504); material: water (ENVO:00002006), including particulate matter (ENVO:01000060) such as... | depth 5 m
ATGACTATTAGCTTTTCGGCAGTAATTTCTCCAGCAGCAATTCTAGGCACTACAGAATAGGTTCCGTTACGCTGTATATTCCCCAAAAATCGATCGTTTGTGTCTTGTGTAGTGACATGCTTGTTAGCGGTATCATTATAAATACTCGAAAAAATCGAGGCAATTATAGGTTTGCATATTTCGCAACCGTCACCTTTACCGTGATAATCAACTACTTCATAGAAATTAGTATATTTATTTATTTTTACGATGTCAAATAGTTCTTGGCGCGTGTACTGAAAATGTTCGCACAGTGATTCTTTTACCTCTTTACCTATTGATTTTTGTGCTTCTTTTACTAAGTCAACGACCATTGGTTTACAGCCTCCACAACCTGAAGTCGCCTTAGTGGTTTTCACCACATCAGATAAAGTTTCGCAAGTTCCATCGGTAATCGAGCAACAAATTGTTCCTTTAGTGACATTTTCGCAGGAGCAAATAACAGCAGTGTCTGGTAAATCCATGACGCTACCCATCGTCGAACTTTCACCAGATCGCGAACCTAAAATAAGATCAGAAGGATCCTGTGGCAAAGCCAAAGCGTTACTGTATATCTGGAATAAGCCGTTGTAGTCGCTTGAATCACCCACGAGTATACCGCCAAAAAGTGTTTTTCCATCCTTGCTTACGTTGATTCTTTTGTAAATGCCACTAAATTTATTTTCGAATACAATAGCGGTAACATTATCATTTTCTAAAAAAGGATCGCCAAAGCTAGCTACTTCAACACCTATTAATTTAAGTTGCGTTGACATGTCGATGGACTCGCGCATTGTTTTATCGCCTTGCATAATTTGCTCAGCAGCAACATCAGCCATCTCGTAACCTGGAGCTACGAGTCCGTAAATCATTTGGTTGTATAATGCGACCTCACCGATGGCGTAGATAAAAGGATCAGAGGTTTGCATTTTATTATTCACGGTTATTCCGCCACGTACACCCAGCTCAAGTCCGCATAATCGGCCGAGTTCGTCGCGAGGTTTTATCCCTGCTGATATTACTAGCATATCAACCTTTAATAACTCATCTTCGGCAAACATCATCCCTGTGATGTAAGTATCTCCAGCAATATATTGGGTAGCTTTATTGAGATGAATCCCTATGTTAAGTTCTTCAATTTTTGACTGCAACATATCGCTAGCACCTTTATCAAGTTGTCTAGGCATTAAGCGGGGAGCAAACTCCACTACATGCGGGTTCAATCCTAGGTCACGAACAGCTTTGGCTGCTTCTAAACCTAATAATCCACTACCAAGAACAGCGGCTTCAGTAGCACCATTTTGTTTGATTTTTTTAGCGTAAGCCATAATAGCATCAAGGTCTTCGATTGTTCTATAAACAAAAACACCTTCTTTTTCGACACCAACAATTGGAGGCACAAAAGCGGAAGAGCCGGTTGCCAAAACGATGTAATCGTATGAATAAGATTTTTCATGATGCGTGTGTACTGTTTTAGTCTCTCGATTAATATCAGTAATTAGCTCTGAAGTTTTTAATATAACATTATTTTCGGCGTACCATTCTAGAGTCGACATCGACAAATCATCGGCTGATTTACCCGTGAAGTATTCACTTAAATGTACACGATCATAAGCGCGTCTAGGTTCTTCACCAAATACGGTAATTTGATATTTTTCTTGTCGTGGTTTCGAAATAAACTTTTCGCAAAATTTGAAACCTACCATGCCGTTACCGACTACTATTATATTAATCATACTAAAAGAATTAAGTATTACGTATCAAATATAAGTATAAGTACTTAATTTTAATACTTAATTTTTAGTTTCAAAAATTAATTAGGGTATCCTTAAAATGAAAAGGTGAAAATAGTGTATTGGTAAAAATTGATGTGAATTATCACAAAATCGAAATCTACAAAAAAGAAGTGAGGCGATTTAGAAGCTATTTCGGGTTAATAGAAGGGATAGCAGAATGGCAAGGATCGTAAATTCGCAAATTGTAATTTTACAGAAGTTGCTTTAACTATAGTAGATCTGAAACAACCGCAAATTCGCTAATTATACTGATACTTAATTTTGCGATAAATGTTTTGTTATCTAGTAGTATAATTAGAGCAGGGTCGAAGCTCAGAATTTTTAGCGACAAAAAAATAATTTGCGAATTTGCGGTAAAATCTTTTGAAGTTGTATTATATAAATTTGTTTTAGACCGCAAATTCGCTAATTAAAATGAATCGTGAGTTTGCAGTAAATATTTTATTTTCTAAAAGTAAAATTTAAGCTCATCATCAACTTCAGCAGAGTAAAAGATATTTAGTTGCCGACTAATATCGCGACGTTAAAGCAGCTGTAAAACAAATAATTTGCGAATTTGCGGTAAATTTCTTTGAAGCTCTTTCGAGTCAAGATATTTTGTTACCACAAATTCACAAATTAAAAAACTAAGTAGTTTGCAATTTTCTTGCTAACTCTTACTATGATTTTATCGACTAAAATTACGTATTAGTAGTAAAATATTTTTTTCTAAACCAGAAAGCGACATTCACCAAAGCTATTAGAGCTGGAACTTCAACTAATGGACCTATGACTCCTGCAAAAGCTTGTCCGCTATTGATTCCAAATACACCTATTGCCACCGCGATGGCGAGTTCGAAATTATTTCCTGTAGCTGTAAATGCGATTGCTGTACTCTTAGAATAATCAGCACCAAAGTATTTCCCAATGAAAAAGCTTACTACAAACATTATTGTAAAGTAAATCACAAGCGGCATAGCTATTCTAACCACATCCATAGGAATTTGAACAATCAATTCTCCTTTTAAACTGAACATCAAGATAATTGTGAATAGTAGCGATATCAAAGTAATGGGGGAAATAAAGGGTACATATTTGTTTTCGAACCAATGGGTTCCTTTCCATGCGATTAATGCATATCTACTGATAATTCCTAAAGCGAAGGGGATTCCTAAATAAATACCCACGCTTTCAGCAATTTGTCCGATACTAATATTTACCTCAAAACCAGAATAACCAAAATAGGGTGGAAGTATCGTTATGAATAGATAAGCATAAACGCTGTAAAGCAGTACTTGAAAGATACTGTTTAGCGCGATTAATCCTGCTGCGTATTCTCGGTCCCCATCTGCTAAGTCATTCCACACTACAACCATGGCAATGCAGCGAGCAAGACCAATTAAGATGACACCAATCATGTATTCAGGATAACCGTTTAAGAAAATTAAGGCTAGAAAAAACATTAAAATAGGACCAATTATCCAGTTGAGTATTAGTGAAGCACCCAATACTTTTGTATTTCTAAATACTTGACCCATTTGCTCGTATTTAACTTTAGCAAGTGGTGGGTACATCATCAAAATCAAACCAACAGCTAACGGAATATTGGTTGTACCGCTAGAAAAGGAATTGATAAAAGTACCGCTTGAAGGAATGAAATATCCTATAGCAACACCTACAGCCATAGCTAGAAAAATCCACAGTGTTAAGTAACTATCAAGGAAGGAAAGTTTTTTGCGATTTGCGACGGGAGCACAATTATTTGCCGACATATTTATTTTTTTATTTTTGAGAAAACATAAAACAGTTCAGTTGCGATTTGCATGCTGCGTTCTTGGTATTTTTCAGTCTGTTGGTCTGATCCATCGAAAGCTTTAGGATCCTCAAATGTAATTGGAATTCTTTTTTCGGCACCAGCGATAAACGGGCATCCTTGATCTGCAGAAGAGCATGTTAGTATCGCAGCGAACTCTGCTTTTGGGTTAAATTGATCGTCAAATTTTTTAGAAAATCCAATAATAGGATGTTCGTTATCAGTATATTTTATACCGTAAATTGGATTGTCTCCTTGCGACAGCTTCGATATCTTAAATCCAGAAGCTGATAGGGTTGTTGCAACAACCGGAAATAAAGCAGAGGCTTCAGTGCCTCCTGAATAGCAAAATACATTGCTAAAATTGAAGTAAGATGCTGCTACTTGTGCCCAAACTTGAGAGAAATGGCTCCTCCTTGAGTTATGCGTACAAATAAAGTTCAATCTAACCTCATCATTGTTGCTAACTTTAATTTGGATATAGTCAATCAAAGGCTGTAGAATTGTGCGTCGTTCTTCAGTGATGTTCTCTGGATGAAAACTTAAAATTTCTTGTTCTATTTTTGAGAAAATTTGGGTTTTTGATGGTAACATTTTCTGGTGATTTAGTTTAACAACATCCTCCGCCTGGTGTGCAAGTATTATTTTGCACTGGGATTTCTGATAATTTAGTTTTTGTCTTTTCTTGCGGAATCCCACATTGATCTTCGGCAAGACAGGCCGTAAGTTTGTTCAACAGTATAAAACTAGTACCATCAAATCCTAAATCATATTTCCCTATTGTTCCTGATTGGTATTCAACTTCAATTTCGAAATCTCCTATCCCCAGTATTTTCTCAGAAAGCGTGATGATGTCCAATAATCTTTGTGGCTTTAAACGATGTTCAAAATCGTTAGCATCCCACAATTGAAAATTAACGACAGTCTCTTTTCTAACTTTTCCACCACAGTCAATAAAGTTTTTGGTGACTAAACCTACTTCTGTAACGTGAAAATGTTTTGGAACATGCGTTCCGTCTGGCAATTGAAAAGTTACGTTTTCAAGGGTAGCAAGTTGGTTTTTGATTTCTGATAGTTTCATGATTTTTATTTTTAAAAATTAGCAACATTGGTTTTTTTGATTCTCTAAATAAGTATTGATGCTATCGAAAAAAACTTTTATTTTCCCGAAACCTTCTTCATTAAGACAATAGCATATTGCGTTTCCTTCAAAGTTTCCTTTAATTAATCCAGCATTTTTTAATTCTTTTAAGTGCTGTGAAACGGTAGGCTGTGCAAGCGGAAGTTCGTTTACAATGTCGCCACACACGCAACTATTTACTTTTATTAAGTGTTGGATAATGGCTATACGAGCAGGGTGTCCAATTGCTTTTGCTAGAACGGCGAGTTCATTTTGCTGTTCTGTAAAATGTTCTGTCTTAGTAATTCCCATTGTGATATATTTATATTGCAATATTACGATAAACTAGTCTATTGACAACAATTTACTAGTGAAAATTATATTTTTTTTTCGAAAATAGAAAACATTAAAAGTTTTTTTAGAATAAAATTTGAGCATAAAAAAGCTCCAACACTTTTGTATTGGAGCTTTAGATATCTGTTTCAAATCGGTTTACAATTCGAATAACGATTTTGGTATAGCATGAAATCCTAATGATTTTACCACGTCTTCAATTGCTTCAATTTTTACTATTTTATTAGTGTGGACGTTAAATTCTTTTGGAAAAATGTTGTCGTCTATCGCTATATTCGAAATTCCATCTAACTTTAAAAGTGCTTCTTTAATTGCAATTAAGTCGGCTGTTTCATTTGCATCGGTCCCAAATACTTTTCCGTAATTACCTGGGATTACATTATCGTCCATTAAGCTCATAGTGTCTATTTTTAATTGATTATTCTTGATTTTTTTAGTTTTATAAAATTACTAGTATAGCAGGCTTTCCACTTTATACCCTGCCACTTATATGTTACAATATCTAAATGTATGATGCAATAAGTGATTGATGTTTTTTAAATTTGGTAAAAGGGGGTAAGAAGCAATAAGTTTTTTATTCTCTCTTTACTAAAATAATAAACTACAAAATTTTAGATCATGGAAAATAAAAATAACAACTCAGAACACAAAAGAAATATTACCAATAAAATCGAAGACGAAAAAATTCCAGATTCATTATTGTATCCGCCAAGCGAGGATATCTATAATAAGTTAGAGAAGGAAGCAGATATAAGTCCTGATGATATCACAAAAATGAAGATTCCAGTAGACGAGTCAATTACAGGTTTGAACGAAAAGAGTTTTGAAGACGATATGAGTGGTGCCGACCTAGATGTTCCCGGATCAGAACTAGACGATGCGCAAGAGCGCATAGGAAATGAAGACGAGGAAAATAATTATTACAGCATAGGTGGTGATAACCACAATGATCTCGAAGAAAGTAGAGACGAGATTTAAAAGCATAAAAAAACCGCCATTTACGGCGGTTTTTTTATGAAATAAAATGATTAATCGTTGTACACATTTGTACCGTGCTCGTGAATATCAACTCCGTCGATTTCTTCTTCCTTAGTTACTCTTAATCCCATTGTTTTTTTCAAGATAAACAACACAATGAAAGAGGCAGCTAAAGCCCAAGCCACGATTGCCGCTACACCGGTGATTTGTACAATTAATTTGTCTATGCCACCACCATAAAACAAACCACCATCTGTAGCGAAAAATCCAACTAATATTGTTCCTAATGCTCCACAAATTCCGTGTACAGATATCGCTCCAACAGGATCATCAATTTTTAATTTTTTATCAATGAATTCGATTGAAAATACAACCACGATTCCGCAGATAAAACCAATGAACAAAGCGCCTACCGGACTTACAGCAGCACAACCAGCAGTAACCCCTACTAAACCTGCAAGCACTCCATTTAATGTCATTGAAATATCTGGTTTTTTATAAAAAATCCAAGTGATAAACATTGCTGCTAGTGCACCCATGGCTCCAGCTAAATTTGTTGTGATAAAGATTTCGGCCACTTTAAAGGCGTTGTCTCCAGAGATTGCTAGTTGTGATCCTGGATTAAATCCAAACCATCCTAACCATAAAATGAAAACTCCTAGTGCACCTAAAACTAAATTGTGTCCAGGTATCGCATTTGATTCTCCATCAGTATATTTTCCTATTCTAGGTCCTACAAGTGCAGCAGCAACAAGAGAAGCAAATCCTCCAACAGCATGTACAACAGTCGATCCTGCAAAATCAGTAAAGCCCATTTGAGCTAGCCATCCTCCTGCATTCCAAACCCAACTTCCTGATATAGGGTAAATCACTAAAGTCATCAGTAAAGAGAAAATTAAGTAAGTTGTAAATTTTGTTCTTTCAGCAATTGCTCCAGAAACGATAGTTGCGGCGGTAGCAGCAAATACAGTCTGAAAAAATAAACTGTGCATATCAGGAAGACTGTCAAAAAAAGCATATTGACTCATGTTACCTATAAGGCCGCCTATAGAATCTCCATACATTAGAGAGTATCCCACAGCCCAGAAAGCAAGACTCCCAATACAGAAATCCATTAAATTCTTCATTATAATATTTCCAGTATTCTTTGATCTTGTAAAACCAACTTCCACTAAGGTGAAACCAGCTTGCATGAAGAAAACCAGTATTGCGCAAATTAATACCCACATTAAGTCCATTGCAGTATTCGTATCCATATTGTCTATTTTTATATATTAATGTAAAGTCGCATTAGTTAACTGCGTCGTTTCCTTTTTCTTTTGTTCTAATTCTATATGTTTCTTGGATTTCAGATACGAATATTTTACCGTCTCCTACTAATCCTGTCGCAGCTGACTCTAAAATCACTGCTACAGTGCGATCCAAAAAATCATCAGAAACTACAATAGACAAATACCTTCTTTGAATATCACTTGTGCTGTAGGTTACACCTCTATATACATGTCCTTCTTTTTCGTTTCCCACTCCTGTAACATCCCAGTAACTGAAAAAATTAACTCCAATTTCATGTAATGCTTTTTTAACATCAGAAAATTTAGATTTCCTGATTACGGCTTCGATTTTTTTCATTGTTTTTTAATGGTTTTGGTTCTTATTTGGTTTTGGTTTCTAGTTGTTTTAAAAATTTTCAGCTAAAACAACTTATTTGTTTAAGTTTTATTTAACAAGATATTTAGCGTAATACCTTTACGAATTTATTAACTTTTGGAAACCGTTGCTTAAAATAACAAGCCTTTTTCCTCTATAACTGGAAGAATTATCAATTAGAAAAAATGAAATTCAAAAAATAGCAATAATTGATTTTATAATCGATAAAATGTAATATTCGCAAGTCGTTTTTAGGGGGTTAAAGTAATTAAAATAGTAATTAGTCGAATTAAACGTATGTAAAATAGGGGTATGTTTCGTTTTATCGTGGTATTAATAATTTTTTACTTGAAAATTTATAGGATATTTGGGTAGTACTATAATTGCAAAAAAAAAGTCCTCCACTCATGTTTGAGTGGAGGACTTATAAGTAAATGCACTATACTATTAAAAGTAGTACCCTATATTCATATTGAATCGTACTTCCCAGTTGGCACCATTGGTTCCATTTGCTAAAGCCGGTTCCCAAACTGGTCCTAGCCAAGGTTGGTTTTTTCCTGCTGCTGCATCAAAATAGGTATACACATTTCCAGCAGTTACTAATACTCCCGTTACATTCATTATACTATCAGCAAAATCAGTGTTTAATTTTTCTAAATATCCATAATCGTTGTAGAACTGTAATGACGAAACTGGCCCCCAATTTACGGGAAGGGTATAAGACGCTCCTATAGTATAAGTGTTTCCTGAAGCAGCCACCAGGTATGGAGCTCCATAAGCAGTCATTGCTACAATCTCTTTACTTTCTCCTTCAGGTCCTCTTGTTGATTTTTTATACTTTGATACTTGAGCTTTAACACCAAAACGCTTGTATTTTAACTGATACTGTAAAGCTAATGCATAATGTGAGCCCATTTTTTCGGTATCTAAATTATAGAGTCCGCCATATTGTGCAGATCCTCCAATTTTATGGCTAATGCTATCGCTGCCAAAATTGTAATCCAGTTTACCATTTACTTGATTTACTTCTTTATTTCGCAAATCCAATATGCCATCTCCATCTAAGTCAATTGAAGCAACGTCATAAGAGTACCTACTGTTCGAAATATCGGAGTTATTTCCGAAATTCATTTCCTCAGCATTTTTGAAAAAAGCCAAAGCATAATTCCACTTTTTATCTGTGTGCGTGAATTTCACTCCCATATCATGATCATCCTCTAATCCAATGTAATAATTGATACTAAAAAACCAGTTGTGTGAATTGTATGTGGTGTTACCAAAAGGGACTTGGGTTAAACCAACTTGGATTTCGTTTTTCTCATCGAAGTCGTATGCTAGCCAACCTTGCTTTAACATTCCACCACCAAAACCGTCAGAGTACAAACGGTATTCTGCATTTAATTTTACTCCCTTATATTTTGCTTTGGCATTAAGCCTAAATACATCGTAACCAAAATCACCGCCACGTTTTTTTTGACCTTCTTTCCATGAAGATAAATTATAATTAAATCGTAAAGCACCGCCTATTTCTACTTCGGGTTTGTCTTGGGCAATAATAGTTGATGATGACAGCAGCATAAAGCTTACTATCAAAGTAATTTTTGAAAACATCTAAGGTTTATTTTAATTTAAAAAAAGAGATTATAATAAATGAAAAAGTGTACTTAAAAGCAATTCACTCTGCCATTCTGAGTGTAGAATAGCTGTGGATTAAGATTGGTTTTTACTTTAAAAGACAATGTGTTTTTTTTCATTTGCATGCAGCAAAGGTATAAAATAATATTACTTAGACTAATTTGCTCGATGATCGCCTAAGTTGAGAGCTGTTTAAAAGAGTTTTTAAAAAAATTTAGTCCAAAAAAAAATGACCCAACTAGTGTTGAGTCATTTTGATTTCACTGCTATATTGAAGTGCAGTTACCTTAAAATTAATTATTCCATTTTTGGATTGGGATGCTTTACGCCTTCGGCAGTATGAACATTAGCAACTTCGGCTAGAATGGCACCTTCAGGTCCTCCAAACTGCCAATGGTAAGATCCTTTTTCTTTCAATTGAGCAAAGTCACCTGGATTTGATTCAATAATGTTGTTTGAAGATACTTTACCGTTCCAGTGTTCTTTGGGGATAACTACTTGTGGAAATTGATCGCGGTTGTTTTCACCTATCCCAGCAATGTAGCTTTTACCATATTTGACTAACCAGCCTTCCATTTTTGCAGGATTTCCGCTGGCTGCAATGTGTCTGTGCTCTCCCAGCATTTGGCCTGGTGAAACAAATAATTCCATTAACATGTATTGGTCCTTCTCATTGTTGACAAATGTTAATGAGGACAAACCTAGCTTTGCAAAATTACCCACATTGTAATCTTTAACGTTGATTTTCTCACGCATTCCAGGAAACACGGGGTATTTATGATAAGCAAGAAGCTCCATAATCGCATCCTTTGCTTTCTCCTTTAAAAATGTACCATTGCTGTCATAGAATTGTTCATTTGTAAAAGTCAATTCTTTGGTCGTGTTTGCAACTGCTGTTGTTTGAGTTTGCGCGGTACTTGCTTCACCTAATAATAAAGTGCTCATTGTAAATAGTAAAAGTAATTTTCTCATAGTTTGTTTTTTTATGTTCGAATAGTAGTTCTGCTAAATTACTATATCTTTTTAGTTAAGTAAATTCCTATAAAGTATTTAGCATAACTTTATGACTTGTTTTATTTTCAGGGTGATATCATTATAAACTATTTGATTTTTTCGAAAGAGAGAATAACACTGAGTTGTGTCCATCCATCACTAGACAAATGTTTGTGGCTGATTTATTTTCGAAAATAAAATTTCATTAAAAAATTCATGAAAAATTTATCTCCTCCTATTTTTATCGAAATCAATTGATTTTTATATGATTACGAGATACTTTTTAAATTACGACATAGGATTAATAAACTTGCAAGATCGTTAGTAGGTAAAAAGTAGTATTTTTTAAAACTAGATTACTAATCATTACGTAAGTGTTTACAAGGCTTTTTGATTGTATATTTGAACCCGTATATTCTTGTTAAATAATAAAAAATTTTATTTATGTCAGGAATAGTAAAAACACACGTCTCTTTTAGTGTATGAATTTAAATAATAGACATGCTTCTTCAACGGCAATATTGCTCTTCGCACAAAGCGATGCAGTCGATAGTGCTTTAAAACCAATTGCTTCTACTAGAAAGCAAAATGATTTGTTGTGGCATAATCTAAATCAAAAAGTTCTTAAGACTATTAGAAAAACGCGTCTGCCATTTTTTGTTTCTAATGAGAAAACGCAGCAAGGAATTCATTTTGGAGATAAATTAGGTCATGCGGTTCAATCGTTATTTGATAAAGGATTTGAGAAAGTAATTATTGTAGGTAATGATTCACCGGGTCTTACTACTAAACACTTTGAAACAGCGTGTAACGGCCTTACAAATAATGATTTGGTTCTAGGTCCAGATTACAATGGTGGTACTTATCTTATCGCTATATCGCGATCTCTTTTTAATAAGGAGCAGTTTGCAAATATTGATTGGCAGTCTAAGCACACGTTTACAGATTTAAAAAACCTCGATGAAAATGGTGGTTTACTACTTCAACCATTGTCAGATTTTAATACCCTAGAAGATTTGCGCAATGTTGTAAAAGGATTTTCTTTTTACAGCCTCTTCATGGCAAATTTATTGTCGCTTTTATGGTATCAACATCCATTAAATAGAGTTACTAGAAAACGCTATACATTTGAAATTGTTGGATTTAATTTTAATAAAGGTTCGCCTATTTTGGCTTAACGTCCAAAATCATATTAAAATATTTATCCAAAAATTTCCTTTAAATGAAACAATTTTTACTGTTTTTATTACTGAGCGTGAGCACTATTGCCATCGCTCAAGAAGACTTGTCAGTGTCTGTTATAGACTTTAACACGCAAGCACCATTAGAAAATATTCAAGTATTACTTATAAATAGTTCGCGTAATAGCAGCTTACAGCAAACCTCAAACGCTCAAGGAAAGGTCACTTTTAGAGGAATTCCAGCATTAGATGGGTACCAAGTCGTATTTGAAGGAACAGCTACTTTTGCTGCTCAAAAATCTGAATTTGTTAGTGTGCGTTCTAATCAGGCACCTAATGTAACGTTACTTTTATCGCCTCGTGCTGGCGATCACTCTAA
>TARA_R110002033_G_scaffold153074_1_pt1 | contig 11883 bp, 7 predicted proteins | sample TARA_R110002033 | Tara Oceans TARA_R110002033 (sample SAMEA4397051) | marine metagenome | biome: Polar Biome; feature: [SRF] surface water layer (ENVO:00010504); material: water (ENVO:00002006), including particulate matter (ENVO:01000060) such as... | depth 5 m
TGTCAAATCTATCCATGATTTTCTCAATGTCTCTTTCTACTTCCAGCTTGGTGGCATAGGTCTTTGGAATTTCTTCTCTGGTCTGAGATATAATCTTTCGTAGCTGATCTATATGTGAGGAAGTTCCCCTCATCCACCACATAAAGCTACCCACAGCTATTGTTAGCAGACCATTCCACAGCATTGTTGCATCCTCCATCATATTACTTTACTCCGTAAGTTCTTCTTTGTTTAAATCAGCATACTTCCACATATTATGAAGGCTTCTTAAATCTTTAACGACATCTTGAAAGGGACGTTGAAACTCGCTTCCAAAGTAATGCCCATCAGCATAAGCAAGTCTTAATTTTTTAATAAAATCTTGGGACAATTCTTCAGGCATAAACTTATCTTTATTTATGTTTGAGATTTGTTTTAATGATAAACTACCCCGAATTGGTTTACTTCTTATAATAGCTTGAAGTTGCTTCTGAGGTAATACCCTAGAATAAAGTCTAATTAATTTTGCAATGCCCTGTTGAGCTACAAACTGTTCTTCAAACAATTCGTTATATTCTTTAAGCATATCCTTTGAATCATAAGGCAAAGATGGATCACCAACCTTAGCAAGCACCTCTCTTTTAGTATCTTTTATATCTTTCAAGACATTTCTTTGTAGATTACGAGAGACATATGCAAATGTTTTTATAGGATCCCATTCTTTTTCTCCTGAAGCAATTCCAAAAGTAGCAAGGGCCGGACCATACTTTGTATTAACATTATGACGTGCTAAAAAGGAACTAAGATCTGCAGAATCTTTAAATCTTTTTCTTTGTTCACCATAATATAAAGGTCTGAAAGCTCTTTCAATATTTGCTGTAAATGTAGAATGAGAGAATGCTCCGACATCTGCTGCTACTTCTGCGGTAGATTTTAAGGCTCCCGGAACCATTGTCTTTGCAATTTTAGTTAAGAGTTTAGCTCGTTCTTCATCTGTGGGAGCTTTTGCATAGTCATAAAAGTAACCCGCAACATCTGAAGCAAGAGAAGGTTCCATAAAACTACTAAGATAATTCCATACTGCTCTTGGAAATATTTCAGTTATAGCTTCTGTAGGATCTTCTCCTCTTGCAGCAGAGGCAAGATAAGGTGTGATGATATCAAGTACCGCAGCATCTGTATTAGAATAACTAAGATCACTATAGAAATACTTTCCATTCTTTCCTTTACGTACTGCAATAGCATGGTCTTTTTGCCAAGGCATTAAACCTTCACGGATAGCATCTGCTGCTTCGGAAGTACCTTCTATTTGATTATAAGTATAAGCCATAGCGGCAGGGGCTGCGGCATAACCACTCTGTGCTAATATTCTTTTTGCTCCGGCCTTTACCATAGCCGTATTGCCTTTTTCAAAACCTTCTCTTATTTCTGCACCGGCTGTCTTAAAGAGATAAAATTTATTACGCAAGTTCTCTGCTGGAAAAGCTGCAAAGTTACCAACGACAGGAACACCACGCATTTTTTCAATAATTTTAGGAATCCTGCTATAAATAGGAACAAGATCTAAGGTTTTACCTGCTGCTATTTCATAATTTAAATTATCATCAAACTCTTTAAGTAACTTGTTTTGACTAGGTGATAATTCTATATTCCTTGCTTTGTTATCTAGTAGTATTCTAATGTTTTCCATCTGTTTAGAATTAAAAAACTCTTTTGCAAAGGAATTATTAACATATTCATTACGTAAAGCCATCTTATCAGCTTCACCCATTTCGTTCCAAATTCTTTTCTGTGTCATGGTTTCTCCAAACCACGTACCCAGCTTTCCAATATCATCAGTCATACTATAAAGTTTAACTAAAAACTTATCTAGTTTAGTATTGTCAAGGGCACCAAGTACCTGACCACTGGCAATACGGTGGGCTAGTTCCTTGCCAGTAACTTTTAAACCTACTTGTTTTTTTCCAACTCGATTTAATATTTGATTTAATTCAATCTGACTTCCTTTTAAACCAAGACGTTGAGCCATCTCAACTAACATTTTTTGTTCTTCTTTGGAAGCTGTTGTATAGAATTTAGCTAGGTGATAAAAACCAGAAATGTTACCTGAGTTAATCATATAACCACCAGCACCTAAAGCATTACGTACTTCAGCAACAGGGTTATAAACAGTCTTACCTTTTTTCAAATATCCTTGCATTTGAGAAAAGAAATTTAACCCGAATCTTAAAAACTTTTGACCACCATCAACAGAATTACCTAATATATCTTCATTACTAAGCATTTCTTTATAGCGTTTAGCAAAGTCTTTTCTAATGTAATACCGTTGTGTGTTGATATCTGTAGGTAAAACTTTACCAGTAATATTATCTACTAAATAACTTACAGGATTACCTTCGTTATCTCTCTTAATTATTTTTTGATTATTCTGATCTAAGACAAACCTTTTATTAGCATCTGTTTCATAAACGTATCTTTTTATTCCTCTAGACCCTTCAAGATTAACTCCTAAATTAGCAGGTTCTACTACACCTGAATCTAATCCAAGATCTTTAGCTATTTGTTCAGTAACAAACTCACTTCTTTGTGGTAGTTGTATATCTCCACCAAGTTCTTCTGTAACATAACGCCCCGGAATATTAAAAAGAGCGTCAGGATCTTCTATTACATCTACATCCAGACGATTACCATAATTATCAAAAACAGGTTCAGGAGATGGCTCTCTAGGATCAACTATTTTTTTAACTTCTCCATTTAAAGGAACCATCTCCTCACCATTAGCTAGTAAACGTGCACCTTCAGCACTGTTTGCTGAGACAATTAAAGGATTTTCAGCAGTGCTTCTGGCTTGTAAATTTTGCTTTAATGTCCCAGCCATTCTGACATCTTTAATAGTATTAATCATATCCCCTACTGTTTCAGCCATACGTAAAGCAGGACTAAAGTTACGTCCCCATATCTGGTCTAAAACAGGATCTATATTTTTTTTCCTATACGTTATACCAAACTTAGCTTGCTGATCTAGTTTAGGATCATATTCTTTTTTTATTTCTAAACGTATTCTCTCATCTAATTTTCCCTCATCTAACTTGCCATTTTTTAGATAATCTTTATTATAATTTCTTTTATTATTAATATCTCTAGGATTTACTTGATCAAGTACACGTAATTTAATTAGCATAGAATCATCTTGTACTAATTCCTTTCCGACAGTATTGTAAGAGTCCGTGACTAACTTTTTATAATCAGCAAAGATATTAGAATTTTCAGGACGAGCCATAAACTTATCAAAGTCTTCTCGAAGAGTATAGAATTTTTCATGTACATCTCGTAGGTAGCTATCATTACCTTCAAAAATTTCTTTAAATTGATTACTTAGATATGGGGTATCTCCAATATCTTGTTGTAAAAACTTTACATCATTTCTAAAAGTTTCCATAGTATGTTCAACGTCAGGATTTATTTCTTTAAATTTTAAATATAAAGAATTTTTAGCTTTAAGTTCTTTTAAACCTTCTTCAAGTACAGGGATAGCTTGAGAGTTTGTACCAAACCTAGCTTCTTCCATTCTAGCAAGTCTTAAAGCATCTTCTGCATCAGCCACTGCCCTAAGAGCATCTTCAGATTTTCCTTCTATAATATCGTTTGTTATATTTCTTGCTGTAAGTTCATCAACTTCTTTAGCAAAGTTTGCTTCCGCTCCTAAAATTACTTGAGCATTCTGTTGTGTTCTATCATATACATTAGTATATCTTTCATCATTAAGTTCCATAAGACGTTGGGCTTGTCTATCTTGAGAGGCCGGTGGCAGGAAATTTCTTTTAAGCCATTCCTTTCCCCATCTTCCATATTCTGTAGAGGAGACAGCAGCATTGGCACCCTTTCCAATAGTAGCACCTGCCATATTTAAAGCAACACCTGCAACAGGACTTAGAGTACCTTCAAGAAGACCTTGTAAAGCTATTGCTGAATAATCATAGTCTCCTTCTTTGCGACGACCTATATCCATATCAGTTTCTTGGCTTAAAGTAGCTTGGGTAACACCACCTGAACCAGCAATAGTACCTTCCAAAGCTAATGCTTTTAAAACAGGCTTACTAACAGAAGCTTTTAACTTAGCTTTTAACATTTGGCTAACGCCTTGTTTAGCAACTTCTTTAGCACCCAAGACACCATAGGCACCAGCACCCCCAGCAGGAAGTGTAGCTGCTCCAGCAAGAACAGATAGTAAATTAGTAGGATCTAAGAGGCTATAGTAACCATAATCAAGTATAGCTTTACCAGCAGGAGCGCCACCACTCTCATAAAAGTCTGGCATTTGATCTAGTTTATCTACTGCCCTTCTATAATACTTTTTAGTTTCATCTTGTGCTTTTTTAATATCAGACCCTTGGCTGTAAGTAGAAAGAATATTAACATCAAAGGCTCTACGTTTTTCTATAAAAGTATCAAGAATATCTTTCGGCTTTGTAGAAACAGATTCTCCAACGTCTTTAAGAAACCAGTAAGCATCAGCTATAAAAGCATCATCTTGCTGCAAACCCTCATATGTAACTTGTTCAGCCATTTATTTATCCTATCTCCTTTGCTTCTTTAGTTCTGTTATGACCTTGGCCGTGGAATGTCACTCGCCTGTCCAGCACTTTGAGTTATTGTTTGCAGATTTATTATTATCCCTTTTACCATTCCTTCAGGGATACCAGCTTTCTTTAAAATATCTTTAGCCGCTGCTGGATTAGTTTTTGCTGATGCATAAGCCTCATTCAATGCCAGTATTAGATCCGCTTCCTTTAGATTTATGTCTTTTATATCCTTCAATCGATTCCAAAGTGCTGTACTTTGTTTAGCTAGTGCATTTTTTAGAGCAGCATCAGCCGTTGTACCTTTTATTCTTAGCTCCTCTGCATCCTTCTTTGCCTTAATAAGAGCAGTCAAGGCTGCTACATCCCCATCAGCAGCTGCTATTGCAATCTTAGCATTAAGATCATCTATAGTATCCGCAGCCGCTGCCTGACGGTCTGCTTCTGCCTGTCTACTTGCAGCCATTTGGGTGGTTGTCTTACCAAAAGCAGATCCAATGTTTGATTCAGGATCTAAAATATTTCCAGCAAAACGACCTAATGTATCAACCAAATCTCTGATGCGAGCTTCTTCTTTTCTTTTCGCATTTCTTTCTGCTTTACTCTCTTTTGCGCCTTCTAAAGCAGATTTCCTATCCGCTGCCTGTTTAATAGTTAACTCATATAACTTCTGGGCATCTGATTTAGTAGGTTCTTGTGGCCTTACACTTGCACCGGGAGGTAATGCTCCCATATAGTCGTCTGCACTTATACCACTCGTACCTATTTCAATATTTCCGGGAGCAAAACCTGTTGGTGTAGTCTTGTCACGTCTAAAACCGGGCTGTACAGCTTCTGCTTCAGCTATATATTCTCTTTGTCTATAATCTAAACCACCCGGACCACCAACTACATCAATATCTCCTACTATTCCATCATCTTGTACTTGAGGACTAGCTTGTGCAGTAGGAACTCTTCCTTTTAACTGTGCTAATGTAGCTTTTGCATCTTTACTTATATTATAAGGAGAAATACCTGTTAGATCTTGTGCTGATCCTGCATCATAACCTGTTAAATATCTAATAATTTCACTACTAATATCATAAACTGGACCTGCTGTCAAAGCAGCACCTCTACCAAGTCTTTGAAGAACAACATTATCCGTAATATCTTGGCTTAAAGTTCTACCCTGACTACCTTGCTGTGCTTTAACTACAGGCAAGCCTACAAGACCACCATGTCTTGCACTTTTAGTACTACCACCCGGTCCAGATGTGAGACCAAAGGTACTACCAAAACCACCATCCGAGAAACCACCAAACGAACCATATAAAGAACCAAGTCCTGAAGCAGTACTTAAAAAGTTTTGAATTCCTGACGGCTGTCGAGTACTTGTAGTTACAATCTCATTTTTAATATTTGGAAAACCTTGAATAGTACTTTGATATCTTTGCAGCTGATCTTCAGGAAATCTTCTTTCCTCAAGAAAGTTTTTATAGTCTTCATCTAAACTTGTTTGCACTCTTGCACGCTCATCTTCTCCGATAGCTGTTAAACCAGCTAACTCTCTAGCTCTAGTACCATACTCTTGTCCAGCTAGTGTAGGAAGACGTGATGCTGTCAGACCTTCTCTTCTTTTCTGAGCTTCAAAAGCTGCCCGAGCATCAGCAAAACCTGCGGCACTTCCTTTTGTCTGAATGTCCGAAAGATTCTGCATAAAAGCTTCCCCCAAGCCCCCTGCTTGTACACCTGCTCTACTACCAAGTCCAGACATTCCTCCAGCATCTGAAGCAAATTTTTCAAACTTGGGCATAACCCTTCTTGAAAAGTCTTCTTCTGCTTTTCGTAAAGATACATCAGTCACTGCCTGTTGATAAGGATTCAGATATTCTTGAGCAGTATCGGCAGTAAACTTCTCAGTCTGCAAACCATACAGACGCCTAGCTTCATCATAGTCAGCTTGTTGACTTCCTACTAAACCTCGTATACCTTCTCTTGCAGCAATCTCGTCCGCATTAAGATCAGCTACAGTTTGACCTTGAAAAGGTTGGAAGCCTTCCTCAACTCTTGCATCATGAAGAGCTTGACTTTTTGCTAAAAGATCTTTATAAAAAGGAGCTATCTCTGTTGCAAGTTTTTCTTCAGTAACAACAGTACCGGTAGGAGCAACTCTTGGAGAAGACTCACCTATACCCAGAAGGGATGAAAAAATACTAGCCATGTTATTAACCTCTCAAATTACTATTAATTGTTTGAAAGCCATCTAACTCTTTTTGTTGGTTAGGAGTACCATAGGCTTCCATTCTTACTTGTTTACTAAAACGATCCATATCATTAGCACCTGCATCAGGATTACCATTACCAAGAATAGACATTACATCAGCAGGTATAACATATTCTTTAGGACTTACCGCAAGCAAACCTTCTACAGGACCACCTCTTTCTCTTATTGCATAATACTGATCATCTTCCATACCATCACTTCTTCCGGGAACTCTGCCTTCAAAATCAATACCTGCTAAACCACCCTCTCTAGCAGTGTTTGTATATGTATATCTAGGAAGCTGTCTTCTTCTAGGTCTTCTTCCTCTAGATATATCAAATATTTCTTCTTGAGATCGTTGAGACCGCCTTGGGTCATATTCTAAAGGATCGTTAGGATCACGAGCTACAGATGCAAATTTCTGAGTACCAAAGCCTGAATAAGGATCGATATCCTTTTTAGTCTCTGGCTTATCAATCTTTTCAGGTACTAAACCTTCAACTATGACAGCATCTGCTGCTCGTTTTTTTAGCTCGTCTAGTGTGAATTGATCTTCTGCTGAGGCTATCAAACGGGAACCAAAACTTTCAGGTTGCATATCAGAAGAGTATCCTAAACCTTGAGATGGTCCTTCTGGGAAAAAGTTACGAGGTCCGTCGTTTCTTAAATAACTCATTCCTGCCGGAATTACTCCTTGTGCGAAATTTTTTGCTATGTTTGGTTTCTTACCCATTAACTTATCCATAAGAAATCCTGAAAGTATGCCAACACCGGCACCGATCCCTGTTCCAGCACCAGCACCTATAGCCACATTAGTTGCAAACCCCGGTATAACACTTCCTAACGCACTTGCGATACCTCCCCAACTTCGATTATAAATAGGAAGAGAAACTAGTCCTCCTTGATTCATATGCATTGTTTCTGGAGGAGGCTGCATAGCCATAGGCTGTACAGGTGCTTGTTGCATCTGCATAGCTTCTAAAGTATCACCCCTTTGAAAAGTATTTTGAAAATCTAATAAGTCTTGTACTTTATTAGATGATTCTAAAGGTCTAGGTCTGATCATTCTTTTTCCCCGGCGTTATATAATTAGATGGAACTTTATACGTGTTTGCATAACTATCATAAGCTTGTTGTATTTTTTTTATTGGCTCTAGTTTTTGCTGGGCAGTGTACATATTAGGTGGAATAACTAATCCTTGATTAATTGCACTTATGAAAGTAATCCCCGGATCATTAATCCGTTTAATTTGATCAGTAATTTTATCTAGTTGAGATTTTGCCATGATGTTTCCGCTCCAAGACTAACATAGCCTTTAAATTTACCTGTACTTGCTGAATATGCGATATCACCCTTTTGCGGTCTTCCTATACTTGTAACAGTCACAACTGTATATATATTTGTAGACGGTGTTGTATCTACTTGTATATCTCTACTATTCAACTCATTAATTAAGACAGCTCCCCACCTTTGAATATCATTATACATCTTTTGCATGTCTTCCTGAGACATATTATAAGGCAGTGTAGGATATCTTGCCATTATCTTTGACCATCCCCCTGATATGCTAGCCGAAGTGATCCCCATCGCCAGCTAGCATTATTAGATCCACAAGATACCCTCACCTTTGCTTGCCTCCCCCTGCTTCTAAAGTCAACTTTTTGCGTAGCTTCTGTAATATTAAATTCTTTTGTTATACTTTCTGGACTTTCTGGATATTGTTTCGTAGTAAATTTCATTTTAATTTGACCACCAGATAAAGCATAATCTGGAATTACCTTATCCATAAACATAATATCATTACCATCTGCAATATCAAAATCACCAGACTCAATAAAAGATGTTAATGTTTCACCATTTCCCGTAAAGACATCTCTAGGTTCGTTATTATAAATATTATTACCAGCCGCTGTGACACCTGTAGTAATAGTATTTCCAAATACTTCCTTATCTGTAAAAGTTGTAAAGATCATTTCACCATATACCCAGTAGTCATCCACAGGATTATAAATAACATACTTATCACATTCTGTACCAGTTCCCGAAGGATACAACCAGATAATTTCATTAAACTCAGAATTAATACCTGTATATACTTTATCGTAATATTCGTGATTAATATCATCAAAAATATATCTACGAACAGTAGAGCCTAGAGTTTCAACCTGACCTGTAAACCTATAAAAATTACCAAATCCCATCCAGTAAGAAACACCATTAAAATCAATACCAGCGTGAGGACCAACCATCCCACAGTTTGTACCCGCCTGACTAAATCTAAATGTAAAAGGTGGTCCCGCATACTCCATTAACCAAAGAGCATTATCAGTCCAAATATTAATTGCATTCTTAGCACGTAGACCCCCTACGATTTTTGTACCATCTGTAAGAATAACCTCGCCAGATGTAGTACTTAAAGAAGGAACCCAATTACTACGATTATCTTGATCAGACCATCTAACAAGCATAGGATCAAAAGCTCCGCTTACAGTAGCCGAAGCTGAATATGAGTTTACGCCCAAAGCTATAAGATGCCTATCATTTGGAGATACTACAATAGAATTAACACTTATAGGAGAAGTCGTAATAGATGTAGCTCTCATTGGTGAGGTGGAAGCATCACTATCATAGTAAAATATATTACCACCCCGGCGATTAGCAACTACATCTTCACCCCAATTATCTAAGCTCCATTGTGTAATATCAAATACTATACCTGATGATCCTGCTGATGCTGGCTGACTCCATGCTCTTGTTTGTGAGGCACAGACACCAGCTTGAAAAGTTGCAGCACCATATCCCATACCAGCCGCTGCGATAGAGTAGCCTGTTGGAATGTAGTAGTTAAAAGTAGCCGATCCTGCATCACTTCCAGTTGCATCAGCAGCTGTAGTTACGGTAATTGTAAAAATATTAGCACTATCCACAGATGTAATGGGATAAACATTTGTACTAAGACTTACAGCATTAAATGTAGCTGTTGAAGTGAAATAAACATAATCTCCCACCTTCCTGCCATGATTAGCGTCTGAACAACAAACTCTGGTGCTTCCCGAAGAAGTTCCAAAACAGTTTGCTAGTGTGACAGCAGTAGTAATAGGAGTAATATCATATATCTGATCTCCATTATGTTCATATAGTTTATCTGGTGTACCAAAGATTGCTCTTTTTCTAGTATCTATATCTGTCCATGCAATTAAAGCTCTGGCCGAACCATCAAAAGTTGCATTTAAAGCTCTTGTTTCATAACCACGCATATTTTCAGGCCGTCCAGCACGAAATCTTACATAGTTACCATCAAACCATCGCTGTCCTTCCGCATATTGTGTAGTCTCCCTATGGAAACCTTGTTTAAATTCAAATTTTGCTAATTTAGTTGCCATATAACTCTACCCCTACACCGGAAACCAACTAGCAGCAACTCCTACCTGAGCATGCGAACCAAGAGTAAAAGCAAGTGTAATTGTTCTTGGGGTCTCATTACTGGTTGGAGAATAATTAGCCGCAGTCTGATTCATATTCCCTGTCATCAAATCTGTAAGTTCAGTAAGGCCAGACCATGTTCCAGCACTAGGAGCAACCTTAAATGAAACTCCATAGCCAATAACATATCCGCCTTCCTGTGTATTAACATTTAATTCTAGTGGGCTTGAGCTTCCGCCCACGTCATTGTCTGTTGCTGTTGCACTGGGCGCTGCCGCAACAGCACCAACCAAACTATGAACCGAAATAGCAACACCCCTTTTAGTTCCGATAATTCCTGACATTGTTACAACAATATCAGCCGTTGTGCCAGATGGAATAGCACCCGACCAGATTTCCGCTGCAAAATTTTCAACCGGGCCAGTAGGCGTGGAGTTATTGGCTGCAATCCGTTTTGTCAGATCTTCGCCTCCCACTGTCACCGAGGTAATGGTCCTGTTTTGTGCATTATCCCCTGCTCCCACCGCAACAGCAATAATTCTAGTACTATCAGCAGCCCCCAGAGATTGTCCTGAGAAAGTATGCACAGCCACATTGCTTGTGCTTGAAGCATTAGCTGTATTGGTTCCTGTGACTATCGCTGGCGAAAACCACAATGAAGAAAACATTGTCATCAGGAGAAAGCTTTCTGGACTGCCCCAAGAAGTATGTTACCAGAACTCTGTACAAAGTATGGCACTACATCCACTGTGTTGGCAGCAGTACTTAATGTAATACCACTACCCCCTCTTGTTTTATACTGCGTACCAAGCGTCAGTGTTCTGGAACCTGTACCATCCTGAATAAATGTGATCACACCTGCCTGACCTACTTGTTCCGTTGTGGGGTTGGCAAGTGTCAGATTTCCGGTAAGCGTCAGTACAAAGTTTTGATTAGCGGCAAAATCAAGTGTCACACTTCCTGTGTTAGATGTATCAGTATCTGTGGTGGCAAGAAGAGTACCTGTAATTTGAACACCGTTTGTGTTTGTTGCAAGTTTTACACCATTATCATAATAAATATTAACAGCGCCATCAGCAGTAAAGGTAGCCATGACTTCACCAGTATATTTATGAACCTGCAACTCATTGCTTCTAAGATATAAAGAGCCAGTTCCTGCATCGTCAATATATGAATTACTACCATCATGATAAACTTGAAGGTCACTGCCTGTGCCTATATTTAGTTTGGCATTATCAACAAACATAGCAGAAGTAGATACTGTTATAACACTTGTCGTTATAGAATTAAATGTATTACTTGCCGCTGGTGTAACAGTTGTGCCATTAGTAACATAAAGAGCAGTATCCGCTTGTTTAAGAGTAGCGCCCGTATTACCAGCAACTCTAAGTACTACAGAATCTGTATCATCAGTATATGATACCGAGTTTTTAACTATGTAAGACTTAGAATTATTAGGAATAAGAATAACAATATCATTATGACTACCGCCCACAGTACCATTAATTTCAAGAATAGCTGAACGAGCCTGATCACCAGAACCCTGATTATTAGTCAAAGTAACTGTTGTCGTAGTTCCCACTGTAATAGTCTGATAACCAGCAATGGCATCATCCAGAAGACTAATAACACCATCATTAAGAATCTGGCCCCAACTA
>TARA_R110002033_G_scaffold13325_2_pt1 | contig 11882 bp, 11 predicted proteins | sample TARA_R110002033 | Tara Oceans TARA_R110002033 (sample SAMEA4397051) | marine metagenome | biome: Polar Biome; feature: [SRF] surface water layer (ENVO:00010504); material: water (ENVO:00002006), including particulate matter (ENVO:01000060) such as... | depth 5 m
GTACAAATACAGGTGTTGCAAATAAGATTGCCATAGAAGCTATAAGAAATGGAACAATCAAAGAACTTCAAGGATATAGTTCTCTGACTCCTGAGCAAAAATATGGAATAAATTCTAGAATTGATATTTTATTAGAAAATGAAAAAGTAAAGTGTTATGTGGAAGTGAAAAGTGTAAGTTTAAAGATTAATGATTCTTTGGCTTTTCCAGATGCTGTAACAACAAGAGGAAAAAAACATCTAGATGAATTGGTTTCTATGGTAAAAGAAGGACATAGAGCTGTAATGTTATATGTGATTCAAAGAACAGATAACTTGCCATTTACAATTGCAAAAGAGATTGACCCAAAATATAATGAAGCTTTAAAAGAGGCTATGAATAGTGGTGTTGAGGTTTTAGTTTACCAATCAGATATTACACTTGAAGAGATAAATTTAAAAAAGAAATCAAGTTTACAAATATAGTAAGTATCTACTCTAGCTTTTTTGCAAAGATATTAGCTAAATTCATCACTAAAAAGAGCCTAACTATGTGATGAATAGCGATATATGGAACATTTGCTCCTACAATAATAGCTATTAAATTTATATCTGCTTGACCACCAGGAGAAAATGCTAATAAAATAGACATAATTGGGAAGTCAAAAAAATAACTAACTGTTAAAGTAAAAGCTGTTGTTATACAAGCTAGGATTATAAAGTGACCAAAGGTAGAAAATAAAGTTTTAATAACTACCTCTAGTTTTATGCCTTTAAAGGTAAAACCAATGATTGTACCAAAAATTACTTGCACAAATTTAAGTAATTCATCAGGTGGTCTTGAGTCAACAAAACCAATACTAAAAGCAAAAATACTTAAAAACATTGGACCCATTAAAAAAGCAGCAAAAAGATTTAGTTTTTTTCCAACAATTGCACCAATTGTTCCTATACAGACAAGATAAAAAAGCTGTTTTAAATCAATTTGGCTTAATGTTTCGGTAATTACTTGGTTACCACTTACATCAACATTAAAAATATAATGAACAATAAAAGGTAAGCTTAGAACTATGAATAAGAGTCTAGAAGATTGTACAAGTGTGATCTTTCTTGTATCGGCTTTTATTTGTTCCCCTAAAATCACAAGTTCGATTAAACCCCCTGGAATAGAGCAAAAGAAAGCTGTCTTTTTTTCAAAATTTAATATTTTGTAATAATAAAACATTCCCAATAAAATTGTTATAATTGTAAAAGGGATAACAAGAAGTAAAGAGAAAAAATATACATTCAAATAGTTTAAAATCTCAGGACTAAACGCACTTCCAATGGTTACCCCTATTATGACTCTTGCAGGACTAGAAAATATTTTTGGACTTTTTAATGGAAGAGTATCATACCTTACTGCAAAAGATGTAGCACAAATAGAACCTAAAAGCCAAGGAATAGGCAAATTTAAATATATGAAAATGATAGAACCCAATGCTCCAATGCCAAGTGTTAATACTATTTTTAATAAGTCTTTAATTGCATTGGTAAAGGAAACACTATCTATATTCATTTATATCCTTATATTTTTTACTAATCTGATCATAAAATTCTATTGATCCATCTATTAAATTATAATACCAACCATGAATAGTAATCTCTTTTGTAAGAACTTTTCTTTTTATTGCTGGGTATGTTAGTAGATTTTTTAATTGACATATTATAGAGTTTTTTTCTGTTGCTTTATATAAATCTTGTTTATTTTTATAAAGATGTTTATTTTTTAGGGTCATATCTTTTGCTTTTTTACCCAGTTCTAGCCACTTTCTTATATTTATGTAATCATTTGTATTTGGAATATCTTCATATAAACTTTGACATGCTCCACAATATGAATGTCCACAAACTATTATATTAGATACTTTTAAAACTGAAACTGCATATTCTATGGCAGAAGCATTCCCATGAAAATTACCATCTGTACTATATGGAGGTACAAAATTGCCTATATTTCTAAGGGTAAATAAATCACCTGGTTTATTTCCTACCATAAAATCAGTTGTTATTCTACTATCGCAACAACTTATAAATAAGATTTCAGGTTTCTGACCATTTGTTATTAGTTCATTGAGATCATCTTTAAACTCTTCAAAGTGATATTTACGAAATAGTTTATTACCTCGTATTAAATTCTTTATTGGATTCATAAAATATAATATCTGTAAATAATGTAATTAAAATCAAATTATTTATATCTCTATTGAGAATATTGCTCCATTAGTAGAGTTTTTCACTTTAATTGTTCCATTCATCTTTTCTTCAATAATCATTTTTGTCATATACAGTCCAATCCCTGTACCATATTCATATTTTGTAGTGAAGTAAGGATCAAAAATCTTATTTATAATAGTATCGTCTATTCCTCCTGCATTATCTTCAATATGTAAGCATAACTTCTCATTTTTTTGAGCATAAATTCTTATTTGTGGATTTTTGATATTTTTTTCCAATAAGATATCTTTTGCATTTGATATTATGTTCATAATTGCTTGGGAATATTCATTTTTATATCCATCAATTTTGTAATCTTCTTCTATATTTATAATAAGTTCTATATGGTGGAAAGTAAGAGTAGATTTTACTATTTTTACTGCATTGTTTATTGCTTCATTTAAATAAAAGAGTTCTTTTTTTGAATTTGGATTAAAAAAGTTTCTAAAATCATCAATTGTTTTTGACATATATTCAAGTAAATCATTTGCTTCATCAACTCTATTTTGAAGATACTTTTTATCTAATTCTTTATAATCATAAGCAGATTCAATATCAAAAAATAGTCCTGAAACTTGAGATAAAGGCTGTCTCCATTGGTGGGCGATATTACCTATCATCTCACCCATTGCTGCCATTTTTGATTTTTGTATTAAGATATTTTGTTGTTTTACTTTCTCTTCTTTTAGAAGTGTTCTCTCTGTAATATCCCTCAATGAAGCGAACAGTAAATTTTGGTTTTCATATGAATAAATAATTGCATTTAACTCTATAGTTCTTGTTTGTTTATCTTTTGTAAATAATTTTACTGTTTTAACTAAAGAGTTTGATTGTCTGATTTCTTCTAAACTTAATTGATCAAATAAGTTAAAAAAGTCTTTATATAATATCTCATTTGACTCATAACCTATAGTTTTAAGAGCAGTACTATTTAAACTTAAAATGCGAGTACTATTATTATTTATTTCAGAGATTATAAAACCATCATTACTATAGTTAAAAAGTAGGGCATATTTCTCTTCATTTTGTTTAACTCTTTTTCTATATTGGCTAAAAAGCTCTTCTATCTTTCTTGTAAATAGTAGGGAAAAAAAGAAAAAAATTATAGTCATGACTATAATGATGATGATTAGTTTTATTATATTTTTGTAAAGATTATCCAAAGATATTTTAGTCTCTTTTTTAACTATTTGATTGATATTTGATAGGTTTACTCCAACTGCTATAAAATACCTATACTCTTTGATATAAGTAGCATAAAAGAGCTTTTGATTATAGTCATAATAAGTTGCTTCATTTGCCTTATAATTTGTTTTTATAAGAAGTTCTTTTATTGCTTCAAGTTCTTTATTTGAAGTTTTTATGTTTTTTTGTATTAGAAGTTTGCTTTGATCTAGGATATTATTTATACTATTTAGTTTATAAATAAAAATAAACTCATCATTATTGAAACCTTGTAGGGTGATTTTTTTTAGAAGTTTATCTGTCAACTCCACATGATTACTCTCCAAATTACTAGCTGAACCTATTATTAGACCTAACTCTTTTAGATGTCTTGAATAAGTGATTCTTTTATTTGGTCTGTACCAATTATAGTCTAAAAAGTTTTGCGTATTTGCATTTGCATTTATCATTTTATTGATAAACTTCACCCCATCCAAATCTTCAAAATCAAGAAAGTTTATACCTTCATTTTTGGGGTAATCTGTATTTAAAAGTAGGGTTCCTTTTGTATTCAAAACAAAATAGTTGATATCATTTTTTTCTTGGGCAATTTCTTTTAATGATTTTTTTATTAGGTTTATTTGTTCTTCTTTGGAAAGGTTTTTTGAAGTTTTATATAAAGAATATGCTAAATTATATGCGATTATTGATTGGTTTTTTATTCTTTGTTTTTTGCTATTTATTATTGAAAGAGTTTCAAAATCTATGTCATTTTTAAGATTTTGAACTGATGTCTTAATATAAAACATCTCCCTTTCGATTAATGTATTTTTGAAACTTTTTATATGAGTTCTAAAGTTACTATATTCTGTTTTTATTAGAACTATACCAATTATAGTTGCTACTATTAAAATAATAATTGTAGAACTGAGTAAAGTAGTCTTTTTTATTCCTTGTTCTACTGTTTGATTATAGTTATTTTTCAAGATTTAGTTTGTACCCCATATTCGAAATATTTTTAATACAATTAAATGGAATCTTTTTTCGTAAAAAACCAAGAGAGGTTCTTAAAGAATTTAAACTCATATATTCTCCATCCCAAACATGTTGTTCTATCTCTTCATAAGATACCACTCTATTTTTATTTAATACTAAAAGTTTCAAAAACAATAACTCTTTTTTTGTGAGATTGATTACTTGACCTTTATTATAAAATAAAGAAGTATTGTTGTCAAAATAAAATTCATCACCCAAAGTGATTTTGAAATCTTTCTCTTTTTCTAATGCTTCTACTGCTTTTGAAAGTGCTGGAAGAAGGTTTCTACTTGTAAGGGGTTTGATAATATATTTTTCAAGGTTTAATTCAATGGCATCCATTAAATAACTTTTTTCACTAAATGCTGTTGAGATTATGATTTTTGTAGTTGTGTCTTTTTGTCTTATTTTTTTTGCTAAAGATATACCATCAAGTTTTGGCATTTTTATATCTGTTAAAATAATATCTGGATGGTATTTTTTATAAAGTTCGTAGCCTTCTTCTCCATCTTTTGCTTCATATAGCTCATTGAACATACGATTTAAGAATCGTGAATTGATGGTTCTTACACCTTCATCATCTTCAATATATAAAATAGTATATTTTTTAAAATCATCCATTACTACCTCTTTTTAAAGCAAAAGAGAAAATCAATTCTCTTTTTTCTTTCTAATTTTAGCTGAAAATTCACCAAATAAAGGAACTAACAATAAAATTATCGTGATGATTAATATTGATAAAGTAATAGGTCTTTCCCATAGAAAAGATAAAGAACCATCACTAATAGTCAATGCTCGTCTTAAATTGTTTTCCATCATTCCACCTAAAATAAAACCTAAAATCATAGGTGCCATTGGAAAATCAACGATTCTTAAAAACAGGGCAACAACTGCAAAAACTGTCATCATATAAATATCAAAGTTATTAAAAGTAACCAAATAAACCCCAACAAGTGAGAAGAATATAATCAACGGTAACAACAACTGTTTAGGTAGTGTTAAAAGCTTTGCAATATATGGAATCAATGGTAAATTTAAAACTAAAAGTACAAGGTTCCCAATATACATAGAAATAATAACTGACCAAAATAGTTCTGGATTATCTACATACATAGTAGGTCCTGGTTGAACTCCATAAGAAATTAAAGCACCTAAAATAATAGCTGTAGTTCCACTTCCTGGAATACCTAAAGTAAGTAAAGGCACAAAAGAACCAGAACAAGCTGCATTGTTGGCACTTTCAGGAGCTGCAAGTCCTTTGATACTTCCTTTTCCAAAGCTTAGTTTGTCTTTCACACTGGCAATTGATCGCTCCATCCCATAAGCTAAAAATGAAGCAATTGTTGCACCTGCTCCTGGAAGAACACCAATAAAAAATCCAAGAACTGAAGATCTACCAATAGTTGGAACCATCTCTTTTACTTCTTCTCTTGTTAGTCTTAGACTTCCAATATCTTTTTTAAGTGCTTCTTCTTCTTCTTTTGTTGTTTGGTGACTTTCTAAAACATTCATCAAAGCCTCAGATAAAGCAAAAGCAGCCATGGCTAAAAGTAAAAATGAAATCCCATCAATCAAATCCAATCTTCCAAAAGTAAATCTAGCAATACCAGAATCAGAATCACTTCCTACCGTTGCTAACATAAGACCAAAGATAGTCATAATAGCAGCTTTTAAAAACTTACCTTTTCCAGCAAATGCAGCAACTGCTGTCAGACCTAAAACCATCAAAGCAAAATAATCAGATGACTGAAAACTTAAACTTACAGATGCTAAAGCAGGAGCTGCAAAAAGTAAGAATATAGCAGCAATTGTCCCACCTGAAAATGAAGAATAAGCAGCGATTGCTAAGGCTTTTCCCGCATGTCCATTTTTTGCCATTGGGTAACCATCAAATGATGAAGCAACAGTTCCAGCAACTCCTGGAGCATTAATCAAAATAGATGAAGTAGAACCTCCAAATATTGCACCATAATAAACACCTGCAATCAAAATAAGTCCAGAAGATGGTTCCATCCCATAAGTAATAGGAATCATCAAGGCAATTGCAGATATTGGACCTAGTCCTGGAAGCATACCAATGAATGTACCAGCAAAACACCCAATTGCTACCATTAGGATATTATATGCGCTAAGAGCCGTTCCTGCTCCTTGTAATATACCATCTAACATTAGTTTACTCCTAATAAATTATTGATAAAGTCGCCTGCATCTATATATACCCCTAAAACATTGTTTAGTAATACATAAAATCCCACAGATACTCCAACTGATATTAAAAATATTCTTTTTATATTTCTCTCTTTTAAGATAAAAAATCCTATTGCTAAAAATATCATTGTAGAAAAGATAAAACCTAAAGGTCTTATTGTAAAACCATAAAAAATCATTAACAAAATAAAAAACGTAGTAGTTTTTAAATCTAGACTTCTTAGATAAGTCAAAGATAGGTTTTCTTTGTTTTTTTCTAATAGTGATAAAACCAATAATATCACTGATATAATAATTCCTGTTAATCCAATATAATAAGGAAATGTAGAAGCAGTCATAACTTCAAACTGCGCCATTGGCATCTTTTTTATACTAAATACAGAATAAAAATAGAAACTTGAAAAAGCTAAAAAAAATATTGAGCCTATTGTATTTTTTGTCATTTGTTGTCCTTTATATAAATAGAGCAAAAGCTCTATTTATCCTATAGAAATCCCATTTCTTTCATCAAAGATGAGATCGTTTTTTCTTGATTTTCTAGGAATGTTTTGAATTGAGTAGTTGGTTTATATAGATTTGCCCAACCATTTCTTGCTCTAACTGTTTCCCACTCTTTTGTTTTGTACATGTCTCCAAGAACTTTTGCAAAAGCATCGATTTTTTCTTGTGGTAAGTTTGGTGCTCCAAAAAATCCTCTCCAGTTTGCAAAGTATGCATCAACACCCATACTTTTGAAACTTGGGATTCCATCAATTGACTCATCAGAAGTAACACCTATGATTCTTACTTCACCTTTTTTATGTTTTTCTAAAACTTCTCCAAGTCCTGTTGATAAAACATCAACTTCTCCAGTTAATAATCCTGCAAGTGCTTTTCCTCCCGCATCATAAGGAACATATCTTACATTTGTCGGATTTCCCCCTGCTGCTTTAAAGATTTGTGCAGCTACAAGGTGATCCATACTTCCCCTTGAACTTCCACCAGCGATTTTTATTTTTCTTGGATTTTTGTCAAAAGCTGCTTTTACATCAGCCCAAGTTTTATATTTAGAGTCAGCTCTTACAACTAAAGCTCCATAATCAGCAACAACAGCTGAGATTAGAGATAAGTCTCTAAATGATTGAGGAAATACACCTTGTAATGATCTAATTACAATAGGAGTTGAATTTACCATCAAGGTATCTTGTTGTTTATCAGCAGTTTCTATTAAGTAAGCGATAGCTTTTCCACCACCACCACCTGACATATTTTCAAAAGATGTTTCATCAACTAAACCAGATTTTTTAAGAGCTTCCCCAACTCCTCTAGCAGTTCCATCCCAACCACCACCGGCACCACCAGGGATTAGGAAATGGATTTTTTCAATTTCTGAAGCAACAGAAGTCATAGCTAACCCAGCAACTAAGCAACTAGCCAAGGCAACATTTTTGCAAATTTTTGAGATTTGTAATTTCATTTTTTATCCTTTGTTTATTTCTATTTCAATGTTAAATGAAAAAAATGTAAGAAAAATAAAATAAATATTTATTTAGAGAATTTCTTTTAAAAGGTATAAAAAACAATTACAAAAAGGAACATAAGATTTTGATGATAATAAGTAGGGGAATTTTGGGCAAAAAAAAAGAGGCTTCGTGGACCTCTTTTTTTAGGGAGAACAAATGAAAAAAGACGTTCGCATTCGTCTTATAAAGAAATTATAACTGTTGATGATAAATGGATAAATAATCAAAGGTTAACAAAAAGATAACTTGATTAGAAATTTATAAATTTGTAAAAAAATGTAATAGTAAAGTTTGAAAATAGATTTTGAGTTTGTATATTTTTGGGCAAAAAAAAAGAGGGTTCGCGACCTCTTTCTTTAGGAGAACAAATGAAGACGTTCGTATTCGTCTTATAAGAAAATTATAACAGCTGATAATGAATGGATAAATAATCAATAGTTAATGGATAGATAATGCGATACCCTTTATTTTATATAAAAATAACATTAATAAAAATTATTTAGAGAATGAAAAGCATAAAAAAAGAAAGTATTAAATTGTTTTTGTATAATATAAGTAATTTAAAACAAGTGAGAATTTAATGAATTATCCATTACATGAATTAACATGGCAGGAATTTGAGAATCTTGTTACTTCAATTTGTGAAGAAATTCTAGGGACAGGTACAATGCCGTTAAGTTAAGAAAAAACACCCTTAGAACCTCTAATAATTTTTATCTAAAATATCACTAAATAAACACCTACTAAATTACAAAAATAACTCCATACAACCCCTTTATAAAGGGCTTGTAAACTACTTTTTAGATATAATAATAAATATTATTAAAAGGTTAATTATGTCAAAAAAACTTAAAAAAAACAATATTGAATTTAGAGTTTTTTAAAGATAAAATATTGTCAAATAAGTTTAAAAGTGAGAATAAAATGAATAAAGAAGATTTTACAAGAAATAGAAAATTACCCTTTTCAAAAGTATTATTAACAGTTGTCAGAAAAAGTGTTAAATCAATACAAAACGTATTAAATGAAACACAAAAATATTTAAGTACTTTATTAGATGAAGATTTAGAAACTATTTCTAAAAGTGCTTATTCCCAAGCAAGAGATAAATTAAATTACACTGCATTTGAAGAACTTGCAAATGATGCAAGTGACATGATGTATAGAGATTATGATTATAAAACATATAAAGGATTTAGATTATTAGCTATTGATGGAAGTATGGTAACTTTGCCAAAGAATGATGATATAAAACAAGAATTTTGTACTACTAATGTTGTTAATCAATATGAAGATAAATCTAAAACAATAGTACAAGCTAGAGTTTCTGTTTTATATGATGTTTTAAACAATATAACCCTTGATTCAATAATTACAAACTCTAAAATAGGTGAAATAACAATTGCAAAAGATAATCATTTTAAAAAATTAAATAAAAATGATTTGGTGATTATGGATAGAGGTTATCCATCTTATGAATTATTTACAACAATTATAACACAGTATAAAGCTGATTTTTTAATTAGGATGAAAAAGAGTTGGTATAAAGATATTCAATTTTTATTTGATAAAAATAGTGAACTCAAAGATATTATTATTACTTTAAAACCAACAACAAAAAAGCTCACAAATGAAATAATAGAACAAAACCTTCCTTTAGAGGTTAAAGTCAGATTTGTACAAGTTATCTTAGAGGATGGAGAAGTTGAAGTATTAGCCACATCTGTACTAGACAATGAGGTTTTAGAAACTAAAGATTTTAAAGAGTTATACTTTAAAAGATGGAAAATAGAGACATTTTATGAGATTATAAAAAATAGATTATCCTTAGAAAACTTTACTGGTTTGTCAGCTTTAGCAATTAAGCAAGATTTTTATGCAACAATATTTATAAGTAACCTAGAGACAATTGTAGTTCAAAGTTCAAGTGAAGAATTGACAAATAAAACCAACACCAAATTTAAACAAAAAATAAATAAATCTGTTTCTTTTAATACTATTAAGAATTACTGCTTTGAACTGTTTTATAGCAATAAAGATATAGAAGTGATATTTGATGAGATGTCAAAATTATTTTTAACAAGTACTGTTCAAATAAGACCTAATAGAAAATTTAAAAGACCATCTCCTTTGGAAGGTAAAAATACTAAAGGTATTAAATCAGCTAATTTTTCCAAGAGGAAGAAAAAAAGTGTTTTTTAGAAGTACTGAAGATACTATGAAAAGGGGATTATTGGCTTAACTTAACGGCATTGAGGGACAGGTATATTTATCTTTTCTGATGGAAAAGATGGTGGACGAGATGCAAAATTTACAGGAACGGCAAATGATTTTCCAAGTAAAAGTGCTCCTTGGTGCGGAAAATTTATAATTCAAGCAAAGCACACAACAAACATTATTTCAAGTTGTTCTGACAATGAATTTACTAATATTTTAAAAAAAGAAGTAAAAAAGCTTAAAGCATTACAAAAAGATGAAAAATTAGATTATTACTTAGTATTTACAAATAGAAAACTTACTGGTATTCAAGACCCTAAAATAGAAAATTTTATTGAAGAAGAACTTGGAATTAATAATCAAATTATAGGAATTGAGAGAATTCAAAAATGGCTAAGAGATTATCCTCTTATTGCTAAAAAACATAAATTAGATAATTTGTTATTGCCTTTACAATTTTATGAAGATGATTTAAAAGAAATAGTTATTTCTTTTTCAGAAATAGATTTTAGTTGTGAAGCTTTACAAGATATACAAAGAAAAAATGATAAAATCACTTTGGAAGAAAAAAATAAGTTAAATTTTTTAGGTGAGGAGTATTTTAAAAACTCTTTTAAAAAATCAATACAAGAATTTTCTCAAATTGAACATTTTTTTAAAAGTCCAAAAAATAGAGCTTTATCTAAAATGTATAATAATACAATTGATGATATTCAATCAAAAATACTTGTTAAAAGAGATGAATATCATAAATTTGAAAAAATAATAGAATATTTGTATGACTATATGCTTAATAAGCATGGATTAGTCTTAAAAGATGATAGAAGGTTAATAAGAGTGTTTTTGCATTATATGTATTTTCATTGTGATATTGGTATCACTGAATGAGTTATTTAATACCATCTAAACATACAAATTTACAATATTCAGTTATGAATATTTCAGCAAGTATATTAAAAATTTTAAAAGAAAATAGTATCATTGAATATAATGAATTACTTGAAGTTTTAAAAGAAAAAATTGGAAAAGATGTTAATGAGGTTTTTTTATTGAGTTTATCTTTTCTATATATGCATAAAAAAGTCGAATATATTAAAGATTTAGATTCGATAAGGTTAACAGATGAAAATTTCTAAAGTATATGCAAATAAATCATTTAAAAATGTAAGTTTTAATGAAACAGGATTAAATGTTATTATTGGAAAAATTTCTGATAGAAATAACAGTGAATTAGACTCTCATAATATTGGGAAATCTCTTTTACTTGAAGTTATCGATTTCTTATTATTAAAAGAAATTAAAATAAAATCTAAATATTTTTTAACTAAGCATAAAATATTTGAAGAACATATCTTTTTTTTAGAATTAAGATTAAATAGTGGAAAATACTTAATCATAAAAAGGGCAGTAGAAAATAATACAAAAATCTCTTTTAAAATAAATGATTTTAAAATTGATAGTTTTTCTACAAATATTGATAATTGGGATGAGTTAGATTTACCTATTACAAAAGCAAAAGAGA
>TARA_R110002033_G_scaffold160502_2_pt1 | contig 11863 bp, 11 predicted proteins | sample TARA_R110002033 | Tara Oceans TARA_R110002033 (sample SAMEA4397051) | marine metagenome | biome: Polar Biome; feature: [SRF] surface water layer (ENVO:00010504); material: water (ENVO:00002006), including particulate matter (ENVO:01000060) such as... | depth 5 m
GTTTAGATTATTGCCAATTTCTTTTTTGCTCGTTTTCCTTTTCCTTTTCCATGAATTCTTTGATCTTTTGTTGTTCCCAATCCTTACCTAAAAATGGCATAAAGCGAAATACTACCATTGCATGAATAAGGACTCCTATACCCCAACCTAATAAAGGCCAAAAAAACCATAAGTACTGTGGAGAGGTTACTAAATTAACTACCAAAAGGCCTAAGTTCACTGCAACATAACTTATCAAATTTGAATAAAAACCTTTTATTTCATCGACGCGCTTTTTAGCAGTATAATAACGATCTTCATTCTCGTATTTATTTTCCATGACTATTTCCATTTTTGCGTTTTATTATTAGCATTCATAATACTTTCTAATTTTCGATCTTCCCATTTTTTTCCAAAAACAGCAAAACTGACTATCGTATCAACTAAAGTGATCAAAAAAGCCGTAGTCCAAATAGCCATCACAAAAAAGTTAAGCTGATTGAGTGGGAAAACATTAAAACTTATTTCAAAATATTCTTTCAACATATAAAAGGTTAAACCAATCAAATAAATGAAAAAATGAATGTAAAACGATTTCAATTTTTGGACCTTTTTACGCGCCATTTCAAAATCCTGATTTTCTTTGTAGTTGCTCTGATTTAGTTCTATCATTATTTCCAGGTTTTATAATTATCTGATTTATTTAAAATCTCTTGAATTTTCTTTTCTTCCCAGTTGGGACTAATCCCAAACACTTTAAAAGCATGCATAATTACTCCAAAACCCCAACCTCCAGCAGAGAACCAAAACCAATGAAATTGCGGTGAAAATTTTAAATTAATAAAAACAATAATGGGAATCACGCAACAATAAGAAATTAAGTTTCCGTAAAAACCTTTTAGTTCTTCTACTCTTTTCTTTGCTCTGTAATAGGCGTTTTTTTCGCCAAAATCTGCTGATATTTCCATAGCTGCAATTTGTTTTGTTAATACAGGTAGTTTGACTGCAAATACTTTTTCAGTTTGTTCAATAAGCACTTTTCTATTAGTAACCAATCCGTATCGATTGATGATATTTTGCAATCCCACACCCTGTCTGTTTTGCAAAACTTCTTTCTTTTGAAAATCATTTTCGACTGTTAAATAACCGTCCTTCATATAAATCCTAATGTACAAAGGGCGTTTTTCACTAACCACATTGTGCTTCACTGTATTCTCTAGAAGCAACTGCAAGGATAGCGGCACCACTTTGGCTTCGGGATTACTTACAGACGTGGGCAATTCATAAAATAAGCTGTTTTCAAATCGCATTTTCAAGAGATTCATGTACGTCTTAGCGAAAGCCAACTCCTCCTCTACCGAAACTAATTCCTTGTCCTTTTGCTCCAACACATAACGATAAATCTTCGACAATGAAGTAGTAAAGCGTTGTGCATTTTCGGGGTTTTCTTCGATTAGAGAACTTAGTACATTCAAGCTATTAAAAAGAAAATGAGGATCAATTTGGTTTTTTAAACTTTCAAATTTGGCAGAGGCCGTACCTGCGATTATTTTCTGTTCTTTGACTTTATTTTCATTATAGGATTTGTAAAAATACAAGCCGTGAATACCTAGTAAAACAAAAAAAGATGTAACCAGCGCTACTACATAATTAGAAGGCGATTCATATTTGATAAAATCTGTGAATGTGCGCCCTTCAATAATAACATCCTCAAAAATTCGAAGTAAAAAAATCACGACTAAAGTGACCACTAGAGAACTTAAAAAACCTATTACAAGCCGCTTGATGCTGTATTTGTTTTTTTCGAAAAAAGTATCCAAGAACATATACAAAATGGCATTTGCATAATACAAACTCAAACCATATAACATTGTGTATAAAAAATTCACTTTCAATTTGTTATCGAATGTTATTGTTCCTCCGTTCAAAACAGGAATAGTCACTAAGACAACAAATATTAAGAACGAAATGAGAAGCGCTCTTGGAAGCTCTTTTAAAAATCTATGTAGGTTCATTTTCTTATTTATTTACAATTCTTTTGAGCTTCTAATGCTCTATCTAGTCCCCAACTTGGAGAAAAAGGAGTTTCTGGTTTAAAAGTTGCAAAAAGTGCAATGGCTCTGTCTATTTGAGCGCACATAGGCTTAGTGTCTTGTCCCCAAAACTTTGCCCCACCAATTTCAAATTCTGCTTTTGAGAACACCACTCTTGGATTATTGGGCGCAATTGCTTCCGCTTTTGCATACAATCCCATCGTAGGTCCTGATAATTTTTGTCCGTTTGTCATTGGGTCATACACAATCCAAGCGGTATTGATCATGGCTTGCATCACGTACAATTCGGCGTTATTTTGATCTTTTCCCATTTCTACGTCCAGTGCTTTTTGAGCTTTGGTAAGCAATAACGAGATTTGTTCTTTGTTTTTTGTTCCAAAAGCTGCAGTTGTATTTACCAAAGCTACGTAATAATTAGGTAACCATTTACTCGGTTCAGCGGCTGCGATTCTTTCGAATAAATCAGACGCTTCAGAAGACTTTCCTTCTTTCCATAGTTCGAACGCCTTCCCCATTCCTTTTTCAAACTGTCCTCCAGTTGGAACTTGTTGTTCTTGAGCTGATGCCAACGTAAAAATAAAAATGGCTATTACTGTGATTAATTTTGTCATGATTTCTAATTTTTAAGATTACTATTTTGCTTTTTAAGATTGATTGCTTTTTTTATCGATGATTGAAACTTTGTTTATTTCTATTTCAAAAGTAGGTTAGAAATACGGGGCTAAAAACTTATTATTACTGAACTGTTGAATATTGGGGATGAGTTGTTTGGTTAGTAGAAATTCTACGCTTGTACGATACACGACAGAATCCTGATTCTTCAAAATTATACTTACTTACTTACAAACTCTTCAATTGATTCTCTTTTTTGTCTTGACTAATAGTCCAAAAGAAGCCTACGAAGAAAAATCGATCAGCTGTGGGAGTTATTGTACGTCGGTTGTACACACCAGATGCATTGGGACTGTTCGCATACTCGTAGCCAAAAACGTTTTGAGTTCCTAAAACATTCGAAACAGAGAAATACAAGATCTTTTGTTGGCTAATTAAATACGCCCAGTTGAAACTTAAATTATTGAAGGCCTTGGTTTTTCCGTTCATGAATTGGGTTTCGTTTGGATTGTTGTAAGGACGACCCGAAGCGAAGGACTTTGTAAAACCAACTTGCGAACGCCAATCTGTAATGAAATATTTAGTTACCAATGACAAAGTATGATCGGCGACAAAATTGGGCGTCACAGCTGTTGGGAAATTTTTATAATCTCTTTTGGTGTCGATGTATGAATACGAAATCCAATATTCTAAATTCTTGACTAGTTTACCATCCCTCCAAAAAACATCTAATCCTTTGGCGAAAGCCGAACCATTGTTATTGAAAACCGAATTATAAGCAATGTCTTGTGTGTCGTATTTCACTAAATTAGTGTAGTTTTTATAGTAGGCTTCCGCTCTAAAAGTTTGGCTTTCTTTGGCATATTGAAAGTTCAAAATGTAGTGTGTTGCTTTTTCACTTTTAAACTGATGGTATTTTGAATATTTAATATAATCAACAGAAGGACTTTGTGTAAAATCGCCGTAGGCTAAAGAAAACTGACTGTTTTTAGCCACTTTGTACGCAAATGAAATCCTTGGCGAAATGGAAGTTTCTTGCAACAAATTATTATTAGAGGCACGAATACCAACTTTAGCGGCCCATTTATTCGAAAACAGAATATCAGCTTCTGTAAAGGCGGCAGCAATATTTGAGTGGTAACCATTTGCCTTTGTAGACCCTGTGCTTGGACTGAAACTTTCATCAAATTGTGTCACAAAATAATCGGTACCAAAGGAGAGTTTAAAGTAATTGGAAAACTTTTTGTTTAATTTAAATTTCAAATGTGCCGCATTCTCGTCATTATCAATTTGGTCTAGATTCAGTCCAATTTTGTTTTTATTATAGCCATAACTCATACCAGTTGTAATTTGCCAGTGGGCTCCAAAAAATCCTTTGTAGGAGATATTAAAATACAAATTATCATTGTTTAAATTCACTCTTATTTTGTCGACCGAATTTATATTTTCCTGATTGATATCAAACTTTGAAGCGTCAAAAGCGGTGTATATTTTTAATGTCCCGCTATTGAAATGGTAACGATAAACCATTTCTCCCGACAATGATTGATACGGACTGTTCCAATCAATATTTTGTGGTATTGCTGCTTGATAAGGCGCCAAATTAATATAGGACGTACTTAAACTCAAAGAACTTTTTGTCCATTTTTGGGTATGCCCTACTCCTAATCCTACCGACATTAAAGAGATTTCGGTTTTATTATGATCAGGTTCATTTTCAGTGTTAAATAATAAGACACTAGACAAGGCTTCCCCATATTCGGCAGAATAACCACCGGTGGATAACGCAATTCCGTTAAACAAAAAGGGAGAAAAACGTCCGCGAGTAGGTACATTCCCTATCGTTGCATTGTAGGGCTGTGCCACACGCAAGCCATCTACAAAAGTTTGAGTTTCATTGGCCTCGCCACCACGAACGAACAAACGACCGTCTTCACCTACACTTTGTGTCCCCGGTAAAGTTTGCAAAGCTGCAATAATATTTCCGGCTGAACCTGCTGTGGTTACAATATCCAGCGGTTTCAATACAGAAACTTTAGCTTTGTCGCCCGCTTCCATAGTTCCCGCCGAAATAACTACGGCATCCAGCGCATTATAACTTTCTTCTAATGTGATAGTTTTACCTTTATAATTAGCGACGTCTATTGTTGTTTTAGATGTTTCGAAAATCAAAAAACTTACTACTAGCGTTTGTGTTCCTTTGGCATCTGTTTCGAAAAAGAAAAAACCAGTATTGTCGCTTGTTGCGCCGTCATAGGTCCCTTCAATAAAGATATTGGCTCCTGCGATGGGATTCCCTTTTTTGTCGACTACTGTTCCTGAGAGAGTCGCTTGCGCAAAAAGAAAATTGCTAAATAATAAAATAACTATAGTTGCGATTGATTTCATTTGGTTTGATTTTGATACTCCAAAAGTATAGTCACTCGCCATGTTTAAAAAAAGAAAGAAACTGAACTGTCAAAATAAGAGGATGAATTGTAGCAGCTGTAATTTTGGTTTATATTTACCCTCCTAATCCTCCAGTTTACGGAGACGTTTTGCATGAGGGATAGAAGCGGCATACTTTTTTGGGGCTTTTTCTGCTCCAAAAAAGATATAGCGTCCCGATAAATATCGGGAAACTGGCCGAAGGACATGCCCAAATTAATAGTACGAGATGAAAACAGAAAAAGAGAAAATGATTGCGGGTGAACACTACAATGCGGGCGATGCAATTTTAGTAAAAGATCGCCGACGCGCCAAAAACTTACTGCATCGATTGAACGTTATTGAGTACCGCATTACCAAAAAAGCGCGCGAGATTATACAAGAGTTGATTCCGAATGCAGGGGCTAACTTGTACATTGAACCACCGTTTCATTGTGATTATGGGTATAATATTAATTGTGGTGACAATGTGTACTTTAATGTCAATTGTGTGGTTTTGGACTGTGCGCCTGTGCATATTGGTTCGAATGTTTTTTTCGCACCCAATGTGCAGTTGTACACGGCGACGCATCCTCTAGAAGCCGAACTTAGGAAAACGCTCGAAAGTGCTTTGCCGATAACCATAGGCGATGATTGCTGGATTGGCGGAAACACAGTAATTTGCCCCGGAATAACTATTGGTAAAGGTTGCGTGATTGGTGCGGGATCTGTGGTTACCAAAAATATTCCGGAGAACTCACTGGCAGTTGGTAACCCTGCAAAAGTGATTCGGAAATTAAATCAAGAATAACATGCTAGAGTTAAATAAAGTACATCACATTGCAATCATTTGTTCGGATTACGAAAAGTCTAAACATTTTTACACTCATGTTTTAGGACTGACAATTATACAAGAAATCTACCGTAAGGAGCGAGATTCTTACAAATTAGATTTAGCTTTAAATGGTGAATACATTATCGAATTATTTTCGTTTCCGTCTCCTCCACAAAGACCTTCTCGACCTGAAAGCTGCGGTTTACGACATTTGGCATTTGAAGTAGATGATATCGAAAAAACAAGCGCATTTCTAGTCGAAAACAACGTTCTTGCAGAAGCCATTCGAGTAGATGAATATACTAAGAAGCGATTCTTCTTTATTGCTGATCCTGATGAACTGCCAATCGAGTTTTATGAACGATAACGTTTTCTAAAAGTAGTGCAGTCATAAAGCTTTCTTAAAAAAGGGAATTAGGTTTTAGTATCTGAAGCTCTCTTACTTTTAATCGTTAATTTTGCACTCCTTTTAAACCTTATATACGTTAGGTTTGCAATACCCACACAAATGAAAACTACTCACTTTATAAAAAATAATATCAAATTAATTAAAATTCAAAAATTAATTATCGCTTCTCTTCTAATTGGTTTTCTAGCGGCATTTTTAGGAATCGCCTTGAAAAAACTTACCGAGCATTACGAACAAATATTCTTCACTCAAGCAAGTTTAAATCCCATTTTTATTTTCATATTTCCAGTTTTTGGGTTGACTGTTATTTATTTTATCAGGCAATATGTCTTTAATAAAAAAGTAAATAAGGGAATCAACGAAGTATTTGAAAGTACGGGTTCGCGAACAAAGAACTTACCAAAATCAAAGATTGCTTCTCACTTTATCAATGGCTTACTGACTGTCATTTTTGGTGGATCAACAGGAATCGAAGTTTCTACAGTTGTAGCAACAGCAACCATTGGTTCAGTAGCACAACAAAAGCACAACTTTTTTAGAGACCATAAAACCGAATTAATCTCGGCAGGAGTTGCTGCGGGAATTACAGCATTATTTAGTAGCCCATTTGCAGGATTGTTCTTTGTGTACGAAGTTATTTCGAGAAAAGTATCAAGAACTTTTTTACTTACAAACGGAATCTCTGTTGCCATTGCATACGGCTTGGTTTGTCTAGTAGATGAAAAACCTACATTTTCTGTGGGGATTACTAACTGGCATTATTATGCTATTCCTTACTTTATTTTACTGGGTGTAATTTCTGGTGTGAACGCAGTTTATTTAACGAAATGTGTTATGTTTTTCAAGAATAACCTAACGCAAATCAAAAGTCATTATTACAGAATAATTATTGGTTCGGTTATTTTAAGTTGTTCTTTATTTTTCTTCCCACAATTGTATGGAGAAGGGTACCACGCTATTAAAGAAATCTTCACTAATCCCAATCAAATGCAATTGACAGCAGAACTTGTTGTTTCGCTGATTGGTATAATTATATTGAAACCTATTGTGACATCAGCAACTTTATTTTCTGGTGGAGATGGAGGTGTTTTTGCGCCAAGTTTGTTTATAGGAGCCTTTTTAGGACTTTTTGTAGCTCTAATACTGAATGTTTATTTTCATGCTAATATCATTCCGTTGAATTTTATGGTATTAGGAATGGCAGCTTCTTTGAGTGCAAGCATACACGCCCCTTTGACAGCTATTTTCCTGATTTGTGGTCTAACAAATGATTATACATTATTTTTTCCAATTGCTATTGTTAGTTTCGTTGCCAAGTTTACCGCTGAACGTATTTATCCTTATTCTGTTTATTCATACGCTGCAAGTTTATCAAAATAAAAATTATGCCGATACAAAAAATTAAAAGGAGCTATCGCAAAACAAAATATATCCTTTATAAAGAAACCCTAGTTGATATTAAAGAACACTTCTGGTCTTTTATAGGTTCGTTCTTAGGAATCGGAATTCTAGCTTACTTACAATCTAGAACCTTAGCAGATTCAGATGTTTTATTTTTAATTGGATCGTTTGGAGCTTCCAGCGTTTTAATTTATGGAGTAATCCAGAGTCCGCTTGCACAGCCCCGAAATTTGGTTGGAGGACATCTTATTTCTGCTATTGTGGGAGTTACAGTTGCCAAACTAGTTCCTGATGTGATTTGGTTAGCATCAGCACTAGCAGTTTCCATTTCGATCATATTAATGCAAATAACAAAAACATTACATCCACCTGGAGGGGCAACTGCTTTGATAGCTGTAACTGGGTCTGCACATATTAAATCTTTAGGTTATTGGTATGTTATTTCGCCTGTACTTATTGGAGTTTTGATTTTGCTTGTTATTGCATTGGTAGTAAATAACATGACTCCCAATCGATACTACCCCAATCATAAGAGGTATCGAAAATTTCGAAAATTAATACATAAAAATGATATCGCTGATTGACGTTTAGAAATCTTTAAATTGCAATCGAATGCTATAAAAGCGCTTCTCATGAAGCGCTTTATTTTTTAGACTGAACAGCAGTCTATTATCCTTTTTAAAAATGAGGCGCTAAAAATCTTATTAACAAAAGAGGAATCTGTAGTCCAACTTCGAGACGATATTTAAAATTAAATTTTACCTTTGACCTTTCAATTAAAACAAAGATTATGGTTTACAAATTCAGAGTAATTTTAGATGCAGAAGAAGATATTTTTAGAGATATTGCAATACTTGATGATGATACTTTAGAGGATTTACACAATGCTATCTTCAATTCTTTTGGTTTTGATGGTATGGAAGTAGCGTCTTTCTACACTTGTGACGAAACATGGAATCAAGAAGACGAGATTTCAATGTTTGATACCGGTGATGTTCCTGGTGAGCAAAAAATCATGAGTGACTATAAATTGTCAGAACTATTAGATGATGAAAATACTAAAATTATCTACGTTTATGACTTCATAAATATGTGGACATTCTTAGTTGAACTAGCGGCTATTGAAGAACAAGAAGCAGGGAACTTATATCCTGAAACTTTGTTCTCTCACGGTGAAATGCCAGATGAGGCAATGGAGAAAAACTTTGAAGCAGACAACGCTGATGATTATGCAAATGATTACGAAGACGGACTAGACGAAGATGATCTAGATATGTTTGAAGGTGATGACAGCTTTGAAGATTACGGATCTGAAGATCAGTGGAATTAGGAAAGTTTGTAGTTAAATTGTTTGAAATTGTTTTGAAATAACTGCAATCACTAAATTTGAAGATTTATAAATTTGGCATGAATCTAGAAATTATCAAAAGAGATTATTTTTATAACAAAAATCAAATTAAATCGAGACTATAAACTAAAAGAATAAATCAAACACTCTTTTGGTTGTGCGATCTATGATATTGAAGAAAAATTTGAACGAAATACCAATCTAGAATTGCGACAATTTTAAGGAATTGCAAAACATTCGGCTGGAGAAACTTGATCACATATTTATCCCTTATCAGACAATGAATTATCGTCTCAAAGAAAACGCAAAAATACTAATCTATCAATATATAAGGCTTAGTGTCAATGCCCACAATTTTATTACCTATTTAAACAAAAAGGACTTTAAAAGGATAAAGTTTATCGACTCCTAAACTTTAAACAACTTTTAAACCTTAAACAATATTAAACATTTTACATGATCAACTTATTCAACACCCACATCGAGACGCTTTCTATTCATAGAGTAGGGAATAAAAGTCGCAACGAGGCTATTTTTTTATCAGAGCAGCCTTTTAGTCTTAATGACGAGATTGTGCCTCTTATGAAAGAATTTTTCTTAAAACCATTTAGAGAAAAAGAGGAAAACTATTATCAGTTTGCTCATGAAGTAGATTTGGATTACAACGACATGTTCAAGTACGCAACTGCTATTTTTGAAAAACCAGAAACGTTACACGAAACTTCAAAAAAAATTACCCAGCATTTATTTGAGCAGTCAAACCATCCGCACATTAAAAACGGTGAAGTGTATGTTACCTATTTAACTAATGTTAATATTGACAACACGCCTGTTGATGCAATTGGGATTTTTAAAAGTGAATTGCAAGCTGACTTTTTACAATTTGAAGAAAAAGGAACTCACTTAGAAATGATTTTGCAACAAGGTGTAAACCTTAGTAAATTAGACAAAGGATGTATCATTTTTAATCATAAAAAAGAAGAAGGGTACAAAATTTTGACCGTAGACAGTAACCGTTATGATGCGCGTTATTGGTTAGAGCATTTCCTATCTGTAGATGCATTTGAAGATGAAAACTTTATCACTAAAAAATATTTGAAATTCTGTCAAAACTTTGCTAAGGACGTAGTTTTCCCTGCAGAAGACAAAAAGGAAGAAGTGATGTTTATGAACCGTTCAGTAAATTATTTTGCTAAAAACGATCAGTTCGAAGAAACCAATTTCTTAAACGAAGTATTAGACAATCCTGACTTGATTCCGGAATTTAAGAACTACAAAACAGACAAAGGTGAAAAGTATAGTATTGAAGACGTGACCTCGTTTCCTATTGCAAATGCTGCTGTTTCTGATGCTCGTAAATCGATAAAAAATGTTATCAATTTAGACACAAACATTCAGATAAAAATGGATTTTATTAATCCTGAAAGTGCTGAGAAATTTGTAGAAAAAGGTTGGGACGAAGAAAAGCAAATGTACTATTACCTTGTTTATTTCAATAAAGAGCAAAAATCATAAGTAATCCCTTTGGATTACCACATATTAAGTCCTCAATCGCAAATGTGATTGAGGACTTTTATTTTAAGTGCCAAATTATTCGGTTCGAATGGGCTTCAAGCGATACTAAATTTGTAATTTTGCATACCTTTAAAATACCACAATGAATTATAATCTTTTCTCAGAAAGTCCTTTTAAAACTGAAATTTCTTTTCACAAGTTGATTGAATCTTTCGAAGAAATTGCTCTATCAGATATAGATTACCGTGCTATTTACGCCAAATCATTATTAAAAGAAATCAAGCATTTACCTGAATTAAAAACAGGAATAAATGACTTAACTGTAATTTATGAAAATGAAGAACTGGTAAAGAACCTTTTGTCAGATTTGTTTCCTACTCTACTAACACATAATGAAATTAAAGCGGTGACCATTCCGTTTCAAAACTTGATGTTCAATTATTCAGAGCGTTTCAAGAAGATACTTAAAAATGCAGGTGGAGCATTTGATATTACCATCCGTGATTTTGATGCAGATCAGTATTACATTATGAGTTGTATCTTAATATTGAACGTTCATTATAAACAACAGTTTGATATTACCAAGCCTTTATTTTATGATATTCCAGACGAAAACGGAATTACTAAACATTATAGAATACTTTACAACGCTGATTTTATAGAAATTGTAAAAACAAATAAAGCTCCTGAACTTAGCAGTGAAGATATCGAACAATTAATCGACAACTACGAAGATATTGCGCTATGGAAAGAGAAATTCCCAAATGAGAGTTGGATTTTAAAAGGATTTGGTATTATCACTCTTTTTGATGCAACTACCGAAAGTGCTATTTCGAATTTAAAAAGCAACCTTCTTTTAAAAGAAGAAAACCAAGAAAGAAGCAATCCTAAGTTTGAGAAAATTTTTAGATCTATTTTCAAATTAAATGATATTAGAGTAGGTTTAATAATGTACAATGAAGAAGAAGACAAATTCATTAGACCACCTTATAATAATGACGATGTTAAAAGTTTTTTATTAGCAGATCACTCCGAGATGACTTGTAGCAATGCCTTTATGGACTGTACAATTGCTCATGTAGTTGATCAGCAAAAAATGCTTTCTATTTCGAATGTTGCTCATTTTGTACAAACTGAAGGCAATGAAAAACTTGGCGAACATTTATTAAAACAAAATATTAAGAGTTGCATTTTTGCACCTGTAGTCAAGAACGGTAAATTATTAGGAATAATAGAATTGGTTTCTACTAATGTTAGAAGTTTAAACAGCGTGAATGCTACAAATTTAAAGTTAGTTCTCCCAT
>TARA_R110002033_G_scaffold109253_1_pt1 | contig 11851 bp, 11 predicted proteins | sample TARA_R110002033 | Tara Oceans TARA_R110002033 (sample SAMEA4397051) | marine metagenome | biome: Polar Biome; feature: [SRF] surface water layer (ENVO:00010504); material: water (ENVO:00002006), including particulate matter (ENVO:01000060) such as... | depth 5 m
GAACGACAAGCCATAGCTTTTGTTCATCAAGATAAAGACCATAAGCACATTCATTTATATGTTAATCGGATTGATTTTAAAGGTGTTGCCTATAACGATAGCTTTATTGGAAAACGCAGTCAGTTGGCAGCAGAAAAAGTAGCAGAACATATGGGGTTGACTACTGTAAAGCAAGTACAATTTGAAAAGGAATTTAATCTAAGGGAAATAAGAACAGAAATCAAACGGAGACATGATCTAACGATGAAACAGTTCCAACTCAAATCTTTTGATGCCTATTTGAAAGCGATGGAAGCTAATGGCGTTAAAGTGATTCCAACGATAAACAACCAAAACAAATTACAAGGATTTCGGTTTGAGTTTGATGGTCATAACCTAAAAGGCAGTGAAGTCCATCGGAACATGTCTCTAGGTAATATTGGCAAACAGATGTCGGGGATTCAAGGTGCAAGTATTTTAAAAGAAAACAATGTAAGTATCAAACTGGCTGGCAAAGTGGTTGACCTGACACCAAACTTAGCTTTAAAAATCACTAAGTTCATTATTAAAAGAGTCATCGATAAAGGAATCGACATAGGATATTAAATTAAACATAACAATCATGACAAAACTGGAAGAATTAACAGCTCTATTGGTCAATGAAATCAATGACTTTAAAAATGGTGTAGATAAACTAGAGAAAATTAATGAGTATTTAAAGGACACAAAAATTAAGATGGATTTAACCAAGTATAAGTCCATTATTGAAGAGCATGAACAAAAAATGGCTTCACATACAAAAGCTATTGAGCGTTTTGAAAGTCGTTTTGAAAACAAAATAAAGCAAGCTAAAATTTATCCTACATGGGCGGTGGCTTTTTATTATTAGTGTTTTGTTTGGTGTCATTTTAGTCTTATACGTTTTCTTTATGTAATATGTAAATGATAAGTAGGGTTGGTTCATCATTCTTTGTTCAAAGCGATCGCATTACTGATATTTATTTACAATAATTTATAATTTAACTCGAATGTTTTTGTAAGTTTATGGAGTCATTAAATTATTCACAACTTTAGTAAGAGAATTTGCATGCGGTTTCAACTACAACTAGTTTCTAAAGCTAGCAATCCAACCATTCCTATAAATTATCAATACCCTTTAAGTGCTGCGATATATAAAATATTAGACAAGGCAGATTCTGATTATGCTGCTTTTTTACATGAAGACGGCTATCATGTTGATGGTGGTCTAAAACACTTTAAGCTATTTACGTTTTCGGATTTGAATGGTCGGTGCAAAGGAAATCAGGACAGGTTGCATATTAACTCAATGATGGAACTCATCGTTTCCTTCCATTTGCCTGAAGCGGCCCAGCATTTTGTAAAAGGCTTGTTTCTTTCACAAGATATAGATATAGCGGACAGGAAAAGCAAAGCGACCTTTAAGGTTAATAGTGTTGAGGCCTTGCCCGATCCCTTTATTGACTTTGAGAAAGAAGTTAATAGGGCAATATCTGTTCGCCCCATGTCGCCTTGCGTGGCTGGTATTAAAAATGATAAAGATGACTATGACTTTATACCACCAACCGATGCGCGCTTTGCTTTTTGCATAAAGTATAATTGGGAACAAAAATTAAAAGCCTTAAAAATTCCTTTTAATGAAAACGAATTAAAAGTTGCCGTAAACCTAAAGAACACCAAACCCAAGTCGCGATTAATGACTATTAAAGCGTTCACGAAAGAACAAACGCGAATAAAAGGCTATTTAAATTTTGAAATGGAGCTTACAGGAAACCAAGAGCAGTTGCAGGTTATTTATAATGCTGGGGCGGGGTTGTATAATGCTTTGGGGATGGGGTGTTTGGAGCGTATAAAATAAATAAATATGATACAAGAAATAATAAATTTCGTAGATACGCTTCCCAATGAAGTATTTACCAACAATTTAAAACCCAAAGAAGGGCTGTATGTCCTTTTGGATATTGATGAAGATGGCAATTTGGTTAATGTAAACAAGGAAGGAAAAATCAATGATGATGATATTGGATTTTATTCAAAAAATGATGATGAATTATCTTCTACTATAACTAAATGTCTTCCACTTTGGATGAATACTATTCCCGTTTCAAATGCTAAGATTTTTAATCCGATAAAAAAGATTTTTGGAAACACTTGCTCTCCATTTGCTTTCTCATTTAATAAAAAAAATTGGGAAAAATATGAAGAACTCAAATTACTGCAACAGCAATTTAAGGAAGAAACACTTTCTCTAGAACAAGTAAAAGAGAAGTTAAAAGAATTCATGCGGGGGGAATTGACTATTTATTTTGATATCGCAAGTCAATATGTTGAAAATGAAACCCATAACAAATGGATGAAACATTTTAGAAATTACTTGTACAATAATTTGTTTGATTTTATAGAAAACCTTGATGAATTTGAGAAATTGAAATCAACACAAGGAATTTATCTATTTTATAAAACGCCAACGTTGGAAGATTATAAAGAACCTTATCAGAATTATTTGGCAGCAAAGGTTTTCAATAAAGATGATTATAACAAGCAAAAACCATCAACCGAGGAAATTCATGGAATTAGTGATAGTGTAAGTTATTTCAATGATAAAAAGCCATTTTTAAAACATTTGTCCGCACCCCTTTTATATAATTACAGAGTTACAGGAAAGGAAGCTACTCGACTTTGGCAATTTTTCAATCTTCAGCAAAACAAGCAAATTCCTAATCCAATGCCAATTTTTATTGATAAAAAGGAACTTACTGAAAAATTAGTTAAACTTTTTAATGATGAAAAAGGAAAATTGGGATATGTCGAATTGATTAAAAAGCTGCTTGAGAAAGGGGAGGATTTAAATAATTACTATTTGATATTCTTCGATGTGCGAGCTAAGAAAAGTAAGATTATTGATGTGGATTTTGTTTCCAACTTTAAATATGAAATGAATGACGTAAAAATCATGGAGGTGTTTTCTTTAAATGGTCACTTAAAAGCTAAGACAAAAATTGAAAATGTATTTGATTTTGAGTATAAAATCATCAATCAAATTTTCAATAATCAATTAATGCCAAAGTTAAGTTGGAGAAGATATTTTGATGAAATGGAAGCGCATAGGATGTCTGCCAATACATATAATCAATTGATGAGATATCGTAAATCGGTTTATGATTATGTTTTCAAATCAAGGCGACAGGCAATTACCAAAACGATATTTGACGATATTATGCTAAAAGGAATTTTGGATGATATCAGATTAGATGATAACGGAAGCAATGATTATTCAATTAAAGCAAAATTGAATATTTGGTTTAGTCTTTATGAATATTTCGATTATACGCAATTTAACAAACCCTTAAATAAGAAATCAATGGTCAACAAAACAGAAGGATTAATCAGCCGCATTTCTATTATTGCCTCAAATGATAATGAACATCTTAAAAATGATGATGAATTTGCATTTGCGGCCGGTCAAGTAATCAATTATTTGCTCAACAAAAGTGAAGCAGGAAATCGCACGCACGCATTATTAGAACCTTTTTTACAAAAATCAGATGCAACGCTTTTAAAGCGCGAAATAGGAAGATGTTTTGATATGTATAAACATGCAATCAAGTTTTATGCAAAAAAGTATGAATTTGATAAAATCATGAGTGAAGTCATGGGATATGAACCCGATGAAAAGAATATGAAAAATCTATTAGCTTCAACATTGGCAGGCTATTTTGCGAAAAGTACATTTAATAAAAAAACAGAAAACTAATTAACTTATAAAACAAAAAAAGATATGTCATTTAAAAATAGAGTATTTGGATGTGTGGTTGTGAAATCAATCAACTCAAATTATAATGCAGATTTTAGCCACCAACCAAGAACCTTACCAGACGGAACAGTTTATGCTACGGATAAAGCGTTGAAATATGCCATCAAAAATTATTTGAAGGATATGTATAATGATGAGAAAATCTTTTACTTCAAAAGGTTTAATGAAGACTTTCAGCCACTACGTCTTGAAGATGCTTATAACAGTATGTTTAAAGACCGAGTAAAACCCACAAAATCCGTTGTTGCTAAGGATTTGCTGTCTTGTTTAGATGTAAAATTTTTTGGAGCAACATTCGCAATGAAAGCAACAGGAGGCGATAATATTGCTATTTCTATTCATGGGCCACTTCAAATTAATCATGGTGTAAATATCTGGCATGAAAACAATATATTTTCTGAACAAATAATGTCGCCATTTGCAGATAAAGAAGGTGCGGATGCTTCAACGCTTGGCCGACAATCAAAATTACAAGAAGGGCATTATTTACATCATTTTTCCATTAACCCAAACAATCTTAAAGATATTCTTCAATTAGCAGGAGAAGGGACAAAAAGCATGTTAAAGGAGGATGTTTATAAAATTAAGGATGCTATGTGCAAAGGCGTAACATATTATGATAGTGCCGCAAAAGCAGGTACCGATAATGAGTTAATGATTTGGATTCAATTAAAGGAAAACTCAAAACTTGTTATGCCTAACATCAATTCATTGATTACTCAAGGTAATGTTTCAAAAGAAGGTGGTAAAATAGCCTTTAATCTTGAAGGTGTTTCTGCCTTGGCAACAAAATATGCTGAGGATATAGAAGATTATCAAGTCTATTATCAAAAAGAGAATACAATAATTGAGAATGGACCGGAAGAAAACAATCATTTTGACTTAAACCAGATATTTGTAAAATAATGAAACAACTAATATCATTCGATATTAAGGCAGATTTTGGTTTTTTGAAAAAACCTGACACAAACGAACCAATGTATCTAACCTTCAATATGATACATAAGCCGTTTGTATTAGGTTTATTGGGCGCTATTTTGGGTGAACGAGGGTTTCAAAAAAATGAAGTTTTACCTGATTATTATTTAAAATTAAAAGATACACCAATTGGAATTATGCCTTTAGCCGAAGAAGAAGATTTCAAAGGGAGCTTTCAAAAAACTGTTATTACTTATAATAATGGTGTTGGTTATGCCAGTAAAGAATTAGGGGGAAATCTAATTATTACAGAACAAACCTTAGTGAGACCATCCTACCGCATCTATCTCTTAACAGAAAATGAAGAGTTGATTAAACGTATTCAAAATAACGAAGCTGAATTTTTGCCATATTTAGGAAAAAATGATTTCTCGCTCTGGTGGGAAAATGTACAGGTGTATGATTATGCAGAATTTGAACCAATAAACAGTTATAAAGTCAATTCTTTATTTATAAAAAAAATAATAATTAAAGATGGAAAAGAAGTTGATGATGATGTTCCTGCTTGGGAAATGGAGTTTACAGGCGGAGAATTTATGTATTTTGAACGCTTACCAACAGGATATGATCCAGAATTATATCAATATGAGTATAATCCCTTTGTTTTAACAACATTTAAGTTAAAGAAAGACTACAAAATTGATAATCTCTATCAACTAAACAAAAATGAAATCATTCAAGTCTTTTAATGAATTGGTGCAAAATGAAACTCGGATAGAGCAAATTTTGGTCAATTATGAAAAGTATCATGCTCATACGCACACAGTCCGTGATTATGAAAAACTTCATGAACACGTTCATTTGGTAATGGATTATGCTTTAAAGCTAGTTAATGCTCATGGTTTAGATGCCGTTTTGGATAGCATGATACATGATTTGATAACGGTTGATTCAAAAATTGAAGAAGTAGAAACGATTGGGAATTTTGTTAAACGCTTATTTGTAAATGCATTGATTTATCACGATTACGGAAAAGTCAATGAAAATTTTCAAATTGATAGAATGCAAGATAAAGCATTTTTCAAACAGAATGAAAGTAACAAAATAGGTTCTCAGCATTCAATTTTAAGTGCTTACGTTTTTTTAAATGTACATTTAAAAGAGATTACAGAAAATCAGAATCTTTCAAATGTAGAGGCTAATTTTCTAATAGTTTCAACGTATCTTTTTGCTAATCCTATATTAAAACACCATTCAAGCTTTTTTGAACATCAAATTGATTTAGATGATGAAAAAGTTATTGCTCTAGAACCTTATTTGAAATTATTCACAAATGAATTAACAAAAAATACGAAATATTTAATGCTAAATATTTCGGATATTATTGAAAAAGTAACTAAGAAATATGAAGCAAATGAAAATTGCTATTTTTCATTTTACGCTTTATTGAAACTTAATTTTTCGCTTTTAACTGCTTCCGACTATTACGCAACTAATGATTTTATGAGCGATATGCCTGTAAATGATTTTGGATTAATTGATGAAGTTTTTAAAGAGCGGCTTTTTAAGAATTTCATCAGCAATGAAATTGCACCATACAATGGTGAATTAATAAAGAATATTGATTATTACTACCATCTTAATTTTTCAGAACTTCAAGAACAAAATAATAAAAACCTCAATCAATTACGCCAAAAAATAGCTGCTGAGGCAATAATTACGCTACGCCAAAACATTAATGAAAAATTATTTTACTTGGAAGCGCCCACAGGAGGAGGGAAAACGAATATGTCTTTTACTTGTGCATTAGAGTTATTGAAATCTGATGAACGATTGAATAAAGTTTTTTATGTTTTCCCTTTTACAACTTTGATTACTCAAACTTTTAAAAGCATCAAAGAAACTTTACAAATTGGGAATGATAAAGTTATTCAATTGCATTCAAAAGGTGGTTTTCATTCAAGTGAAAAAGAGAAAAATCAAGATGGTTTGTATGGAAACAATAAGTTGAATTATATAAATAATTTATTCATAAATTATCCTTTTACTTTGCTTTCACACATTAAGTTTTTCGATATTTTGAAAGGAAATGGAAAAGATGTGAATTATATTTTGCATCGTATGAGTAATTCAATAGTGATTATTGATGAATTACAAACTTATACGCCTAAGCATTGGGATAAGATAATTTTCTTTTTGAATCACTACTCTAAACATTTCAATATTCGATTTATTGTTATGTCTGCAACTTTGCCTAAAATTGATAATTTGAGCAAAGAAGCAAAAGGAAAAGTTATTCCTTTAATCCCAAATAAGCATCAATATTTTACGAATCCGAATTTTAAAGGTCGAGTTGATTTTGATTTTTATTTACTTGGAAAAAGAGGAAATCAAACTATTAAATTGGAAGACTTAATAGATGTTGTATATCAAGAACTAGAAAGATATGCAACTAATAATTGCAATTCCTCAAACGGCTTAATTGAATTTATAATTAAAAAATCGGCTTCAAAGTTTTACGAAATGGTTGATAACGATTATCGGTTTGATGATTATCAAAAATTTTTAATTTCAGGTACAATTTTAGAACCTCGTCGCAGAGAAATAATAGACGCAATTAAAGAGAAAAAATATAAAGGAGAAAAGTTTAAAAAATCTATTGTAGTTACTACGCAAGTTATTGAGGCAGGTGTTGATATCGATATGGATATTGGTTTTAAAGACCGTTCATTGGTGGATAGTGACGAGCAGTTAGCAGGTAGAGTGAATCGAAATGCCAGTAAAAAAGACTGCAAAGTTTTTATTTTTAATTATGATAGAGAAATCAAAATTTATGGAAAAGATAAGCGATATGATCAAAAATTAACAAAAGAAGAATATGAAGAAATTTTAAACGATAAGAATTTTGATAAACTTTATGAAAAGGTCAACTTAGATATTAATAAAATCAATGACAGTGCATTTTATGTAAATCTTGAAGATTATAAAAATAATTTTAAAAAATTTGATTTTAGAAAAATCCATGACCAATTTAAATTAATTGATTCCCAAACATCCTCAGTTTTTGTTCCTCTTAAAATTGACAAAAAATGGTTTTCAAAATCCGAATTAGATTTTTTAGATGATTTTGAAAGCTTAAATAAAAACAAAGTAGATGGCAAACAGGTATTTGACGTTTACAAAGGAATTATTTACAACAAGGAAGATTTTTTAAAAAAAGAAATAAGTAAGAAACAGATAGCAGGTATAGTATCCAAATTTATGTTTTCTGTTTTTTCTGATCCAAAAACATCAGCAAACCTTTTAAGTCATTCATCAGAAAGTGTATTCAATGATTTTGGTATTTATTATTTAAAAGATTGGGAATCCATTTATAGTTATTCGGATGGTATTGATATAAAAAAATTTGAAGACAATGATAACTTTTTGTAAGCAAAAACATAAAGTACACCCAAACATGCAACAAAAACACTAAACTGCACAACTAAACACGCAAAACAGAACACTTATTTTAAAAAACGGCGACATGGGTTCAGCGGGTAATTGAAAAAAACTATTTAGAGTATGGATATTATAGCCACTCATATTAACTATTACACCATCTGCCACAGAAAACTATGGTTATTTGCCAACTCAATTCAAATGGAGCATACTTCAGATACGGTTTACGATGGGAAACTTTTGCACGAGACCAGTTACCCGCAGCGTGCCGAAAAGCATAGCGAAATGGAACTTACTGCATCATGTAATGGCTTAACACTTAGTGGTAAAGTAGATTTTTACGATCATAAAAATAAAATTATCCATGAAACAAAACGAGGTAAATCCATAGAACAGGCACATACCTTGCAGGTTAAGTTTTATATCTGGCTTTTTGAGCTTAACGGTATTGAGGGGGTTATCGGGGGCATAGAATATCCTAAGCTCAGAAAAACTACGGAGGTGTTTTTATCACGAACCGATGTTGCCTTTTTGGAAGAAACGATACAGGAAGTCAATACCTTGCTCCGTCAAAAAAAATGCCCTGAAACCATAAATTCAAAAATCTGTAAAAAATGTTCATATTATCAACTCTGTTATATTGACGAACTATGAAGAAATCCTATTATTTATTTAACCCAGGTAGATTGTCGCGTAAAGACAATACATTAAAATTTGTACCTGTAAATGAAGAAGGTATAGAGGGTAGACCCAAATATTTACCAATAGAAGGGGTGAAAAATCTTTTTTGTTTTGGAAGTTTAGATGCTAATAGTGCTTTGTATAATTTCTTAGGGAAAAATCATATTGGGGTTCATTTTTTTGATTATTATGAACATTATACTGGCAGTTTTATGCCAAAAGATTATTTGCTTAGTGGCAAAGTAATAGTTAATCAAGTAGAACATTATAGTTCACATAAAAAACGCTTGATTATTGCACAACAGTTTATACAGGGAGCGGCATTCAATATGCTTAAAAATTTAAAGTATTACTCAAAAAGGGGTAAAGATACTGCTGTACAAATATCGAAAATAGAAATTCTGGTTTTATCTATAGCGAACACTCAAGCTATTGATGAGCTTATGGGAATTGAGGGGAATATCCGCATAATTTATTACAGTGCTTTTGGCGAAATAATTAATGATTTCGAAATGAACAATCGTACAAAACAACCTCCAAATAACGAGGTAAATGCTATGATTTCTTTTATCAATATGATTTGTTACACCGCATGTTTAGACCAAATTTATCATACACAACTAAACCCAACCATTAGTTTTTTACATGAACCTGGGTATAGACGCTATTCTTTGGCATTGGATTTGGCTGAAGTATTTAAACCATTATTGGTGGATCGTCTTATATTTTCATTGTTAAATAAAAAAATGATTCAGGCAGAGCATTTTGACCATTCAGTAAACAGTTGTTTACTAAAAGAGTCTGGACGAAAAATAGTGATGCGAGCTTGGGATGAAAAATTAGCCGAAACCATTAAACATAGAACATTGGACCAAAGTATAAGTTATAAGCGGTTAATCCGATTGGAATGTTACAAATTGGTTAAACATGTTATGGGCATACAAGAGTATAAACCTTTTAAAACTTGGTGGTAAATGTACGTGATACTGGTTTATGATATGGATTCCAAACGAGTTGGTAAAATGCTGAAACTATGCAGGCAATACCTTAATTGGATTCAGAATAGCGTATTTGAAGGTGCCATTACCGAAGTTAAATTAAAGGAGTTTTTATCTAAAGCTAAATTAATAATGCATGAAGAAACCGATAGTTTAATTATATTTAAGAACAGACAGGAAGGTTGGTTAGAAAAAGAAGTGGTAGGAAAGGAAAAAAACGATTTAGATAATTTGTTATAAGCGTCGATGTTTTGAAAATTATCATTAAAATAAAAGTTCATTGACATATTATTTTATAAACAATTATAAATGAGACACTTAATTTATTGTCGAGTACGGTAGGAAATCTTATCATTGACTATCGACTATTTTTTAAGCAAACTTTTATACCTTTGCTGAAGCTAAGAATTTCAGTATCAAGCTTTTATTTTTTTTAAAATAACGTATTTTAATCGTCCCATAAAGGAATTGAAACAAATTAGTAGCTACAAATATTCTTCCTCTCACTATAATTTTAATCGTCCCATAAAGGAATTGAAACTTAGTAGGAATTAAAATTGCTTCTTTTGGAGATAGTATTTTAATCGTCCCATAAAGGAATTGAAACAAGGTTTAGTTGCATAAAGTAGCTGATTTGTACCAATTTTAATCGTCCCATAAAGGAATTGAAACTTTTAAATGCACTACTAAATTAATAATTGGTGGGCCATTTTAATCGTCCCATAAAGGAATTGAAACAAAGCAGAATCATCTACAATTATATCGCTCGCTGTATTTTAATCGTCCCATAAAGGAATTGAAACGATGCTTTTAACAATATCATGCATTTTAGTAATGGTATTTTAATCGTCCCATAAAGGAATTGAAACGAGCGTTTTAATTGGCAATAGGTTTCAATGGTTTTTATTTTAATCGTCCCATAAAGGAATTGAAACCCAATATTTTACATCATTATTAAACACAGCAACCCTATTTTAATCGTCCCATAAAGGAATTGAAACCATAGTCATCAAACTTTTGTGCTATTTCCTGTAATGATTTTAATCGTCCCATAAAGGAATTGAAACGAAAATGTCCAATCACCCGTAATGGTTTGGTTTGATATTTTAATCGTCCCATAAAGGAATTGAAACTTAGTAGCAAATCAATATATAATAGCTGTAGCCCTGATTTTAATCGTCCCATAAAGGAATTGAAACTAGCTATCGATGAGCATCTTTCAGGCGCAAAAAACGATTTTAATCGTCCCATAAAGGAATTGAAACTAGAAGCCGACCCAACAGGATTTAACGGAAACTTAGATTTTAATCGTCCCATAAAGGAATTGAAACAGAGCCTACAGGGTGGTTGCTAGGTAATGGTACAAAATTTTAATCGTCCCATAAAGGAATTGAAACCTATTATTTGGACTGGGGCTTTTGGCATTTATTTTTATTTTAATCGTCCCATAAAGGAATTGAAACTTATGATACAGCATCTAAATTATTAACAGAAACCCAATTTTAATCGTCCCATAAAGGAATTGAAACAAAAGAGAGCACGAAACAAAGTCAGAAACAAAAACAATTTTAATCGTCCCATAAAGGAATTGAAACTAAATAAACGTACACGCTTTGAATCGACGCGTCTTATTTTAATCGTCCCATAAAGGAATTGAAACAAAAAGTTAATAGTTATATGGTTGCTGCGAAAAGTTATTTTAATCGTCCCATAAAGGAATTGAAACAGCTATAGCTAATTATATCTCAAAATATTTCGGGAAATTTTAATCGTCCCATAAAGGAATTGAAACATGCTAACGCCTAGCTTAGTTAGCTACTACACGCCATTTTAATCGTCCCATAAAGGAATTGAAACCCGATTTTACCACGGCCATCAACTACTAGTGCACCATTTTAATCGTCCCATAAAGGAATTGAAACTTATAGAGGAGTTGGTGTTGACATAGGTGTTATTAATTTTAATCGTCCCATAAAGGAATTGAAACCTAAAGACCATTGCA
>TARA_R110002033_G_scaffold53477_4_pt1 | contig 11842 bp, 7 predicted proteins | sample TARA_R110002033 | Tara Oceans TARA_R110002033 (sample SAMEA4397051) | marine metagenome | biome: Polar Biome; feature: [SRF] surface water layer (ENVO:00010504); material: water (ENVO:00002006), including particulate matter (ENVO:01000060) such as... | depth 5 m
ATCCAGCGTGCGTTCGGTCGTGGCCCCCGTCGGGCCCTGGATCAGGGTGAACAGGATGCCCTGATCCTCGTCGGGCAGGAACCCCTGCGGCGTGCGCACGAACAGCAGGCCCATGGCAACAAAGATGCCAATATAGGCCAGCCCGGTCAGGAACCGCCAGCGCACCAGCCGGCCCACGGTCTTGCCATAGCCTGTCATCAGCTTGTCAAAACCCCAGTTGAACACACCGAACAGCCCACCGCGTTTCTCGTGGCCTTTGGCTTTCAGCAAGGTTGCGCACAGCGCCGGCGTCAGGGTCAGCGCCACAAGAACCGACAGCGACATGGCCGAAATGATCGTCACCGCGAACTGTTTGTAAATCACGCCGGTTGATCCGGGAAAGAACGCCATCGGCACGAACACCGCAGACAGCACCACGGCGATGCCGATCAGCGCGCCGGTGATCTGGTCCATCGACTTGCGCGTCGCCTCGACGGGGCCGAGGCCCTCCTGCTCCATGATCCGTTCGACGTTTTCGACCACGACAATCGCATCATCCACCAGCAGGCCGATGGCCAGCACCATGGCCAGCATGGTCAGCGTGTTGATCGAAAAGCCGAATGCCGCCAGCACGCCAAAGGTGCCCAGCAACACCACAGGGACCGCCAGCGTCGGCACCAGCGTGGCGCGGAAGTTCTGCAGGAACAGGTACATCACCAGGAACACCAGCACGATGGCCTCGACCAGCGTCTTGATCACTTCCTCGATCGAGATCTGCACAAAGGGCGTGGTGTCGAAGGGGATCACATAGTCGACCCCCTCGGGGAAAAACGCGGCCAGCTCTTCCAGCCGGTCCTCGACCAGCTTGGCCGTGTCCAGCGCGTTGGCCCCCGGTGCCAGCGAAATCGCAAGACCGGCAGAGGGGTTGCGGTTATAGCGCGATACGGTGGCATAGCTTTCGGCGCCAATCTCGACCCGTGCCACATCGTTGACCAGCACCAGACCGCCATCGGTCTCGGCCCGCAAAACGATCTGGCGGAAGTCCTCGGGCGTGCGCAACAGCGATTGCGCGGTGATGGTGGCGTTCAGCATCTGCCCCTCAACCGCAGGCCGCGAGCCGAAGGCCCCGGCCGAAATCTGTGCGTTCTCGGCCGAGACAGCCGCGACCACATCCGCCGGTGTCAGCTCAAACGCGGCCAGCTTGGAGGGGTCCAGCCAGATGCGCATGGCGTATTGCGCGCCAAAGACCTGGGCGCTGCCCACGCCTTCGACACGGCTCAGCTCGTTGACCAGGTTCGTGGACAGGTAATCGCCCAGATCGGTCGCATCATATGTGCCGTCCTCGGCAATCAGCGACACCACCATCAAAAAGCCAGCGGACGACTTTTGCACCGTCACACCCTGTCGCTGCACGACCTCGGGCAACAGCGCGCTGGCCTGCGACAACTTGTTCTGAACCTGCACCTGCGCGATGTCGGGATCGGTGCCTGTTTCGAACGTCAGCGTCACGGTGGCGCTGCCCGAAGAGGTCGAGGACGACGACACATAGCGCAAACCGTCCAGCCCGGTCATCTGCTGTTCGATCACCTGCGTGACGGTATTGGCCACGGTCTCTGCCGAGGCACCGGGATAGACCGCGCTGACCGTGACGGTGGGCGGGGCAATCTGGGGGTATTGCGCGACCGGCAGCGTCTGGATCGCCAGAATGCCGATCCCCATGATAAAGATAGAGATGACCCAGGCAAAGATCGGGCGGTCGATGAAAAAACGGGCCATGGCGGGATCTGATCCTGAACTATTCTGTTGCGGCAGGCGCGGCGGACGGGTCCGCCTCGGGCGCGGCTTCGGGGGCAGGGGCTGCGTCTTGTTCCTGCGGGGTCACGGTGGCACCGGGCGCGGCCTTTTGCAGGCCCTTCACGATCACGCGGTCGCCGGGGTTCAGGCCGCTGTCGACCACCCAGTTGCTGCCCTGATCGCTGATCACCGAAAGCTGACGCATCTCGACCACGTTTTCCGCGCCAACCACCAGTGCCGTGGGCTGTCCGCGCCGGTCGCGGCTGACGGCCTCTTGGGGCACCAGATAGACGCCCTTGGCCGTGGTGGTGGCGATCTGCACCTGCACGTACATGCCGGGCAACAGCAGCTTGTCGGGGTTGGCAAACTGCATCCGCAACACGACAACGCCGGTCTGCTCGTTCACATCCGGCTCGGCTGCGGTCAGGGTGCCGGTCTGGTCGAACACGCTGCCATCGGCCAGCGTCAGGGTCACTTCGGTGGGCAGGTCTTCCAGGCGCGCACCGATGTTGTCACGCCGCCATGCAATGATGTCCGCCGCCGATTGCGTCACGTCCACATAGACCGGATCAATGTTGCGGATCACCGCCATCGGCTCGGCCTGGCTGGCCGTCACCAGCGCACCACGGCTGGCCAGCGACCGGCCGATCTCGCCTGACAGGCGGGCGCGGATCTGGGTGCGGTCCAGCTGGATCTGCGCCGCTTGCAACTGTGCCTCTGCCGCCTGAACCGCAGCCGCGGCAATATCGCGGGCTGCCACGGCGGAATCCAGCGCCTGTTCGCTTGCCACATTGCGCGATTGCAGCTCTTGCAGGCGCGTTTCTTCCTTCTGCGCCGACTTCAGCTGTGCATTCGCCTGCGCCACGGCCGCAACGGCCTGTGCCACGGCGGCCTCGTAGGTGGCGGCGTCGATGGTATAAAGAACGTCACCCTCTTCGACGCGCCCGCCTTCCTTGAACTTGCGCTCGGTGATGATCCCGGCCACCTGCGGGCGCACCTCGGCCTGCGCCGAGGCCAGAACCCGACCGGGCAGGGTGGTGGTCAACGGCACATCCTGAGGCTGGACCGTGATGACGGTCACCGCAGCGGGCGGCATCCCTTGCTGCTGGGCTGTGGCCGGCACGCTGAAACCGACAAGCAACAGGGCCAGCACCATGGGGCGCTGGCGGAGATTTTGAAAAAGCATGATCTGTGTCCAGTCTGGTTCTTACACGCGCGGTCAGTCGATAATACTAACGAAATGCGGCGGCGCAGCAAGACCCGGCGACGACAAGCTTCGTGCATAGATGCACAGTGTGCTCTGCTGCCACGGAACATAACCGCAACAGCAGAGACAAGTTCAACGGCGTACGGCTGTCACGATGATTTCCACCTTGTACTCCGGCGTGGCCAGAGGCGCACCACCGCAGGCGCGTGCAGGCGTGTGGCCCTGCGGGACCCAGGCGTCCCAAACCGCGTTCATTTCGGCGAAATCGGACATATCCGCCAGCCAGATGATCGCCTGCAGGATCTGCTCCTTGTCCGAACCGACCTCGGCCAGCAACGTGTCGATCTGCTCGAGAATGCCCTTGGTCTGCTCGGTGACGCTGGCGCCGGGGGCCGCGACCTGACCTGCAAGATAGATCATGTCGCCATGGGTGACGATCTGGCTCATGCGGTGGTTGGAATGGTGGCGTTCGATGGTGGCCATGTGTGTTTCCTCTTGGATTTGAATTGGACCTGCGTGCCTGTGTTCGCAAACCGCGTGCGGATGGCAAGCGGAAAACGGGGTTGGCGGGGCTCACTCTCGATAATTTAACATAACTAGTATTATGCGGTCGTTCGCACAGCCTCGTAAACTCCCCTCAGCCGATCATATGGATCGTCGGTGGCACGGCGCAGACCTGTTTGGCAATCTCGACCACATGGCGGTGGTGCGTGAGATAGATCGCCTGCCCGCGCTGCCCTATATCTTCCATCATGAGACAGGCCGCGGCGGTGCGGTTCTCGTCGAAGGTCTCGAAAATATCGTCGCACAGGAACGGCAGGCTGACGCCGGTCTCTACCAGCTGCTGATAGGCCGCCGCCCGCAGCGCCAGGTACAGCTGGAACCGCGTGCCCTTGGACAGATCCTGCGCCTGTTTGCTGGTGCCCGACGCGTCAAGGACCAGCAGGGTTTCGGCCCCGTTCGCCCCGGGCTGCGTGCCCAGCCGCGTATAGGCCCCGCCCGTCAGCGTGCAAAACGCGGTCTCGGTGGCCTGCATCATGCCGCTGCGGTGGCTGTCACGGTAACGCCGCAGCGCCTCCTCGGCCAGCCGCTGGCCCATGCGCAATTCCAGATAGGTCAGCGCGCAGTCTTCCAGCTCCAGCTCCAGCGTCGCGCGCCGTTCGGTCAGTTGCGCGATGTCCGTGTCACCGGTGATCGCCGTCAGCGCCGATTGCGCGTTGGCCCGGGCGGCGATGGCGGTCTCGAGCCGGGCGGTCAGGCCGGCGCTTTCGGTCTCTAACGTGGCCCGTTCCGCCTCCAGACCGGCGCTGGTGGTGTCATCCAGCACGGCGCGGGCTGCGTCCAGACGGTCCACCGACAGCGCCAGCCGCACTTGCGTGTCCAGCTCTGCCATGCGGGCGCGGGCAGCGATCACCGTGGTGGCGTCCTGCACGGCAGCACGCAGGTCGGACAGCGTTCCGGTGTCGACATGGGCCGGAAAGGCATCGGCCCAGACTGCAACCTTGCGCGCAATCGCGGCGCGGCTGTCCTCTGCGGCGGCGTGCCCTGCCCGCGCCTGTTCCAGCGCCTGCATCAGGCTGGTGTGCAATGTGCCTGCCGCCGTGGCCTGCTCAGCCAGCTTGCGCAGCGCCTCGAATATCGCGCCGGCGTCGTCCCCCTCGACCCCGTGTCGCTGTCCCAGCTCGGCCATCAACGCCGTGAACTGCGCCTGATCCGCCTCCAGCTTTCCGACCCGCTCTGCCATCCCCGCGCGCTGGTCGTTCAAGGTCGCCAAGGTCCGCAGCGGGTCCAGCGTGGCCTCCAGAACCTCGGGCTGGACGCGGCCCCCCAACGCTGCGCGCACGCCCTCTGTCCACGCCCGCGCGGAGGCCTCTTTCTCCTGTGTCAGAGCCTGCAATGTCTCTGTCCGCGCCTTCAAATCCTGCGCACAGCCATCCCGCGCCCTGCCCGCCTGGGCCACCGCCTCGGCGGCCCCCCGCTCTTGCGCAGCACGGCGGCGGGCGGCGTCGATCAGCGTTGCAAACTCCGGGTCGTGCAAGTCGATCAGCGGCGCCAGTTCCGCCGCCAGCGCCGCAGCCTTGTCCAGGGTCGCGCGATGGGCCCCGGCACAGCGTTTCAGCTTTTGCTCCGCCGCCCGCGCCAGACCCTGCGCCGCGACCCAGACCGCCAGATCGGCAGGGGTCACAACGCCCTGCAGTCCCGCACCTGCCGCCGCCTCGGTTGCGGCCCCTGTCGCCGCATCGATCCGCTCCTGAGCGGCTTCTGCCGCCTGCCCGGCCTGTTCCGCCCGCGTCTCGGCCCGTGTCTGCGCCAGCTCTGCCGCCCGCAGGTCCGCCAGCGCCCGCGCATGGGCCAGCCGCGCGTCAGACACCGCGTCGGACTGTGCCATCGCCTGCGCGAACCGCTCTGCTGTCTCCGCGCTCAACGCCGCGCGGTGGGTCGCCCACATCGCATCGCGGTTGTCACGTTTGGCTTGCGCCTCGGCATCGCCGATCTGGCCCACCTGCGCCGTGCTGCGGGCAATCTGGGCTTTCGCCTCCTCGGCAAGCCCCTGATGCTCGCGCATGGTCTCCAGCGCCTGCGCCTTGTCGCGGCTGGCCTCTGCATACTGCTCGGCCAGCGCCTGCGCCTCTTGCAGCGACAGCGGACAGGCGGGCACCGCATCAAAGTCCTGACCCTTGAAATGCAACCCGTCCAGCGCCGTGCGCAAAGCGGCCTCTGCCGTGTCCACCTCGGCCCGCGCGGTGGCATATGCCCCTTGCAGGCTGTCTGCGGCAAAGCGGTCCAGCAGCGCGCCGATGCCGCTGTCCGGTTCCGCCCCCTGCCCCGCCAGCACCGCCTCGGCCTCGCGCAGCCGCTCCTCCAGCGCCGCAACCTCGCGCGCCTCGGCGGCGGCGGCCTGTGCGGCAGTCCGCGCCGCGTCGCGCGCACGCTCCAGCCGCTGGATCTGCACCGCCGTCAACACCAGCCCCTCGGCCTGCGCCCCGGCCTCAAGCTGGCGGGCCACCTCTGCCATCTGCGCCTCGAACCCACGCAAATCATCCCGCCGCCGCGGCAGGTCACGGCCGGCCGTGACAAACCGGCTGCGCAGATCGTCCAGCCCGGCCAGCACCTGCACCAGCTCCTGCCGGTCAGGGTGCAGCGTCAGCCCGTCGATCCTTGTCTCCAAGGCGGCAATTTCATCGTCCAGCCGTGCAATGTCCGCCTCGGCCTTGCTGTCCTCGGTCAGCACGCCCACCAGCGCCTCGGCGGTGATGTCCAGCGTGGCGGGGTAATCGGCCTTGTCCGCAATCTGCGCGGCCAGCGCGTCGTATTCCATCACCAACGGCAGCGCCGTCAGTTGCGCCGCCACCTGCGCCTGCGCGCGTGCCTGTGCATCCCGTTCGTCGCGCAGCTGCGCCTCAAGCTCTTGCGCCTGCGCCAGTTCCGATTTCAACCGGGCAAAGGCGTTGGCCGACACGTCGCCATCGCGGATCGCCCGGTCCACCTCGGCCAGCTCTTTTTTCAAGGCCGCCATCGTCGTGCTGCTGGCCCGCTTGCGATACAGCGCATCCGCCTGCGCCCCCGCCTGATCCAGCACGGCGCCCAGATCGCCCAGCCCCGCCGCAGCGGAAAACAACAGCCGTCCGATGTCGCCCTTGCTGGCGGCAATCGCCTCGCCGCCCTTCTCGATTGTCTCGTCGTCCAGACACAACAGCATCCGGTAATCGTCCAGCCCCAGCCCGCCCAGATGCGCCGACATCGCCGTTTCGGGCAGCACGGCTCCGGTGGCATCGGTCAGCGCCCCCTTGCGGCCCGTCATGCGCACCAGCTTTTGCGCCGTGCCCTCCGCCTCGATGGTGCCCGACACCTGCAGGGTCTTGCGCTGGTGCTGGAAATCATAGGTCTCGCGGGTCGGAAACCCGTACAACAGGCGCAGAACCGCCTCCATAGTGGTGGTTTTACCCGCCTCGTTGGGGCCGTAGATCACGTGGAAATCGGACGCGCCTCGGCCGTCGCCAAAGTCATAGGATTTGCCGGTGAAGTGACCAAAATAATCCAGGGACAGGTGCCGCAGGCGCATCAGCTGTCCGCCCCTTTCATCCGCGCAATCATCTGCGCCGCACCGGATGCCGCCAGCTGCTGTGCCCGCGCGGCGGCGGCCTCGGGCGTGGGGGCCAGTTCAGTGCGCCGCGATGCGGGCAGTTCGGCCAGCAGCGCGTCAAATTCCTCTTGCAGCGCGGCCATCATCCCCGGCTCGGCCAGCATGTCGCGCATCATCTGCCCCAGCGCATCGGTGGCAGAGGCGTCAGCGGGCGCATGGTCGTCCGTCACCTCGATCCGCAGTTTCTCCAGCCACAGCACACCGGTGTCCTGCGCCATCTGCGCAAGCGTTTCCTGCCAGACGTCGCGGTCACGCAACAATTGCCAGTGCAGCGGCGTCGCCCCCTGCAACGTCAGCCGCAGGATTGCATCGCTGGGCTGCGCTGCAGCCAGCGATGCCAGCGCCTCCCGCAGATGGGCGCGCAGCCCGTCGGCGTGGTCGTGCGCCGACACGTCAATATCATGGTGCAGGAAAGAGATGGCCGAGGTCGGCACCTCGCTGACCGTGATCGCCCCGTCGTCCAACGTCAGCAGGCTGGCGGTTTTCGGACCAGCCTCGCCCATGTCCCGCCCCTGCGGCGTGCCCGGCATCACGATCCAAGGCGCCTGCCCGTGGACCTGTCGTTTGTGCACATGCCCCAGCGCCCAGTAATCGAACCCCATGCCCGCCAGCTCGGCCACCGTACAGGGCGCATAGGGATCATGCCCCGCAGCCCCCACCAGCGACGTGTGCAACATGGCAATGTTGACCGCCCCGGCCACCGGCGCCGGAAACTTGCCCAGCAGACTGTCGGGCGCGTGCCGGCCTGCAAAGCTGACGCCGTGAATCCACACGTCCGTGTCACCCAGCTGCACCTTGCCGCCGCGCCCGTCAAAGATGTGGACATTCTCCGGCAGGCTCAGCGCCCCGGTGATCGGGTTCTCCGCGTCGTGATTGCCCTTGATGTAGAACACCGCAATCCCCGCCGCGTGCAATCGGTCCAGCTGCGCGGTCAGGAACGCCGCCGTCCTGGCGCTGCGCTCGGCCCCGTCGAACAGATCGCCCGCGATCAGCAGCGCCTGCACCTGCCCGGCCAGCGCCGTGTCGATGATGCGCGCAAATGCGGTGCGGGTCGCGGTCTGAACCCGGTCGCGCAGCTCGGGGTCGCGCAGCGCCAGCGATTGCAGCGGCGAATCCAGATGGCAATCGGCAGTGTGCAGGATGCGGATCGTCATGCCACAAGGATCGGCCAAAGGGCACAACGGTGCGGCGCAAGGCAATGGTCTGGCATGATGAGGTCCTGTTCAGCGCCCCTCAGGGTAGACAGCTTGCCGCGGGTTTTCAACGCGGCTCTTGCCCCGCGCCGCAATCGCTTGCCGCGATTCCCCCGCGATCCGGCAAAATCTGCGGCCCGTGTCGTTTTTCCATCGCACCGCGCCGTTGTGCATCCTTGATGAAGTCCTGCGCTGGCGCATAGGTAGCGTCACAGGGGCCAAGCCCACCGCGTCCAAAGATTGGGATTCTGACGATGATGAAATATTGCCTGAACGTTAGCTGCGCCTCGCGCCGTGGCATCGTGTCCGCCATCTCGGCCTTTCTGGCCGACCACGGGTGTAACATTCTGGACAGCGCCCAGTTCGACGACACGAACACGGGCAAATTCTTCATGCGCGTGGGCTTTGCCTCGGAGCTGGACGCGACGCTGGACACGCTGATCGCCGAGTTCGGCGCGGTCGCCGAGCCGCTGGACCTGGACTGGTCGTTCCACGACGAAACCACCAAGATGAAAGCCGTGATCATGGTGTCGCGCTTTGGTCACTGCCTGAACGACCTGCTGTACCGCTGGCGCATCGGGGCACTGCCCATCGACATCGTGGCGGTGATCTCGAACCACACCGATTACCAGAAGGTCGTGGTCAACCACGACATCCCGTTCCACCACATCAAGGTGACGCCGGAAAACAAACCGCAGGCCGAGGCGCGGATCATGGAAGTGGTCGAGGATGTCGATGCCGATCTGGTGGTGCTGGCGCGCTACATGCAGATCCTGTCGGACAGCATGTGCCAGAAGATGTCGGGCCGGATCATCAACATCCACCACTCGTTCCTGCCGTCGTTCAAGGGGGCAAACCCCTACAAGCAGGCCTTCGAGCGCGGCGTGAAACTGATCGGGGCCACCGCCCACTATGTCACCGCCGACCTGGACGAAGGTCCGATCATCGAACAGGACATCGTGCGGGTGACCCACGCCCAGAACAGCACCGATTACGTGTCGCTGGGCCGCGACGTCGAAGCACAGGTTCTGGCCCGCGCCATCCACGCCCACGCCAACCGCCGCGTGTTCCTGAACGGCAACAAGACCGTGGTGTTCCCGCCCTCGCCCGGCGCCTACAGCAGCGACCGCATGGGCTGATCCCGCAGGCCGTCGGCGCCTGACGCTTTTTACAGTATTTTCACGCAAGGGCTGCGCCAGAACAGGCGCGGCCCTTTTGCGTGGGTGACCGCCAGAACCGGCTTTTCCCCTTTGCGATATACGGCCCGCACCACAAACTGCTCTTATTACCGCAAATATTCTTCAGAGAGGACGGATCATGCCCATTGAATACATTCTTACCAGCACGTCCACCGCTTACGCGGTTCAAGGATTGGACGACGTCTTCGTCATGGACGGCGTGAACATCACATCGACATCAAACGCCATTTTCACAGACCTGGCAGGTGTCAATGACGGCATCACCGTCACTGTGCGTGGTGGCCTGTATGGCACCACAGGCATCAACCTGTGGACCACTTCCACCGAAAACAGCAATACATATATTTATCTGGCCAAAGGCGCTCACGTTCACGGCACCCAGGACGGGATCACGATCCGGCAGGGGGACGACAATCTGGTCATCAACTATGGCGAGATTTCAGCGCAGCAAGCGGGCGTATATATTCAGGGCGGCGAGGCCAGCGTCATCAATCACGGCAGCATCAGCTCGTTCGGCGCGACAGCTCAAGGTGCGATCATCTTCAATAGCACGTCCTTCGGAGACGACGTTCGCGAGGTGGTCAACTCTGGTATCATCAGCGGCGCACCACAAAGCACAACCTCGATTCTATACGCGACGATCCGCAATGTCGGCGGTGCCGAATTCCGCCTGAACAATTCGGGCCTGATCGAAGGCATTGGCGCCACCGCACTTAATAGCAGCGCAGCCCTGAATCTTCTGAACAACTCGGGCGAAATCAACGGAAATCTCATTCTGTCCAACACCACCACATTATCCAATACCGGTACGATCTTTGGGGATGTCGATTTTGGAAGCGGTGACGACATCTACACCGGCATCGGCAACGGGGTCATCACCGGCGGGCTGGATCTTGGGTCTGGCGACGACACCGCCACCTTGGGCAACCTTGGCGGCACAGTCTATGGCGGGACCGGAAATGACACTCTAACAGGTGGCGCGGGCGCCGACTTCATGGACGGCGGCGACGACAACGACCGCTTGTACGGGCGCGGCGGTGACGACGACCTGCGCGGGGGCCTTGGCAGCGATTTCATGTCTGGCGGTATGGGCGACGACCAGCTGATCGGCGATGATGGCAGCGACAAGATGTTCGGCGGTTCCGGTGACGACACGCTGAACGGCGGCCGTGACAAGGACACCATTCACGGTGGCGACGGCAACGACGAAATCAAGGGCGGACGTCTGGCCGATGTGCTGAACGGCGGTGCCGGGGCCGACGTGTTTGTCTATGACGTCAAACAGGACAGCAGCACCGGCGCGTCCGATGTGATCCAGGACTTCGAGGTGGGCATTGACGTGATCGACCTGAGCGGCGTGGCATCGGGTTTGACGTTTGTCGGCACGGCAGCCTTCTCGGGCACCGGCAACGAGGTCCGCTATGACATCGCGGGCAGCGGGCGGACCTTTATCCAGGTCGACACAGACGCCAACGGCAGCGCCGACATGCGCATCTGGCTCACGGACGTGGGCGCGCTGAGTGCGGATGATTTCGTGCTGTAACGCGCCTGAAATAACGCGCGTGTATCGACACCGGCCCCGTGGTGTTAACAAAGCCTCGGGGCCGGTCGTTTGGCAGATCCTGCCGCCTGCGCTGGCTCCGGGGCAAATTTTGCTGCAATCAAAAAAATTTACCCCCCGCGTGAACCTTGTGGCCGCGCGTTGTCACTAACCAGGTATCCAGAGCGAGATGGTCTGGGCCAGACAACACCACAGGAGACCTTTGAATGAAACTTCTCACCCTGATCACAGGCGCCGCCCTGTTCGTCGCCGCAACCACCGCCATTGCAGCGCCAGCCGGCATGTCCGGCGGTGTGCTCGCGGATGGCGAGGGGATGACACTCTACATCTTTGACAAGGACGCACCGGGCACCTCCAACTGCTACGCCGGATGTGCCGCGAACTGGCCGCCTTTCGTTGCCAAGGCAGGTGCAAGCGCTGACGGCGACTTCAGCCTCGTGACACGCAAAGACGGTGCCGAGCAGTGGGCCTTCAAGGGCATGCCGCTCTACTACTGGGCGGGTGACAGCAAGCCCGGCGATACGAATGGCGATGGCGTCGGCGGCGTCTGGCACGTGTTGAAGTGACCCTTCCGCGCGTCTATCCCGCACACGGTCCGGCTGGCGAACAGTCTTCCGGGCCGTGTTGCAACTGCACGGGGATGCCAGCACACACCAGACAGCTTCCGCCTGAAGGCCGTTTTCGATAGGGTGATCTGAGCCCGACACTTCCAGGTGATCCGATGAACCTTTTGCCGCCGCCGGGGCACCTACGACCGCAGACAGC
>TARA_R110002033_G_scaffold156232_1_pt1 | contig 11840 bp, 6 predicted proteins | sample TARA_R110002033 | Tara Oceans TARA_R110002033 (sample SAMEA4397051) | marine metagenome | biome: Polar Biome; feature: [SRF] surface water layer (ENVO:00010504); material: water (ENVO:00002006), including particulate matter (ENVO:01000060) such as... | depth 5 m
AACTGAAACTGAATCGCCATAATATGGAGCATGAAGGGATCAATGAGCAAGTCATTTAAGCTTGTTATCGGTGACAACAAGCTATTCAGAGGACATCGCTTATCACCTCTTTACGTTAGCGATTAACTATTGCTCAAAGCGTCGCAAGATGACATCGCAAAATACCCTCCACAGTTTCATAATGGCTCTGCCACCACTCGACCCGCTTTTCATTCAACCATTGGCTTGCAAAAGCCGAGAACAAAATTCTTCCACCAACAGCCTTTTGCTTACTCAGCTTATTGAGATAACGAAAGTGCTCAACCTTAAGGCTATTTGGAAAATGATGCTCGTAATCGAAGGTACCCGCCTTGCTCTGCTGTTCCATCAATAGCAATATTTTGCCAAGCTTTTGTCGATTACCCTGTGTATCCGACAGCAGGGTTTGCTCGCGGCAGCGTATCCCTTTACATTGAAAATCCAGATAGTGTTTGCCATCCTGGCAATTAACTGTGCCCATGACAATCACCTTAATCCAGATGACTAGTCAACTCATGGGCAGCAGCCCCTTGCAGCATTGACTCCTCCACTCGCTCCCATATATAGAGGATCTTGCAGCCCCCCAAACGGATGAATATAGTGAATGTCTTCATACAAAACAGCATCTTTCAGGCATTAACGAATAGTGCGCATGTCATACTTAATCTTTGTTGAAAGCTCTTTAATTATTAAATAGGTATGTGCCATAATCATATCCTCACTATTTTCTCTTCAAAAAACATAATGACCCTCAGAAGACAAGTTTGCACTAATTTGAACTATTACAAGAACTATTTACCTTCTGTAGGTATTTTTTCACTGGAGGAATGATGATTGAGTTCCACCTGTCTCGGATTCTTGGCTAGCGCAAGCTGAATGTGTCAGAGCTAGCGCGAGACACAGGGATAAACCGCAACACCTTTCATTGGCTCTATAATGAGACGGCTACCCGAGTTGAACTGGAAGTGATTGAACAGATCTGTACTCATCTGCACATAGACGTCGGCGACTTGTTAGAAGTGACTAGCGCGCAACATGTGGAACAAGAAGCCATTGAATGGCCAGCCTTCAATGGCTTCTTGACTTCATACTGCAAGTGATGTGAATCCAACCAGCATTACACACGTGCTAGTTGATACAGATATGGCAACTGTGTAATTTTGACAGTGACCCTAAGCCGAGCAGTGCCCTGAATACCAGATTAATGCGGAGTAAACCACCTGAGAATTCAAGCTACCCTAGAGCTGTTGGCTAACCTACGAGAACATTAAAAGATGTTAGAGCTTTACCGGCTAAATAACGAACCTACTCACTTGATCTAGATAGTTAATTCATCCATAGACTTACTATTCTTGCAAATGAAACAGTTGTTCAGTATTGTGGTGCAAAAGGTAGTAAATCTGTGAAAAATAGTCTGAATTTAAGCTGGCATGAGTCATTTGCTCTGCCTTACTTTGTATGGTTGTAGCTCTTGCAGCGAGCAAGCACTGATTGTTCTGGGATAACTCGAGCAGGACAAAGTGTAATTTTCAACTATATAAACAAAAATCTGTGCCATTTTACTAGTGTGCTCATTTACGACGATAAACTCTTAGTCAGAGGTCGGTAAATATAAGTTTGAAAAAGTCAGTGTAGTAGATACTGCAATCAAACACCTAACGATTTGATATGTATAAAATTTATCATATAATTTCCTGCAGATTTAAATTATATGAAGCAGCGCTAAGCAATGCCAGACAGAAGTTCTGTTGGAGCAAGTTACACAAGAAAGTACATAAAACAACGGGTTGAAGGATATAGTTCCTATTATGGCTAGTCATTGGTATTTTGTACCCAAAAAAATTAGTTCGCCTCGCCTTCGATTAATTTGTTTTCCTTATGCTGGTGGAGGGATCAGGACTTATCAACCATGGGCTAATCAGTTGCCGGACGGTGTTGAGCTGGTTGCAGTGCAGCCGCCTGGGCGTGGATCGTTTATTGGAACTAAAGCGTACAATAGCATGGCTGAACTGGTGGCTGCTTTACAGGATGAATTACAGCCTCTGCTGGATCGGCCTTATGTCCTGTTTGGCCATAGTTTGGGCAGTCGGGTCGCTTTTGAATTGCTGCATCAGATACAGATAAAGCAACAGAGATTGCCTGAATTATTTTTGGCGTCGGGCAGCTGCAGTCCTGACACCGTCAGAGTCAAAGCACCAACTTATCACTTATCTGATGATAAGTTCATCGCTGAGTTGCAGCGAATGAATGGTACTCCGAGCGAAGTTCTTGAAAATAAAGAATTCATGTCTTTTCTATTACCATTGCTGCGAGCTGATTTTCAGATTGCAGAAACATATAGGTACACAGGTATTACTAACTTTCCTCTTGAAGTACATGTGCTGGGGGGAGAAGATGACGTTGATGTGCCAGTGGAAAACTTGCCCCTTTGGGGGAACTTCTTCAACAATAATGTGAAAGTGCATACCTTTGTTGGCGATCACTTTTTTATTGAGAGTCAGCAAGATGCAGTCGTTAGATTGGTAAAGCAATTATTACAAACTCACTTATTGGGAGTGGTTAACGAGCAGAGCTCTTATTTTTCTTCTGACGTCTTGCTTGATTGTAAATAGCACTCCCTCCAGAGGATTTGATGGCGGTGTTTCTCAAGGTAGCAGCCACTCTTCGCTCAAATATTAAGCTGCATTTATTACATTTTCTGCGAATGCTTTATCTGGGTTTTACATTACTGGGCCAACCGCCTCACAATTTCTAACGTCTTTGGAGCAACGCTTGGGTTTTCTTGCCTTACCCTTCCGATGATTTGTTGCAGCCATCTAAGATTTTAAAACTGAGAATTAATATGATCATGTTGAATTGCTCTGTTACCCCATATATTAATCATATTTCTGAAAAGAAAATTGCGGGATTTCCTGGCATTTGTTATCAATGTAACTTTTATCCTAATGGATATTCTGATTCAATTGTAAAGCAACTTCTTGGAGAGCATCTTCACATATCCCTTGGCCGAGCAGTTATTAAACGAAGAGCAGAGTTTGTGGCTGGTAGATATTTAGCGAGAAAAGCATTAATTGCATTAAATGCAAGCACAACAATAGTGGAAACAGGAGCGAACCGGGAACCATTGTGGCCAAGTGCTTATGTTGGATCTATTAGTCACTCTAATGAATTTGCAATATGTGCTGTAGCAAATAAAAATGATGTTAAAACTATCGGTATAGATGTAGAAAATTTTTTTGATATAAAAGTTGCCAGAGAGATTATAAACAATGTGCTTATAGAATCTGAGCATATGTTGGTAGGTACATTAGGTGAACCCAACCCTATCGTACTTACGATTATTTTTTCTGCTAAAGAAAGTCTATTTAAAGCCTTGTATTCAGAAGTAGGTCATTTCTTTGATTTTGATGCTGCTCAAATAGAAGTAATAGATTTTCAAACTGGCAAGTTTAAAATTAAACTAGTTAAAAAACTAGGTTCAACACTGCCTGCGGGCTCCTCTTTTGAAGGAACTTTTGAAATTAGCAAAAACCAAGTTTTTACTACTATTATTTGCTTAAACGTTGGATTACGCTAGTGTATCTGGTCTCCGATGATTAATAGGTCTTGCTATAAATAGTTCGAGAGACAGTGTAATACTCTCGGAGTGCAGTATGCTCAAAGCTTTCTTCAGGATGTAATAGTTATAACTATGCTAATAGCTAACTGCAAAAAATGAGGGATGACTTGGCCAGACCTATCGGCAAAGATACTCATATATACCCAAATGGCAATTAACCAATAGCGATATATGGAATCAACTAACCCACAGTCATACATTGGTGTCGTCGAAAACTAAAGGAGTCCATACCTTGGTTAAGGTTAAGGTAAGAAGTTCCCTAATTGCTGACTGAAGTATTCCATGATATTTGCCACTTGTTTCGAAGTTACCAACGCAGGGTTGTACTGAACTAAACAGCCACATTGAGTGCCTTGTTGAGAGACTGAAAATTCTAACGGAAAGCCAAAATAATCCTGACCCAAAAACTCCTGCTCCGTGGCAGTTACTTTCGCTTCAGCGACTGACTGAACATAATCACGGTGATGGAAGTCGATATAGTTAAAGGAACACCAGACTGGTATTTTTCCATCATTTAACTCAATCTGACGATTAAAAGGGTACCGGCTATAAGGTTCCAGTGCGATTAATTGTTGTTGTGTGGCTTTAGCCAATACCATTACATCATCATAGGCAGCAAGCTTCAGCGGTAATAGATTCCAGAACAATCCCATGGCATGCAAGGGATCTGTTAACGCCGAATTGCGTCCATTGGCGACAACCCCAAACGTGGCTCTATCGTCACCAAGCACCGATCGGACTGCCAACGATAAAGCCGATAAAAATACAGGTTTTAGATGCAGACCATGGAGCTTTGCCCAGTGTTTAGTATTGTCTAATAATACTGCAGGCAAAAGGCATTGGAAAATGTTAATCCTGTTGCAGCCAAAATCTTGATATTGCCAGCGGCTTTCTTTGAATGTGTTCGCCTGTTGCTGCCAAAACCCCATTATCTCCTGATTTTGCAGCAGTTGTATTTCCTGCAGTGCAAACTCTTTACTGACATTCGGTAGCGCCAGTATTTCATCGACTCCGCCACTGATGGTTTGCAGATATCGGGCCTTCAGATGATTTTGAAATTCAACATTCCCCCAGCCGTCCTGAATGGTATGCAAATTACTCATAATCACAGCAATAGTATCCGCTGCCGAGCTTTCAATATAATAAAATCGGATCAGAGAAACCTGAGGATTCCGCCAGTCGAACCGGCGCTGATTATCGCTTGTTAACGTATCCCTAAGCATTTGCTGTAATTGTTCTTCGCTGTCAGCGATCAAGTGATGTATTTCGGTGGTGCCATGATGCTGTAGCAGCTGGAAAAGTCCCTGTGAAGTTTCAGCAAAACGGGTGCGGAAATTAACATGCTGCATTTCGATTGCCAGCAACTGCTGTAACAGTTCATAGCTACAAGCTGACTTATCTAACCAGATAACTTCTTGCGGATGGAATATTCCCAGCCGATTTCGATCCTGATCATATTGATTCAGGATGAAACGTTGCATTCCAGTCGCAGGGTAAACATCCTGATACTGTGCCGCCAATGATGCCGGCACTTCATATTGTATGACATCAAGCTCAGTTTGTGGTTGCAAGACCGTTGGCATCTGGGAAATCGTCTGCGCCATAGATCTGATCGTTGGATTTTTAAATAACGTCATCAGCGTAGCGTCGATACCAGCTTTATTAAGTTGATACACAACTTTGATCCCCAGAATTGAATCCCCTCCCAGCGAAAAAAAGTTATCATTCATACTCACAAGTTGGACTGATTTAAATGCCTTCTGCCACACTTGAGCAATCACTTCTTCCAAAGCTGTTGCTGGTGGCTGGTAATCAGAGTTCACTGTATCATCAAGTTGCTGCAGCAATTTTCTGCTATCGACTTTGCCATTGTTGGTAAAAGGGAATTGATCCAGTAGCTGATAACGCTCAGGAACCATATAGGCAGGTAACACTACGGATAAATGTTGTCTGATTCGAGCCTCTATAGATGGATCTGTGGTTTTGTAAAACAGAATCAATTGCCTAGTATCTTCATGAAAGAAACATTCAGCCCGAACTACTGTTGCCAAAGATTCAGCAGTACTACCTATAGAATTCAGATCAACTCGGTAACCATTTAATTTGATCTGATTATCAATACGACCGAGAAAATATAAATTACCATCTACCATAATCTGCACCAAATCTCCGGTTCGGTAATACTTTTGCCCAGTAACATCTGTATAAATAGCTGCACAGGTTTTTTCTTCATCCTGAAAATAACCATTAAACACTGAAGGACCGGCTATCAGCAACTCGCCGGACTTACCAACTTCAGCAAATTGACCGTTTTCCTGCCAAACCACACATTTTAAATTACTGATAGGTTTACCTATCGGCACAAAGGCACTGCTGATGTCAGTTTCAAAAACAAAACTTGTTGCATCGATACAGCATTCACTTGGTCCGTAAAGATTAATAACCTGAGTCTGTAATTTTTCTTTTGCTGTCATCGCAATACTGGTTTTAAGAGCTTCGCCGCCACAAAACAGCTTATTTATCGCCAAAGTCTGATTAAATTCCGGATGTTCCAGCAACAAAGCCAGGTACGAAGGCACCAGCTGTAAAGTAGTCACCTTGTGTGCTGCCAAAGTTTGAATAAAACGATCTAAATCATAACTGACATCTGCATCAGCAATGACACACTGAACTCCTGACAACAACACCAGCCAGAATTCCCATACCGATGCATCAAAACCTGCGTTGGTTTTTTGTAACACGACATCGTCACAATCCCATGTATAACTGTTGATAAACCAGGTCATGTGGTTCATCAGGGCACAATGGCTAATTTCGATCCCCTTAGGTGCACCCGTCGAACCTGAAGTAAAAATAATATAAGCAACATCTGTCGCTTGGATCTGTGGCGACTGGAACTGCGAGGAATAATGATTCAATTGGATGGTTTTAATATCTATTACCTGCGGATGTTCAATTTGCTGTACTAACTGATCTGAGGTAATAACACAAATAGGGTTTAACTGTGCAACAATTTGCCTGACGCGCTCCTGCGGTAATCCATCATCTAACGGAACATAAGTAGCACCAGCCCAGGCCACAGCCAAAAATGACACAAAAAAATCAATAGATCTAGGCAGGTAAATCACAACACGAGTACCTGAACCTACGCCCTGCTGCCGTAAATAATTAGCCATCTGCCCCGCCCGCTGGTGAAGTTCTGCCGTACTACAACACACGCCAGAAGCTTCCGAAATAAGCCCTGCCGGATGTTGTGTCAAATTAAACTTCGACCAGGCGATCAAGTCATTAAAAGAGGATTCAGTAACGACTCCAGATCCCGTCCAGGGTTGATGACTCACTACATCATCCCTGATTAAAGCTTTTATTTTTGAGCAGAGCAAAGACATGATGTGTTCATCAAACAGATCTGTTTTGTAAAAAATAAAGAGTTTGGTGGAACTATTTTCAGTTAACAAAATAAATGACAAATCAAAATCATGATGATCGTGGATCAGGTTTTCTATCTGTACCATCGGAAATAATTGATTATCAAAACTGTTATACAAATGACGACAATCTCTCCCTTTCAGGTCATAAAAACATTCAGCCACTGCTGACACATCATTGAATGCTTGCTGTTCAGACATTATTTTCTGATGAAAACTTTCTGCGTCATTGCTATTAAGAGGCATAACAGAGAATAGAGGCCCATGCACATATTGCAGTGATTCATCTCCCCTGAGACTGCAAATGTAAGCCAGTTCAGCTTTAGAATTAAAATTTTTCAATACTGTTCGGATAGCAGCACCGACGACAGCAACAGTTGTTGTCCCACACTGATCTGCTGTACTGGCAATTTTTCCATGCAACTCTGTGAGTGATAACATTGTTGTCGCCAAGCGGTTTCTATCAGAACGACGGTAATTGCCAACATTTAAGCGTTGTTTATAATAGCTCTCCAACTGGGTCGCCCCGACAAAGTCGGTCAACACTGGTTTTTCTGGATCATCTTCAATGCTTTGCAACCAGGCTGACACCTCACTGAACTGCACCACAGCATCAGCATCAGCATCAGCATATTGTTCTATAATTTGTCTCTTCAAACAAAGGTTTAAAGTTGGAAGATCAGCAACATCTGCTGGAGCGCATAGGCTAAACCAGTATTCTGTATCAGAAATGGCTAACAATGCTAATGTCAGCATTTCGGCTGTTGCTTCAGATTGTTCGATCAGGTTTTGTTTTTTCGACATCAGCACTGAGCTAGAAGCCAGAGTTTCTGCAATTACAGAATATTGTTCATAATTCAGATCAGAACGATCGTCGAATAAATGTGTTTGAGAAAACACATCATGCATAATCAACAACTCAGCCATTCTATTTTTTACATTATTCAGCATTAAACTATCGCGGCAAATACCTGTTATTCTTGTTTTTCTTTTCTCAAAGTTCATTTTACTTGTATCCAGAGATTTTAAATAATCATGTTCTCATTCATCAGAGATAAATTTAACCCATGGCCACCAGAATTTTCCGAGCACCTTTAAATGGTTTTCGGCCATGGGCAACTGCCCAGTTATCAATTAAAAGAACGTCGCCTTTTTTCCAGTCAAATAGAATTTCCGAACTTACATAGGCCTGACGAATATGGCGAATAACATCATTTGGAATTTCAGTGCCATCCCCATAGTAAGTTGAAAATGGAAAATCCCGAACATCAAAAGATTTCAACAAAGTTTCGTGCATTTCTTTGGGCAAACTGGAAGGGTGCCAGAATGCGACATGATTAAACCATGTCGCCTCGCCAGTCACCGGATGATGATGGATCACAGGTCTGGTCTGGCTGGTTTTCAGAACCCCTTCCCCGATATGCAGAATATCAATGCCTGAATCGTGACAATATTTGCGGAGTTCATCAGGGTCATCTGTCCCAAACGATTTACTGATTGCAGGTCCCATCCCAAAGCCAAAATTCCGGTTCAAACTCCAGCCTCCTCTTTTTTCGAACTCTCGTATAACGTCAGGATCCAGCAACGACAATAACTTACGTGTATCTGCCAGCTGAGTTTGGCCGCCTTCTTCAGCAGCTTCAACACAATAAAAACTCAGCAGTTGTGGAGGCTTGACGACATATGACAGCTCGTTATGCAGTGCAATTTCATGTTCAGCCGGAAATTCAGTTGAAGTGTAAATCGAAGAGCTCACCGCAGATCTTGGTGTAGCGCCTTCAATATACTTGCCGGTATTACCAATCGCTACAGCGACAAAAAGCTCAAAGTCATGTAGCTGTGATATGCTAAAACGTCGGAACAATAACGCACCAGATGTCATTAATTCCTGTAATAACATATCTTTATTCTCGCTATACCAATCAACCAACTGGATGCCACAACCCTGAGCATCAAATACAGGTGGAAAACTCTGCCCTTCCGCACATGTTGTTTTTAATACCTTCTTTTCTTTCTGAACACTTTTCCATTGATTAAACTTCATACTTTTTCACTTTCTTCTTGAATTTAAACTTTCCCATTTTGTTATTATTATCTTGCAGTATTTTGTCATTCCACTTTCTTTTTATATTAATCAACGGAACAGAACTGTTTTCCAAAATATGATTAACAATCAAAACAAAAAGTTCATTTAGTTTCAACACAGATGTATTTTTAAATGACAACTTATTGTAAGTCCATCTCACGAACACGCCTCCATCCCCTGGATGAATAACGAGTGACAAATCGTACTTCAGAGCTGAATAATCGGTATCGAATTCAGAAAAAATAATCTCAGAATTTTCAACTGAATAATATTCGGTAGAAAAATCTTGATAGCTAAATTTATTACTCATCAGCTGGTTACCAAAATCTTTCGGCGCCCTATCAATATTGTTCAAAATTTCTTTAAACTGAACATTCGAGTGATGTATTGCATCAGAAAAATCTTTGTTTATCGACAATAGCACCTGATTAAACGCCATAGAAAAGTCTAGTGTTGGCGCTAAAATAATCTGATTAACAAACATGCCAACGATATTCTCTGTACCCTCATTCATCCGGTTGGCAAAATCTATGTTAATACAAACACTATCGCGGTCATTATGAATAGCAGTCACAACACTATAAATAGCACTCCAAACATTAAACTCAGAGCAATTATTGTGTTTTGAAATCTCAGCGATTCCATTCCTCACACTTTCATCCAGGAATAATTTAATTTCTCCAACGTTACCATAGTGCCGCACTGCGTTATCAAAATCAGTTTTAATAGGTGGTACATCATAAAAAGATTCAAGCTTCAACTGCCAAAATTCATAAGAATCTTTCTTATGAATTGCACTAGATTTTCGTTGCCAATAAGAATAATCAAGATAACTCAATCCGGCAGCTTGACACTCAACCACTGCACCTGACTTCAGCATTGCATAAAACACTGACAAGTCTCTGACAACAAGACCAATAGACCAGCCATCTACTGCAATATGAGAAAAATTTAGCAATACAATTTTATCGCCACTATTATGTGTGTAACTATAAGACTGCAGCATCACACCAGAAAATATATCTAGTGGCTCACTGACCCGGCTTGAAATATCTTGCTTGACAGCAGATTCCCAAACATCAATAGATATATGAGCAGAATCAATATCAACAGCAAAGGTTTGATGATTTTCTGGGCGTTCAATCACAGTCTGAACAGGCTCTCCTTCATTAATCGTATATTTGGTTCTAAGGCTTGCATGTTGCCGAATCAACAGATTTAAAGCCTCATCAAACACTGCCAATGAGAAGTCCTGACCAAATTTAAACGCTGTCGGAATGTTGTAAGATGCCCCTCTGCCCAACTGATATTCAATGAACACCCCCTGTTGGGCATAAGACAACGGATAAACCGCTAACTCAGGTGCTGCACTTATCTGTGGCTCTTCTGTTGACGGCAGCCTGTCCAGATACTGCGCCATCTGATCCAACGGTCCAAGCCGGAAGAATTCCTTTAATGACATCTGCTTACCTAGCCGCAATCGGATTTGGCTGATGATCCGCATCGCAGTTAAAGAGGAGCCTCCTAACTTGAAGAAGTTATCAGTAGCACTAACACGGGCCAGTTTGAGTACCTGTCTGATTATGTCACAAAGGATTTGCTCTGTGCCTGTCAGCGGAGCTCGGTAATCGTTTTGCATTAATGTAGGATCAAACGCCGGTAAGGTTTTGCGATCCACTTTGCCATTTACTGTCAGCGGTAAAACAGGTAACACTAGAATCACAGCTGGCACCATGTAAGCTGGCAATAATGCAGCCACATGTTCTTTCAGTTGCTGACAAGGCCCTAAGGGCAGATGTTCGCTGCTGACATACGCAATCAGCTGTTTCTCATGACCGGACGACTGCCAGAGAGTAACAACGGCATTATTGACCTCTGGGTGACTTAACAGGCAAGTTTCAACCTCACCAGGTTCAATCCGGTAACCACGTAGCTTCATCTGAGCGTCGTTACGACCCAGATATATGAGGTTCCCATTCTGGCATAATTGGACTATATCGCCAGTCCGGTACAGCCGTTCACCTGGCTGGTATGGGCTTACAATAAAACGCTCTGCTGTTGCCTCCGGTCTATTCAGGTAACCCCTGGCAATACCGGCACCACCAACAAAGAGCTCACCTGCTACACCCAGAGGTACCCTTTGTTGTTGTGCATTCAGCACATAACAACTGCGGTTGGCCAGTGGTTTACCAATCGGCAGGCTTCGTAGATCAGATATTAACTTCAGGCTAGAAGTGGTGCTGATGGTGGTATTTTCGGTTGGCCCGTAAGCATTAACCAGCTGTAAAGCAGGATGCCGTTGTTGCATCTGAGCTATAGTTTGTGGATTCACAACATCCCCCCCAACAAGCAAATAACGCAATGATGATAAAGGCTGTCGCAACTGCTGTACAAAGACATCAAACAATCCAGATGTCAGCAAAGCTGTGTTAATCTGATGTTTGTGAATACAGTCAATGACCGCATCTAAATCAGCCGAGACCTGATTCATTATCAGGCGCCCGCCATGTAACAATGCCCCCCACCATTCGAAGGTCGCGGCATCAAAACTAATAGTGGCATTTCCCAGCATCACGGTATCAGGACCAAAACCAGCATAATCCCCAGGGAAGATCAGTGAGACTATGTTGTGGTGTTCTCCAATCACGCCCTTCGGCTGACCCGTTGAGCCTGACGTGTAAATCACATA
>TARA_R110002033_G_scaffold116687_4_pt1 | contig 11839 bp, 10 predicted proteins | sample TARA_R110002033 | Tara Oceans TARA_R110002033 (sample SAMEA4397051) | marine metagenome | biome: Polar Biome; feature: [SRF] surface water layer (ENVO:00010504); material: water (ENVO:00002006), including particulate matter (ENVO:01000060) such as... | depth 5 m
TATAGCGTTCAATTGATGCACCAAAAATCCAATACGGAATTACAAAAGAGATTAAAAAAATCATTAACCAAAATCCTATGGTTAGTATGGTTAAAAACGCTAAAAATCCTAAATATTGGTCAAATTGAAACATCCTTATTTATTTTTAAAATCAAATATGCAGCAAATATAATGTAAAGCATGTATTTATACAAAACTAAATTTAAGATTTATTAACAAGGTTTTCAAGTTTATTATTTAATTGTAGTCTTTCATTGTTTTAACCTCATTTCTTATAAATATCTATTTCCAAAATAAGTCTAATATCATTTAATAAGTGAAAATTTTCCTAAAATTACGGGGTTTATAAGCTAAAAAATAAGGGTTTTCATACTTTTAACTTCTCAAAAAAAATTAAATTTTTATCTATGAAATTCCGTATTAAATATTTAGCTTTTATTCTACTCTTTAGTGGACTTATCAACAAATTACAAGCACAAGAACAAACAAACACATCTGAATCTACCTTTAATAAATATGAAGCTTTTAGCCCGTTGTTTATGACGGGAGAAACTAGTGCGTACCATAGTGCAACGGGTAATCCAGGAGAAGATTATTGGCAAAATCAGGCCAATTACAACATTAAGGCTACTTTAGATACTATTAACCATACAGTTAAGGGAAAAGTAACTATTTCTTATATAAATAATAGTCCTTATAAGCTACATTTTTTATGGTTGCAATTAGATCAAAATACTTTTAAAAAAGATTCTCGAGGCTCACAACTCTACCCTGCTAATGATAGAAATGGTGTGCATACTTTTACCGATGGATACGAACTTCAAAAGGTTGCCATTAAAATGGGAAAAAGTACTCAAATAGCCGACTATATAGTTTCAGATACCCGCATGCAGATTCGACTTCCGGAAGCACTCGAAGCTAAAGGACAACAAATGGATATCAGTATTGAGTATTCATTTAAAATACCTGAACATGGTAAAGACAGAATGGGGCGCGTAAAAACAGAAAATGGTTGGATTTATACGCTGGCCCAATGGTACCCAAGAATGGAAGTGTTAGATGAAGTAGATGGCTGGAATACATTACCTTATTTAGGAACTGGCGAATTTTATTTGGAATACGGGGATTTTGACTACGAAATAACAGCTCCCGCTAATATGGTAGTAGTTGGGTCTGGTGAATTACAAAATCCTAAAGATGTTTTAACAGATTACGAACGTGACCAACTTGAAAAAGCTAGAAAAAGTGATCAAACAGTTACTATAAGATCTCTTGAAGATGTTAAGGCAGATAAACATGTGAAAGGTGATGGTAATGGAATGCTTACTTGGCATTTTACAATGAATCAAAGTCGTGATGTTGCCTGGGCAGCTTCAAAAGCTTTTATTTGGGATGCCGCTCGTATCAACCTTCCTAAAGGCAAAACAGCATTAGCACAATCTGTATATCCCGTAGAAAATTCTGGTCAAGATGGTTACGCAAGATCTACCGAATATGTTAAAAATTCTATCGAATTATATTCTAAAGAATGGTTTCCCTACACCTATCCCGTTGCTACAAATGTAGCTGGTCATGAAGGCGGAATGGAATATCCTGGTATTGTATTTTGTGATTATCAAAGTAAAAATGCAGAGCTATGGGGCGTAGTTAACCATGAATTTGGTCATAATTGGTTTCCTATGATTGTTGGCTCTAACGAACGTAAATATGCCTGGATGGATGAAGGTTTCAATACCTTTATAAACGATGTTGACACAAAGGAATTCAATAACGGTGAATATTATAACGAAAGTGATGTGCAAAGCGCAACAGGAAGATTATTTAACGACTATTTAAATCCGGTATTTACAGTGCCTGATGTTATTCATAATCAGCAAAACCTAGGCATTGAAGCCTATTACAAGCCAAGCACAGCACTTAAGGTTTTAAGAAATACTGTTTTAGGTAAAGATCGTTTTGATTATGCCTTCAGAACCTACATAAAACGATGGGCTTTTAAGCATCCTACTCCATGGGATTTCTTTAATACCATGAACTCGGCCGCAGGCGAAGATTTAGGTTGGTTCTGGAAAGGCTGGTTTATGAACAATTGGAAATTAGACCAGGGTGTAGAAGATATTAAATATGTAGATAATGATCCTGCAAAAGGAGCTCTAATTAGCTTAATCAATAAAGATAGAATGGTTATGCCTACTTCTTTGAAGATTATTCAAGAAAACGGCAAAACAGAAATCGTTAAACTTCCTGTAGAGATTTGGATGACTGGACCAGAATATGTTTATAATTATCCTTCTACCTCAAATATTGTTTCAGTGGAAATAGATCCAAATCACGAAGTTCCTGATGTCAACCTTCTAAACAATATAATGGTTCCTCTAATGGACGCTCCAGAAGGAGTTACGGCCAAAACAGTAATTGATCACTATATTCAAGCCATTGGAGGGCGTAAAAATTTAGAAAGCGTAAAAGATATTTCAGAAGTAATGTCAGCTACTATAAATGGAACAGAAGTTAATATAATTACAAAGAAAAAAAGTCCTGAAAAATACATGATGTCCATTGAAGTACCTGCAATGAATCAATCAGTTTTAAAATATGTAGTTAATGGTGATAACGTTTCTGTAATAGCTCGAGGACAAAAACAAGAACTGAGTGATGAACAGAAAGAATCAATTAAAAAAAGCACATCTATTTTCCCTGAATTATTATATAATACTAGCGATTATACACTTAAACTTTTAGGCATAGAAAATGAGAATGGCAACCAATTGAATGTTGTACAAATTACAACTCCAGATGGAAAATTCATTAAAGATTACTTTAATGTCGACTCTGGTTTGAGAGTAAAAAAAGAGGTTTCTATTGACGGAAATACTACAAAATCCACCTATTCAAATTATCAAAATGTAAACGGAATTATGCTTCCTTTTAAACAAACAACTGATTCATTTGGTCAAGACATGGAATTAAATCTTAAAGAAGCAAAAATAAACAGCAATTTAGAAGATAGTGAGTTTAAATAAATAATATCTTCTTAATCAACAAAAAAGGGTGTTATAGTAACACCCTTTTTTATTTCTAAAACTTAGTTGAATTGTTTTTTTGTTCTTCCTATTTCACATTTGGTTGTGGAGTCATTCTTAAATAAGGTTTTATTTCTTTATGACCTTTTGGAAAAAGTGCCGGTATCTGTTCATTAGTTACGGCTGGAGAAATAACAACGTCTTCACCATTTTTCCAATTTGCAGGTGTGGCCACTTTATGATACGCGGTTAACTGCAAAGAATCAATAACACGCAGTAATTCGTCAAAATTTCTACCTGTTGAAGCTGGATATGTAATTATTAATTTAATTTTTTTGTCATCCCCAATAACAAATACTGAACGCACGGTAAACTTCTCGCTAGCGTTAGGGTGAATCATATCATAAAGTTCAGATACTTTTTTATCTTCATCTGCAATTATTGGAAAATTTACCGTAGTATGCTGTGTTTCATTGATATCTTTTATCCAATCATTGTGAGAGTCTAAACCATCAACACTAAGTGCCACTACTTTTACATTTCGCTTATCAAATTCAGCTTTGTATTTAGCTACTTTACCCAACTCTGTGGTACAAACAGGCGTGTAATCAGCTGGATGCGAAAATAAAATTCCCCAACTATCACCTAGCCACTCATGAAAATTAATAGTCCCTTCTGTAGAATTTGCTGTAAAGTTTGGAGCTTCATCTCCTAATCTAATTGTTGCCATAGTATAATTTTTTTGTGTTATTATCACCGAATTTACTCATTTTTAAACAAAAATTAAATTTTAAAATGTTATTTAAACCTTAAATAAATAGTTGAAATAAAACATATTTCGCTTAAAATTAAGTGCTAAAAAACGTAAATTTGTTTTAAATTAATTACTTATTAAAATGGAATTCAGAATAGAAAAAGATACGATGGGCGAGGTTAAGGTGCCCGCTGATAAACTTTGGGGAGCACAAACAGAACGCTCTAGAAATAACTTTAAAATTGGTCCGAAAGCATCTATGCCATTAGAAATTATTTATGGCTTTGCTTATCTAAAAAAGGCAGCCGCTTTTACTAATTGTGAATTAGGTGTGCTACCTATTGAAAAACGTGATTTAATTGCACAAGTTTGTGATGAAATTTTAGAAGGAAAACTTGATGATCAATTCCCTTTAGTTATTTGGCAAACGGGTTCTGGCACACAAAGTAATATGAATGTGAATGAAGTGATTGCCAACAGAGCTCAACAATTAGCAGGCAAAACTATTGGTGAAGGTGACAAAGTTATTCAACCTAATGACGATGTTAACAAATCTCAATCTTCAAATGATACCTTTCCAACAGGAATGCATATTGCTGCTTACAAAAAAGTAGTAGAAAAAACCATTCCAGGGGTAAAAAAACTACGAGATACCTTAAAAAAGAAATCTGAAGCCTTTAAAAATGTAGTTAAAATAGGAAGAACTCATTTAATGGATGCCACTCCTTTAACATTAGGTCAAGAACTCTCAGGATATGTTGCTCAATTAGACCATGGTTTAAATGCCTTAGAAAACACCTTACCGCATTTAAGCGAACTGGCACTTGGAGGAACTGCGGTTGGAACAGGATTAAATACACCTAAAGGCTATAGCAAACGTGTAGCAGAATATATAGCTAAATTTACAGAATTACCTTTTACATCGGCACCTAACAAGTTTGAAGCCTTGGCTGCTCATGATGCCTTGGTGGAAACGCATGGTGCGTTAAAGCAATTAGCAGTTTCTTTAAATAAGATTGCAAACGACATACGTATGATGGCTTCCGGTCCACGAAGTGGAATTGGAGAAATTAGTATTCCTGCAAATGAACCGGGAAGTTCTATAATGCCAGGGAAAGTCAACCCTACTCAGTGTGAAGCATTAACAATGGTTTGCGCACAAGTTATAGGTAACGATATAACAATTTCTGTTGGAGGTATGCAAGGCCATTATGAATTGAATGTATTTAAGCCTGTTATGGCTGCCAACTTATTACAGTCTGCAGAATTGTTAGGAGATGCTTGTATGAGTTTTGAAGAACATTGCGCTTCTGGTATTGAACCAAATTATGATGTTATTACTAAACTTTTAAATAATTCATTGATGCTTGTAACAGCGCTTAATACTAAAATTGGTTATTATAAGGCTGCTGAAATAGCTAATACCGCTCATAAAAATGGGACAACACTAAAAGAAGAAGCTATCAATCTGGGGTATGTCACAGCTGAAGATTATGATGCTTGGGTGAAACCTGAAGATATGGTAGGTAGTTTAAAATAAAACCAGAGATCTATCTAAAATAGATATTTAAAAACATAAGATAAAAACCCCACCCAATAAGGTTATTGAGTGGGGTTTTTATTTAAAATTAGTATTCTGAAAAACTATAGCATCTATTTTCTTATAAATATGTTTGTATAAAACCAATCACCGTCTGAATTTTGCTCTGCTGACACATCAAAATTAGTAAAATCTCCTTCTATATTTTCTTTATGGGATTCACTTTTTAACCACGCATTTACAACTGATTCCGCCTTCGTATATCCATAAGCTACATTTTCAGATACATATTTAGCGCCAGCATTTGCTTTTAAGTAATTGCTACGTTGAAAAAAATTGTCATGATTAACTTCGTTTATCTCGACCATATACTCGGTATGAGAATAAGCTTGGGACTTTATAATATCCATGTGCTCTAATGGATTTAAACCCATACTCAATCTATGATTATTAATAAGTTCAAGAATTTGAGTTTCTATTGTTTTAGTTTCGGGAACAACAGCGGTTTTGTTTAATGCTGCAACGTTATCATCTAAATTGTCAGTAGAACAAGAAAATGTCAATACAGCCAACAGTACCAATACTGGTAGTTTGATTAATGATTTCATAAGTAGGTAATTTGGTACTATAAAGTTAACCTACATGAAATGAAGCAAATGTTAAAAAAATGTTAAAATCGACTAAAAACACACATATTAACGTTATTATTTGTTTTTCGTCGATAAAATACAAGCTAAATAAAATAAAAATGATTTTTATCGATTTTTTACGGAGATAATCGATCTATTTTCCAATTATAATCAGGTTGAAGTTTAAACCGTATTCGGTCGTGCAATCGGTTTGGTCTACCTTGCCAAAATTCCATTTCAATAGGTTTTACAATGTAACCTCCCCAAAATGCTGGCCTTTCAACGTCTTTGCCTTCTAATTCTTTTTCTAAACTTAACAATTTATCTTCAAGAACCTGTCTGTTCTCTATGACCTCACTTTGATTTGAAGCTAAAGCCCCTAATTGACTGCCTCTGGGACGAGACTCAAAATATCCATCACTTAAATTTTCTGCAATTTTCTCAGCTTTCCCTTTTATGATGATTTGTCGTTCAGCACTATTCCAAAAAAATGACAAACAAACATTTGGATTTTTTTCTATGGCTTTTCCCTTTTCACTATGATAATTGGTGTAAAAAATAAAGCCTTCATACGTATATCTTTTTAGAAGTACTACCCTACTCTTTGGATAACCGTCTAATCCAAATGTTGAAATAGTCATGGCATTTGTTTCATCCTGATTAAATTTTGTATCTACTTCATAAAACCATTTTTGAAATAATTCCATAGGGTTGTCGCTAATATTACTTTCTAGTAATTCTTCTTTTTCATATGATTTTCTGTAATCGCCTAAGTCTGTATTCATTATAAAATTCTCGAAATTAATTATAAATTAAATGTTTTAGAGTTAAATAAAAACATATAAATTTAAGCATTAATTAATAGCAATGTATTTCGAAAACAGTAATTATTTTAAAGAACTTGAACATAAAAAATTAGAGTTTACATTTGGAAATTTTTATTTATGTAACCATTTTTTTATCTCTGAAATAAATGAAGGCGTTCATTTTGATTGGGAAAAAATTAAAATAGTAATGCCTAAAATTATAGATTATTATGGCGATAATAGTCAATTAGGCTACATTTCAAATAGAGTACATTCGTATTCCATGGATCCGTATTCGTGGCAAAAAGTGGATCAAAAATATGGAGTGATTGTAGCCGGAGCTATAGTGTACTATAATGATTTGATGTACAAAAACGCAACCCTTGAAAAGTTGTTTTCCAAAAAAAGTTTAAAGCGATGTATTAATCTAGATGAAGCTATTTATTGGATGCAAACAATAAACGAGTTTAGTTAAAATCGAAAATTTTACCATCTTCTGATAATTCAACGGATTTAAAAATAGTTTCTGCCTCTCTTTTAAAATCATCTAAACCCCCATACCTTGTGGAATAATGGCCTAAAATTAAGGTGCCAACATTGGCTTTATTTGCTATAGTTGCTGCCTGTTTTGCAGTACTATGCTTGGTAGGATCTGCAAGAGCTTCATGTTTCTCTAAAAATGTAGATTCATGATACAACACATCTGCATTTTTTATAATTGGAATAATTGCTTCGTTATAGGCCGTATCACTGCAAAACGCATAGCTTTTTGATTTTATAGGAGGTGATGTAACTTCTTTATTTTTAATCAAATCACCCTCTTCATTTTCAACATCAAAACCTTGCTTTAATTTTCTATAATAAGCCACGTTAATATTATGGTCTTCGGCAGCGTCCACATCAAGTTTTCGTTCTCCTTCTTTTTCTTTAAAAAGAAATCCATTGGTATAAATACGATGTTTTAAAGGAATTGTATAAACTTCAACATCATCATCTTCAAAGATCAATTCTGATGTTGTTGATTCTAATTCATGAAAATAAAGGTTGTAATTGGTCCAAGAGTCGGCTAACTTCATTTGTAGAGTAACAACCTCTTTGATGCCTTTCGGTCCGTAGACATGCAAATCCGTTTCACGAGTCAGCAATCTAAAAGTTGATATTAAACCTACTAATCCAAAAAAATGATCTCCATGCAAATGAGAGATAAAAACATGCTTAATTCTATTAAACTTAATTTTATGTCTTCGTAAATGTACTTGGGTACCCTCTCCACAATCAATCAAAAACATATGATTTTTAATTTCAAGAACCTGTGAAGTTGTATTGGTTAACGCTCTTGGTGTTGCACTATAGCATCCTAAAATTGTTAGCTTCATATTAAATACCTAAGTCCCTTTCCATCTCTTCCATTTCAATAATATCGTAAGCTTCTTGCAGGGTAGGAACAACAATTATTTCATCTGGGGTATCATTAATATCAATACTATTCGAGACAATTACAAAAGATTGTTTTGAAGCTCTATGACTGTTTGATATCTCCAAAAATTCAATAATATCTTGTAAAGTTAGTTTATTTAAACTAGTTAGATTTACAATAATATTATCGTGTTTTAATTTTGAATAAACGTCTTGTATTTTTTTAACTAATTCTATTATAGTTGCTTTTTCCTGTGTTATAATAGAAATATTTCCATCTTGATCTAAAATCATAATTTACTGTTTTATTTTTGATGCTAATAAATAAATAACTGCCATTCTTATGGCTACTCCATTTTGTACCTGCTCTAAAATAATAGACTGTTTAGAATCAGCTACATCACTTGTAATTTCTACACCACGATTAATAGGACCTGGATGCATAATAATAATTTCCTTGTTTAAAGAATCTAATAATTCTTTATTTACACCATATTGTTGTGTATATTCTCTGGTTGAAGGAAAATAACTAATATCCATGCGTTCATTTTGAACCCGTAACATATTGGCTACATCGCACCAGTTTAAGGCCTTTCTTAAATTGGGTTCAACCATTACGCCTAATTTATCAATATATTTTGGAATTAAAGTTTTTGGGCCACAAACCATAACTTGAGCTCCTTGAAGTTGTAACGCAAAAATATTAGATAATGCCACACGACTGTGAAGAATATCTCCTACGATTACAATTTTTTTACCTTTGACATCTCCAAGTTTTTCTCTAATGGAATACGAGTCTAAAAGAGCCTGTGTTGGATGCTCATGAGCTCCATCGCCTGCATTGACAATACTTGCTTTTACATGTTTTGATAAAAACACACCTGCGCCAGGGTTTGGATGTCTCATAACTACCATATCAACTTTCATTGATAAAATATTATTGACAGTATCTATAAGCGTTTCCCCTTTTTTTACGGACGATTGTCCTGATGAGAAATTAATAACATCGGCTGATAAACGTTTTTCAGCCAATTCAAATGATAATTTTGTTCTGGTAGAATTTTCAAAAAATAAATTGGCAATCGTAATATCTCTAAGCGAAGGTACTTTTTTAATGGGTCTATTAATAACTTCTTTAAAATGATCGGCGGTTTCAAAAATAAGTTGAATATCTTGTTTGTTAAGATATTTGATTCCTAATAAGTGATTGACACTTAATTCGCTCATGGGTAATTATTTATTAATTAAGTAAACAATGTCCTCTCCTTCATTCTCCTCCCAATTGACTTTTACTTTTTCATGGTTTATCACATCTACTTGCCTGCCTCTATAATCTGGTTGTATAGGTAAATGTCTACTAAAACGTCTATCTATAAATGTTAATAGTTCTATTTCATTTGGTCTCCCAAAAGATTGTATGGCAGTTAATGCTGCACGAATACTTCTGCCTGTATAGAGTACATCGTCAATAAATACAACAGTTTTATCTTCTACTATAAAATTAATGTTAGTTGTATTGGCTTCTAAAGGTTTGTCTCCTCTACGAAAATCATCTCTAAAAAAAGTGATGTCTAAAAATCCTAATTGAATGTTTTTAACATTATAATCTTCCCGAAGTATTTTAGCAATTCTATTGGCTAAAAATATACCACGAGGTTGTAAACCTATTAATACGGTATTAGAAAAATCATTATGTTTTTCAATGAGTTGACAAGCCAATCGATGAAGAATGATGTTTACCTCTTTTGCGTTAAGTAAAACTTTTTGACTCATATACTATCCAAACGTATTTGGTAAACAAAGGTAATGCAAAATTTTAAAAATTTTAGATTTTATAAAATGTTTAATAAAAAAGAAGCCTTCAATTTCTTGAAGGCTCTAATTTATAAATGAATACCTGATATTTCAGGTTTGAAAAAAACTATTTTTTTGATTTAGTCGTTTTTCCGTCCATTTTATCTTTAAGTGCTTGTAACTGATCATTAGCATCACCTAAAGTTGGTTTTGCTTCAGCAGCAGTTGCAGCAGCCTTTTTAACGGCAGCTTTAACGTTAGCAGCTTCTTCAGCTCTAAAAATAGCTGTATGAGATGCTACGACGCGTTTAAACTCTTTATTAAACTCAATGATTTTAAATTCAGCTGAATCTCCTTTTTTAAGTTTTTTACCGTCTTCTTTTTCTAAATGACGTGTTGGTACAAATGCTACGATATCTTCGTTAAATTCAACAGTAGCACCTTTGTCAACGATTTCAGAAATTTCAGCTGTATGAACTGTGTCTAAAGCAAATTCTGTTTCGTATTTATCCCAAGGATTTTCTGTAGTTTGTTTATGACCTAAACTTAATTTACGTCCTTCAACATCTAACTCTAATACTACAACATCTAATTTATCTCCAACAGAACAGAACTCACTTGGATGCTTGATTTTCTTAGTCCAAGATAAATCTGAGATATAAATTAACCCATCAATACCTTCTTCTAATTCAACAAACACACCAAAGTTTGTAAAGTTACGTACAATACCTACATGTTTAGAACCTACAGGATATTTTCCTGTAATATCTGTCCATGGGTCTGGTGTAATTTGTTTAATACCAAGAGACATTTTACGCTCTTCTCTATCTAACGTTAAAATGATAGCTTCAACTTCATCGCCAACAGATACGAAATCTTGTGCAGAACGTAAGTGTGTAGACCATGACATTTCTGATACGTGAATTAAACCTTCAACACCATCAGCCACTTCGATAAACGCACCGTAATCTGCAATAACAACTACTTTACCTTTTACTTTATCTCCTACTTTTACAGTATCGGCTAAAGCTTCCCAAGGATGTTTACTTAATTGTTTAAGACCTAATTGGATTCTAGATTTATCTTCATCAAAATCAAGAATAACTACATTAAGTTTTTCATCTAGCTCAACAATCTCGTTTGGATGATTGATTCTAGACCAAGATAAATCTGTAATGTGAATTAATCCGTCAACACCACCAAGATCGATAAACACACCGTAAGATGTAATGTTTTTAACAACACCTTCTAGTACTTGACCTTTTTCTAATTGACCAATGATTTCTTTTTTCTGTTCTTCAATATCTGCTTCAATAAGTGCTTTATGAGAAACAACTACGTTTTTAAATTCGTGGTTGATTTTAACAACTTTGAATTCCATAGTTTTATTTACATACTGATCGTAATCTCTAATTGGTTTTACATCAATTTGAGAACCTGGTAAGAATGCTTCAATGCCAAAAACATCTACAATCATACCACCTTTAGTTCTGCATTTTACAAAACCATTAACGATTTCTCCGGTTTCGTGAGCTTTGTTAACGCGGTCCCATGCTTTAATTACACGAGCTTTTCTGTGAGATAATACTAATTGTCCTGTTGCATCTTCACGAACATCAATTAATACTTCTACTTTGTCTCCTACTTTTAAATTTGGGTTGTAACGGAATTCGTTTAAAGAGATAACACCTTCAGATTTTGCATTGATATCAATAATCGCATCTCTATCAGAAATGTGAACTACCGTACCTTCAACAACTTCATCGTTAAGCGTATCAACGAAATTTTCTGCTACTAATTTTTCAAATTCTTGCAATTGTTTGTCATCAACCTCATCAATACCTTCTTGGTAATTGTGCCAGTTAAAGTCTTTTAAG
>TARA_R110002033_G_scaffold105145_6_pt1 | contig 11833 bp, 12 predicted proteins | sample TARA_R110002033 | Tara Oceans TARA_R110002033 (sample SAMEA4397051) | marine metagenome | biome: Polar Biome; feature: [SRF] surface water layer (ENVO:00010504); material: water (ENVO:00002006), including particulate matter (ENVO:01000060) such as... | depth 5 m
TGAAACATTTATCAAAGAAAATGGCGAATTTGCTATAAGCTTAATAAAACACATGGCCGGTGTCAGCAATGGTATTTTTCATAGAATTACATCCCTATCACAAAAAAATATCGAAGGTGCCTTAGCAATGATGCTATTAGATTTTTCAAGAATATACAAATCAAATATCTATGAACTTCCAGTAGGACGATCTGGTTTTGCAGACATACTTGGTTACTCCAAAGAAAGTGTTATTAAAACTTTGTCCAAATATAATAAAGAAGGTATTATTAAGGTTGATGACAAAAAAATTGAAATTCTTAATACTGATAAACTGGAACAACTAAGTAAATTTGGATAATTAAAGGCGATTTTTCAGTCTGTTGAAAAACACGAGTTTTTCAATTCTTAGTTTATTGCCATACAAATTCTGCTATCAGAGGCAGATGTTCAGACATTTTTGAAGACGATTCTGATTGCACTCCCATTTTTTTAAGCTCTTCTATCGAAAGATCCTCGGTACTAAAAATATAGCCTTCTTTTAGTTTTATAGCATTCGGACTATATAGCACAAAATCCATCGCCCTTGATGGAAAAGGTGTTCCTCTACCATCCCAAATCCAAGTTGTCATTCCATCTTGATGATACAGTTCTGCGGCTATCAAGCCAGCATGCGGCGGTTTATAAGGTCCCGAAAGATTCACCAACGGAATCCCTGTACTTACCAAATTAAAGTCACCTGCTACTATGATACCGTCTATATGTGTTCTGTTAATTACTTGCCTAATAATCTTGCGGATTTCGCGTGTTTCAATCCGGCGCTTATCTTCCTCCCAGCTATCAGGTTCATTCCCACAACACTCCAAATCCATTGAAACCACCAACAATCTACGCCCCTCTTTTCTAAGGATGACGCCATTAACAGCAATGCCATCCTCCAAACTCTTAGCATATTTAGCCATATCGGCTTCAATCATTCGCTTACGTATTCGGTCTTTCTCATATTCAGGATAAGGTATTATCCTAGAAAATTCTGGCAGACTTTCCTGAGGCAAGCGACTAACAATCACATCGCGTTGACGCCCACCACTTTGTCCAAAATTGATATACCAATCATCGTTTTGGTTTAATGTCGTTCCCTTAATGGCACTTTGTATTTGGTCTTCAGTGGTAGACGGATCTACTTCATCCAACAATAATACATTCGCTTGTGCTTTTTTAACAAAAGCTCTGAACGTCTCTGGCTCTCTTACAAAAGCATCTCCGGATATATTCCAAGATAATACTCGTACGCCCGCTTCCTTTGATGCGATTCGAGGAGCCGTTTCAGATGTTGTGTTAACAGCTATACTTACACAGTTAGTCATTGATAACATCAATACTAAACACCCAAAATATACACTTTTAATCATATTGTATAAATCTAATAATTGTGTACTAATATATTGATTCTATAGATAACTAATAATCTCAACATGTAAAAATTCAATTTATTTGAAACATACGCATAAGTATGTATTTGTTTTATTATCAATAAATTATATCTTAGTAGACTTTATAACCAACCAAAAACCAACCAAAATGACTTCACAAAAAACGGAGCGTCTGCATGCTTTAGATTCCTTGAGAGCTATTATGATGATGCTAGGCATTGTTTTACATTCTGCTAACACCTATGTTGTCGCAGATTATGGTGCATCATGGCCATTAAAAGACCCACTAAGCACTAGTTTATATTTAGACTGGATATCCAGTTTTGTTCATGCTTTTAGAATGCCTATTTTCTTTGTAGTAGCCGGTTTTTTCACCTCGCTCCTATTTCATGAAAGATCGTCAACAAAAATGATAAAAAATAGAGTAAACCGCATTTTACTACCGTTTCTTGTTTTTGTAGTTTTGCTTTGGCCCTTAGTAACGATAAGTTTCACGTACTCTAACATTGTTTTTGCTGGAGGAAGTAATGCATTATCAACAGCTCTTGCAACCTTTTCACAGCCATCTGCTTTTATTCCGGGGCATACCATGCATCTGTGGTTTTTGTATTATTTAGTCCTCTTTTCCATCACATCGTACATTGTAGGATTACTATTTAACAAACTTCCGTGGTTTACATCAAAATCGAGTCAATTAGTAAGTTTTATTATTCAGCGTCCGTTGCTAAAAATTATCGTATTTGCACTCATTACCTTTTTGTTATTATTAACAATGAATCGTTCTTGGGTTGCAACATCACTAAGTTTTAAGCCAGATTTTAATACGTATATTTTTTATGCATTCTTTTATTTCTTCGGGTGGGTTTTGTTTAAATCAAAATCGCTATTGAGTAGTTTTATGAACTACGATTGGGTTTTTAGTATTTTAGGAATGATTCTTTTTACAACCTACTTTTTAATGGATAAAAGTGTCTTATTATTAGAGGTAATCATGGCAATAAAATCTATAAATGTATGGTTATTCATTTTTGGCTTCACAGGCCTTTTTATAAGATTTGCCAGCACACATTCTGCAGTGATGCGGTATGTCTCAGACTCGTCATATTGGGTGTATTTATTGCATTTACCGCTAACTGCCTTTTTACCAGGTTTACTATTAGGTATAGCTATACCAGCCTTTTTAAAGTTTGTACTTGTAATGACAGGAACCGCATTTATTTGTTTTGCAACTTATCATTATTTTGTGAGGTCTAGTTTTATTGGCAAGTTTTTAAATGGAAGAAAGTATTCAAGAAAACTTAAGGATATTAAACCCATAGTTCCTCTGAACGAAACCCTTAAAACAGCCAATGCTTAAACTGGTAATTGCTTTTTATAATAAATAACAACGTGATGTAAATTGTATCGAGAGCCCGTCTAATAATTAGAGTTCTCGATACAAGTTCATCACAAAAATTTCACCGAAACTACAATAGTTTTATCTGCCTTGTAAGGTATCTGCCCCATCCAACAACCCCACTAATTCCTCTGGTTTATGAATTAATATAGGCAAATGCTGCGGACAAATATAAAAGGCGCTGTCTTTATAGTGAAATTTAGTAACAGGTGTTTCTTCTGCTGATTTTTTACACAAAAGGCATACTTTACTATGGCTCATAACTTAAGGTATTAATGAATGACAAAACTAGTTTCTATTTTTTTCTTAAAAACTAATATTGGTCATACTTTAAGCTATTTATTTAAAACTCATCGTTTTTTTGACACAAAAGTTAATATAAGTGTTATTGTAATATTGATAATAAAATTTTAATTTGGCATATTATAAAACAACATCAATTAAAACAAATATTACCTCGCTGTTACCATACTTTAAACCAAACCCCCAGAATTCAATGACAAAAAAGGGATTCATTTTAGTAGGTTTTATAACTCTAAAATTTGTACTTCAATACGTTTTAATAAGTCCTGAATACGATTTACAACGAGACGAATATCTTCATCTTGATTTGGGACATCATTTGGCTTGGGGATATCTATCTGTTCCGCCATTTACGTCTTGGATTTCGAAAATTATTTATCTTTTAGGAAATTCAGTTTTTTGGGTTAAGTTCTTTCCTGCCTTGTTTGGTGCTTTAACTATTCTTGTGGTTTGGAAAGCTATTGAGGAATTAAAAGGAAACCTTTTTGCTTTATTTTTGGGAGCAACCTGCGTATTATTTTCCGCGCTTTTAAGTCTCAACACCCTGTATCAACCTAATTCTTTTGACGTTTTAAGTTGGACAACCGTTTTCTTTATCGTTATTAAATATTTCAATTCCGAAAACCCAAAATGGCTCTTTGTAGCAGCTATAATATTTGCTTTAGGGTTTCTAAATAAATACAACATCGTTTTTTTACTTTTAGGATTTCTTCCTGCTATTTTACTAACCAAGCAACGCAGTGTATTCGTTCAAAGAAAATTATACCTTGCTTTACTTTTAGGGTTGCTTCTTATAAGTCCTAACCTTCTGTGGCAGTACAATAATAATTTTCCTGTCATTACGCATCTAAAAGAGCTTTCAGACACACAATTGGTAAATATCGACCGGTTTGATTTTTTAAAATCACAACTCTTGTTTTTTATAGGGTCGTTATTCGTAATTATTTCAGGCTTATATGCGTTACTTGTCTATAAACCTTTTAAAAAATATAAAGCTTTCTTTTGGTCATTCTTTTTTACACTCATCGTCTTTATTTTTTTCAAAGCTAAAGATTACTACGCTATAGGGCTTTACCCTATTTACATTTCTTTTGGCTCTGTTTTTCTTGCAAAAATTTTAAAGAGTGGTTGGAAAAAATATTTACAACCAATTGCTATTGCAATTCCTGCATTAATTTTTATTCCTATGTTCAATATAGCATTTCCAAATAAGAGTCCGGAGTACATAGTTACACATTCCGACAGCTACAAAGAATTGGGATTACTTCGTTGGGAAGATGGTAAAGACCACTTAATACCTCAAGATTATGCTGATATGCTTGGATGGAAAGAACTGGCTAAAAAAGTAGATTCCGTTTATTCCAAATTACCCAACGCTGACCAAACACTTATAGTTTGCGACAACTACGGACAAGCAGGAGCCATAAATTATTATACAAAATTGGGTATAAAAGCAGTTTCGTTTAATGCAGATTACATTAACTGGTTTAATCTCGACCAAAAATATGTTAATCTGATACGGATTAAAAACTACCGTGAGAAAGATAACGAACTCAAAGAAACCAGTCCCTATTTTAAATCTAGTGTTCTGGCTGATTCCATTACAAACAAATATGCCAGAGAATTCAAGACATTAATATTTGCTTTTAGTGGTTCAACGATTGACATTAACAAAAGAATCAAAAGCGAAATTAAAGAAGTAAAAAACGACCACTAACACCGTAAAAATCAATTGAAACAATTTTCACCTCACAGTTAAAACACATCATGAAAAAAAACCTGACTCTATTCGTAGTAATACTATTGCTTTCTAATGTAGCTAAAGCACAATTTGTAAAGGAAAAATCTATTAACGTACAAATTGGTTTTGGAATGAGTGCGCCCTATTATAGTGCTGATGATATTGCAGACAGCGGCTTTTATCTGCAAGGAGAATATGTTTTAGGCATTGCTTCATGGGTTGAACTAAGACCCTATGCAGGTTTTATTGTAACCAACTCTAATGGAAAAGATCTTCATGACAATCCAACCAATGAAAAAAGCGAAGCAAAAGCCTTTTTAATTGGTGGTAAAGCACGAGTAAGAGCGCCAATTCCTTGGGTTGCACCCTATGTTGAAATTGGAATAGGAGCTTCCGTAGGTAAATTTGACACATTTACGGCGTTTACTAATATTAATAAAAGCGGACTTATTTATCATATTCCGTTCTCTATTGGGGTAGAATTAGGAAGACATAATAATGTTGATTTTGGTTTTACCTATTACTTTCAACCAACTGTTGAACAGTTTACTGGAGCAATAGCAGTGGGCATTTCGATACCTTTGAAAAACTAATACAGTTTTTTATACAAATAGTTAATAACTGTTGAAAAGTACTTATTAGTGCGTATTGTGTTTATGGTAAGAAAATTCTAACTTCGTTTATCATATACCAACATCAATAAAGGCAAATGTTATCTCACCGTTGCCAATAATATTGACTAAAAACAAAATTTGAATGAAAACAAAACTACCCCTACTTATCTCATTTTTCTTTTATATAAATCTTTATGCTCAAATCAATTTTCAAGAACGTTCTATTATCAATAATACATACACAACAGAAGGATTAAGATCTGTTTATAGCGCTGATATTGATGGTGATGGAGATATGGATATGGTTACTGCTTCATTGTACGATAATAAAATAGCTTGGTATGAAAACACAAACGGACAAGGTGATTTTTATAATACGCAAAATATTATTACTACAAATGCTCTTGGAGCTATTTATGTTTATGCTGCAGATATTGATAACGACGGGGATTTGGATGTGCTTTCTGCTTCCGCTTTTGACGACAAAATAGCTTGGTATGAAAATATTGATGGGCATGGTAATTTTGGCTCACAACAAATCATTTCAACAAATATGGACTACCCTGTTTTAGTATATGCTGTTGATATTGATGGTGATGGCGATATGGACGTCATTTCATCTTCAACAAATGATAATAAGTTAGCTTGGTATGAAAATACAGATGGACAAGGTGTCTTTGGTAGTCAAAACATTATTACTTCATCTGGAAATGGAGCCACTCAAGTTAACGCAGCTGATTTTGATGGAGATGGTGATATGGATATACTTTCAGTTTTATCATATGATGATAAGATTGTGTGGTATGAAAATACAGATGGACAAGGCAGTTTTGGTGTTCAAAAAAATATTACAACAATTGGAGATGGAGCTTCATCAGTGTACACAATCGATATAGATGGTGACGGAGATACAGATGTAATTTCGGGATCTAACAATACTTCGTCTGCCATAGGGTGGTACAAAAATGATGGATTAGGAAATTTTAGCGCCAAACAAATTATTGCTTCAAATACTGATGTGGATGGAGTAATTTTAGTCTATGGCTCTGATGTTGATAACGATCAAGATATAGATTTGATTTCGTTTTCCTATAGAGATAGTAAAATTGCTTGGTTTGAAAACATTGATGGTCAAGGTAATTTTAGTTTGTCTCAAACTATTACCCAATTTTATTTTAAATCTTCAATTTATATAAATTATGTTTCAATCCTTACAGACGATATTGATAGTGATGGAGATTTTGATTTGGTTTTTTCATCTTCTGAATTAGTTGATAGTACTTCATTGTTTGACAAAGTGGCTTGGTATGAAAACAAGAATGGACAAGGAGGTTTTAATATACAACATGTTATCAACTCAAATGCTTACTATCCCATGAATGCTTATGCCGCGGATTTGGATGGAGATGGAGACTTAGATGTTCTATCGGCTTCCAGAGATGATGACAAAATAGCTTGGTATGAAAATATTGATGGACTTGGAAATTTTAGTACACAAAAAATTATTATTGAAAACGCTAATTCGGCCCATTGCGTTCATGCTGTTGATATAGATAATGATGGTGACATGGATATAGTATCAGCTTCATGGGATACTGATGAAATTTTATGGTTTGAAAACCTAGATGGACAGGGTGTTTTTAGTACTCAAAAGATTGTTACATCACTTGCAGATGGTGCTTCATATGTTTATTCATCCGACATAGATAATGACGGAGATATGGATCTACTATCTGCTTCCTATTTAGATGATAAAATAGCTTGGTATGAAAATACTGATGGACATGGTTCTTTTGGTGGGCAACAAATAATTTCATCCAATGCAAATGGTGCTGTATCAGTTTACACAACCGACTTAGATAATGATGGAGATATGGATGTGCTCTCAGCTTCTCAACTTGGAGACAATATAGCTTGGTATGAAAATACTGATGGACAAGGAAATTTTAGCGGGCAACATATAATATCATCCAATGTAAATGGTCCTTCATCTATTTATGCAATTGATATAGACAATGACGGGGATATGGATATAATTTCCTCTTCTTATTTAGATAACAAAATAGCTTGGTATGAAAATACTGATGGACATGGTTCTTTTGGTGTGCAACAAATAATATCATCCAACGCAAATGGAGCGTCTTCAGTTTATGCAACTGACATAGACAATGATGGAGATATGGATGTACTATCTTCTTCTCAATGGGATAAAAAAGTAGCTTGGTATGAAAATATTGATGGCAAAGGAACTTTTGGTGTGCAACAAATAATATCATCCAATGCAGATGGAGCGTCTTCAGTTTATGCAATTGACATAGACAATGATGGAGAAATAGATGTAATTTCAACATCAAAGAATGACGATAAAATAGCTTGGTATAAAAGCTCAGGCACATTGTCAATCACTGAAAATGATTTATCAAAATTGTCTGTTTATCCAAATCCAACAAATGGTATTTTAAATATTAAATCTAAGTTACATATTACAAAATTGGAGGTTTATAATAATATTGGACAAGTTGTTTTATCTGTATTTAACAATAAAGCTATTGATATTTCTATATTGAAACCTGGGCTTTATTTTATAAGAATCAAAGATGGCATTGGTAATTCAGAAACTAAAAAAATAATTAAGGAATAAATACTATTTGCAACAATGACTATAAGTAAATCCTTGTTCTCGCCTACTTCTAAAAATTCTAACGAATTTTTAGATTGGAGTGTACTTGCTAAGTTGAGTAATGGCGCACGCAAATATTCATAGCCGAGACAGATAAGCGTAACTCATAAAAAATTTACTTCATATACTTCCCCTTTTTACTGCCTTCATACATCACATATTTAACCAAACGTGCTTCAAGCTTAGCATTGTATAGTTGTATTTTTCTGGAAGGCCGTAAACCAACATGCTTTAAAGCATCGAGATTACTGGTAATAAACCAGGCGTCGGTACCTGGGTAGTTCTGTTTAAGGGTATCGCCAATACTTTTGTAAAAGCTTTCCATATCTAAATTTAAACGCTCGCCATACGGTGGGTTAAACACCATATGTAATTTCTCGTCGCCTCCTTTTTGAGTTTTAAAAAAATCTTCGTGTTTAATCTCTATAAAATCATCTAATTGCGCGTTTTTAACGTTTTCTTTGGCCTTGGCAACGGCACTAGGTGCTTTGTCATACCCCACAATTTTATGATGGAAATCGCGCGTTTTACCTAATAGTGATTCTTCAATTTTTTCAAACAACTCAACGTCCCAATCCTGCCAACGCTCAAAAGCAAATTCTTTGCGCATTAAATTAGGTGGAATATTACAAGCAATCATAGCGGCTTCAATAGGAATGGTGCCACTACCACACATAGGATCCATAAAATCGGTTTGTCCGTCCCAGCCAGACAACATAATCAATCCAGCCGCGAGCACTTCATTAATAGGCGCTATATTCGTGGCTATTTTATACCCACGCTTATGTAAGGAATCTCCAGAGGAGTCTAAAGAAACGGTACATTGTTTTCTATCAATATGCACATTCACCTTTAAATCTGGAAATTTTAAATCCACATCAGGGCGTTCTCCCGTTTTCTCTCTAAATCGATCTACAATAGCATCTTTGGTTTTCTGAGCAATGTATAGCGAATGCGAAAATAAATCAGAATGAATAGTCGCATCAATAGCCAAGGTTCCGGAAGGTTTTAAATAATCTTCCCAAGCCATATCATGGATTTTATTGTATAAATCCTGCTCACCAGATACTCTAAACGACGCGATGGGTTTTAAAATTTTAATAGCGGTTCGCAAGCCTAAATTAGCTTTATACATAAAGCCCTTATCACCCGAAAAACTCACATTACGAACCCCTGTTTTCACATCTTGTGCTCCTAGTTGTGTAAGCTCGTTTGCTAATAAATCTTCAAAGCCAAATAATGTTTTGGCTACCATCGTAAAATTATTCTCCATTATTAATCGTAAATAGATTACAAAAATAGCTTAATTTTGCCGCAATCGTAATGTTTAGTAAAAATTAGGTTGCGGATTTTAGTAACATTCTTTTGTTTTGTACCTTAAGTTCAGTTCAAAAGTTTTTAAATAAAAGGTATAACAACACGTAACGTGGAAACTCCTAAAAGAGCAAATGGTTAAAGAAAGTAAAAAGTGGTTTTCTTCATGGTTTGATAGTCCATTTTATCACATACTTTACAAAGATAGAGACGATAGCGAAGCGCAGGCGTTTATGGATACGCTTACCGATTATTTAAATATTCCTGAAGGCGGTAGTATTTTAGATTTAGCCTGTGGTAAAGGTAGACATTCGGTCTATTTAAATAGCTTAGGTTATGATGTGATTGGTGCTGATTTATCTGAAAACAGTATTGCATTTGCCAAACAGTTTGAAAATGACACCTTGCATTTTAAAGTGCATGATATGTGTAAACCTTACAAGCAAAAATTTGATGCGGTTTTTAACCTGTTTACCAGTTTTGGGTATTTTGAAAATGAAGAAGACAACCTACGAACCATTAAATCTATTAAAAAAGAATTAAACGATTTTGGATTTGGAGTAATTGATTTTATGAATTCGGATTTTGTGATAGAACATTTAGTGCCAGAAGAAATGAAAATTGTGGACGGCATTACCTTTTTTTTAAAACGATATCTTCTGGACGGTTATATTATAAAAGATATTGAATTTGTACATAATGAAGAAAACTATACATTTCAAGAGCGTGTGAAGGCGTTTTCTCTGAAAGATTTTGAACAGTTGTTCGACAAAGCAGGGGTGCACTTGCTTGATATTTTTGGCGACTATAAATTGAATAAATTTAATCCAGAAACGTCTGAGCGTTTAGTTATGATTTTTAAATAGAAGTGTATGTTAAATTTAATTCTTCCTGTAATAAGTGTCATTTTAGGGTTTTTAATTGTGTTGGTTTTAAAACCATCGCAGCGTAAAAATTTAAAACTCCTGTTAGCATTTAGTGGTGCTTTTTTACTGTCTATTACAGTATTTAACTTTTTACCAGAAGTATATCAAAACAACGATAAATCAATAGGACTGTTTATCATGGTTGGGATTTTACTTCAAATTATTTTGGAGTTTTTCTCAAAAGGTGCCGAACACGGACATGTTCATTTAAATAAAGAAAGTAACGTATTTCCTTGGTTATTGTTTGTGAGTTTAAGTATCCACTCGGTTTTAGAAGGTATTCCTATTGAAGCACATCATAATTTAATTTATGGCATTATTGTACATAAATTGCCCGTATCCATTATTTTATCCACGTTTTTCTTGGCGTCGGAACTTAGCAAAACCAAGATTGCTTTTTTCTTGATTTTATTTGCTTTAATGACCCCAATTGGGGTGCTTTTATCAGAGTATTTTGAATTTATTCAGGTCTATTACCACGAAATTTCTGCCGTGGTCATTGGTATCTTTTTACATATTTCTACAACTATTTTATTTGAAAGTAATGAAAACCATAAGTTTAACTTAACCAAACTAATCACTATTATCGCTGCTGTGGGCATTGCTTATATTTTATAACCTTATTTTAGTATTGTAAAACATAATAAAAAAACGAATCCCTTGTTTTCAAAAGAAGAATCACGACAATTACGACATGAATTTTGGACTAGTTTTGGGAAATCATTTCCCAGAAAATGGATTTTATACGATACTAAAATAAAAGGATTCAGCTTTAAATTTCATTTTGATACGAAAACAGCTTTAGTTGCTTTAGATTTAGAAGACGACCTTGAAAATCGCATTAAATACTGGGAAAAACTGCAATCTCTTCAATCAATTTTAAAAAGCGATTATCTGCCAAATGCGATATTTGATGAGGAATATTTTTTAGACAATGACAAAGAAATTTCTAGAATTTATGTGCTCTTAGAACAAAAAGTATCAATACACAATAAAAACACCTGGCGAGATGTTATGGAATTTTTTAACACACACATGGCGCTCTTTGAAAACTTTTTTGAAGACTATAAAGATATTTTAGAGGATTAACCTATTTAGTCATTACGAGGAATGAGGCACGAATGACGAAGTAATCTCATAAAGCAGAACGAATAATAGACAGATTGCTTCGTTTCTTTCGCAATGACGAATTAATCACATGAATCAATAAAAACTAAAAATTAAACGACGGTTTTATTTACACCAATACCTTCTCCATTTTATAATCGTCCATTATAAAACCATTACCAATATCTGTAATCGCTTCTCCTACCCTTTTAAAGTCCATAGCTTCATAAGCTGCAATCGATTTACTATTATACTTATTAACACCTAAGGTTATAGACTTACACATCTGCTCTAAAGCGCTCTTTTGCACAAAATCCATAGCTCCTTTCCCTATTTTTTT
>TARA_R110002033_G_scaffold149554_1_pt1 | contig 11818 bp, 8 predicted proteins | sample TARA_R110002033 | Tara Oceans TARA_R110002033 (sample SAMEA4397051) | marine metagenome | biome: Polar Biome; feature: [SRF] surface water layer (ENVO:00010504); material: water (ENVO:00002006), including particulate matter (ENVO:01000060) such as... | depth 5 m
GACGACCAGTGACAGGAAAGAACCGTCAAACCGGAAAACATCCATGCGCAGACCGTAAGGGGCGATGTCCTCTTCGCGGGTGTTCCGGATCTGGCGCAGGGTCAGTTCGCTGAACTTGCAGTCGTGAAACAGGGTGACTTCGCTGCCCAGCATCGACTTGGTCTGGACCGACGACATGCCGGGACGGTGCAGCGGGCCACGCCACAGTTCCGGGCGCCAGGCCCAGTCTGAGTTGTGGGGTTTGGCAAAGCTGGTTGATCCGATCACCGGCAGGGCCAGACGTTCGTCGGCTGTGTGGATCAGGCGGTCGATATGGGCGCGCATCAGGCGGGCACTGTTGCGCAGCTGGCGCAGGGTGTGCAGGTTCACGTTGCGCGCATTGCGCGCGGCACGCGCCCAGCGGCGCATTGTCCGTTTGTGCGACAAACGCTCTAGCAGACTGATCTTGTTTTCTGGCACGGGCCGCTTTGCCTCTGGTCTTGCGCGTATGGGTATCTAACGAAAAGCTTTCGGTCAAATAAACCGGCAATCGCCCACACGAGGCGATTTTCTGTCTCTGACCCTATTCTGTCGCAGTCGTTGTCTGGGTTGCCGCGACCACCTGCGCCGCTGCCTGCGCGCGGGTGCGCTGCATCAACCGGTCCAGCAGCTGTCCGCCTTCTGCTCCGGTGGCACCGCTGTCATCGGCACCGTACATCGCAAGACCCACCAGATGCGACCCGACCTGGCCCGTGCCGCGCCAGTAGGTCGCCGAAAGCCCCTTGCGGGCAGGGGCAGTGCCCCGCACGCGCAGCAACACGGTGTCCTTCGTTTCGCGTCGGTCCAGAACCGTGCCGTCCGACAGGGCCGCTTCCATCGACTGGGCGGTGATCGGCGGCGCACCTGCCGGGGCGGTGGACAGGCTGACGGTGATCAGCCCAAGTGGCGCACCAAAGGCGCCATTGGGATCCCCCAAGGTGTCGCACCGCGCCAGCAGGGCAAAGCTGGACTTCAGGCTGCGTTTGTCGATGCAAAACCCTTCGGGGGCCACCAGGGTCAGCGTGCCATTGGCCATCACGGCCTGGCGCGGCGGCGCAGAGGTTGCGCCGCCGCCCACATCGCATCCTGCAAGGGCCATCAGCCCCGCAAGGATGGCACCTTTACAGGTCCCAATATTCATGCCGCTCAAGCTTGGCGCCGGGGTGGGTGACTGCCCCTTTGTACGTCGCTCCGACAAGCTGCGCGTATTTCCACAGCGCGCCTGCGCCATAGATGGTGTCGCGCGGACCTTTCCAGTCGGCCTTGCGCTCGGCCAGCTCGTCATCGCTCAGCGCGACGTTGATGCTGCCTTCGATGGCGTTGATGGTAATCACATCGCCGTCTTTGAGGAAGGCAATCGGCCCGCCGTGTGCCGCCTCTGGCCCCACGTGACCCACGCAGAACCCGCGTGTTGCACCCGAGAAGCGGCCGTCGGTGATCAGCGCCACCTTCTTGCCCATGCCCTGACCGGACAGCGCCGCCGTGGTCGCCAGCATTTCGCGCATCCCCGGACCGCCCGAGGGGCCTTCGTTGCGGATGACGAACACGTCGCCCTCTTCGTAGGTGCGGTTCTGCACCGCTTCAAAGGCATCCTGTTCGCATTCGAACACGCGCGCCGGGCCGGTAAAGATCTGGTGCTGGGCTTCCATGCCCGCAACTTTCACGATGGCGCCTTCGGGGGCGATGTTGCCCTTGAGGCCGACAACGCCGCCGGTTTTGGTCAGCGGAGTCGAGATCGGGTAGATCACCTTGCCGTCGGCTTCCAGCGTGACCTTGTCCAGTTCCTCGCCAATGGAATAGCCCGTGGCGGTCATGCAATCCTCGTGGATCAGGCCTGCCTTGCGCAGTTCCTTCATCACGACAAAGATGCCGCCCGCTTCGTACAGATCCTTGGCCACGTATTGGCCACCGGGTTTCAGGTCGACGAAATAGGGTGTCTCGCGGAAGATGTCGCAGACGTCATCGAGGAAAAAGTCGATGCCCGCCTCGTGCGCCATGGCAGGCAGGTGCAGGCCCGCGTTGGTCGAGCCGCCGGTGCATGCCACGACGCGCGCGGCGTTTTCCAGCGACTGACGGGTGACGATGTCACGGGCGCGGATGTTTTTCTCGATCAGGTTCATCACCGCAGCGCCCGACGCCTCGGCGTACTGGTCGCGGCTTTCATAAGGCGCGGGCATGCCCGACGAGTTCGGCAGCGCAAGGCCGATGGCCTCGGAGACGCAGGCCATGGTGTTGGCGGTGAACTGGCCACCGCAGGCACCGGCCGAAGGGCAGGCCACACGTTCCAGAACGTCCAGCGCCACATCCGACATGTCGCCGTTCTGGTGGCGGCCAACAGCTTCGAACATGTCTTGCACGGTCAGATCACGGTTGGCGAAATCGGCAGGCACGGCGGGGTTGTTCGGGGCCTTGCCCGGCAGGATCGACCCGCCATACAGGAACACCGAGGGCACGTTCAGACGGATCATCGCCATCATCATGCCCGGCAGCGATTTGTCACAACCGGCCAGACCCACAAGCGCGTCATAGCAGTGGCCGCGCATGGTCAGCTCGACCGTATCGGCAATCGCCTCGCGCGAGGCCAGCGACGACCGCATGCCTTCGTGGCCCATCGCGATGCCGTCGGTGACGGTGATCGTGGTGAATTCGCGCGGCGTGCCATAGGCGGATTTCACGCCCATCTTGACGGCTTGTGCCTGACGGTTCAGCGAAATGTTGCACGGAGCCGCTTCGTTCCAGCAGGTGGCGACGCCGACCAGAGGCTGGTGAATTTCCTCTTCGGTCATGCCCATCGCATAGTAATATGACCGGTGCGGCGCGCGTGCGGGCCCCTCGGTCACATGACGGCTTGGCAATTTGGATTTGTCGAACTTGCCCTTGAGCATTTTGGCCTCCCGGTGAATGAGTTGCTCTTGCAATAACGGCCAGAACTATGGGGCACAAGATGCAAGGCATGTCGCGCACAGGGCACAGGCCGCAGATGCACAGGTCGGCAGCTTGATTTCACCCAGAGCGGGACATAACTTGGCGTACCGAACGTCCCACAGGCCCGCGTGGCAAATCAGGCGGGTTCATGGAACGCACACTGTTCAGTTTTATCTGGAAATATTCGAAACGCGATCAGGTGCTGTTGCTTTTGGTCACGTTGGTCACCTTCCCCTTTCTTTACGCCACGCTGGAATTGCCCAAGCGGATCATCAACGATGCCATCGGTGCGGATTCCGACACGGTCACCGCGTGGGGCGTGACCATGGGACAGGTACAGTTCCTGATGCTGCTCTGTGGCATCTACCTGGCGGCGGTTCTGGCGCATGGCTTGCTGAAAATGCGCCTGAACACGATGAAGGGCATCGTGTCCGAGCGGATGCTGCGCCGGCTGCGTTATACGCTGATCGCGCGGATGATGCGGTTTCCGCGCAGTTACTTCCGCACCACTTCGCAGGGCGAATTGGTCAGCATGGTCACCTCCGAAGCCGAGCCGATGGGCGGGTTGATGGGGGACGCCCTGGCGCAACCTATCTTTCAGGCAGGGCAGATGGCCATCATCGTGGTGTTCCTGTTTGCCCAGAGCATCTGGTTCGGGCTGGCTGGGGTCGCGCTGATCCCGTTGCAGGCGTGGCTGATCCCCATGCTGCAACGGCAGATCAACGTGCTGAACAAGGCGCGGATCGTGCAGGTGCGCGCATTGTCCGCCGAGATCGGGGAAAGTGCGGCCGGCGTGACCGACCTGCGGACCAACGGCGGCTGGCGTTACCGGCTGGCGCAGTTCACCGAACGTCTGGGGGTGCTTTTCGAGCTGCGCTACAAGATCTACCAGAAGAAATTCTTCATGAAGTTCCTCAACAACTTCATCACCCAGCTTACACCATTCTTTTTCTATTCTGTCGGCGGATATCTGGCGATCAACGGGCAGATCTCGGTCGGTGCGCTGGTCGCGGCGCTGGCCGCTTACAAAGACCTGTCCAGCCCGTGGAAAGAACTGCTGACCTATTATAACCAGGTGCAGGACATGTCGGTGCGCTGGGATGTTGTGACCGAGCGTTTCAATCCCAAGGGCATGATCGAGGCCGACAAGTTCGAAGGCAGCCCCAGGACCATCCCGCATCTGGACGGCAATATCGTGCTGGACAACGTGTCGGTGCGCGATGCGGACGGCAATTCGGTTCTGGAAAATATCAAGCTGACAATTCCGGCAAAGGCGCGTGTCGCCATACAGGTCGCCAACCAGACCGAACGCACGGCGCTGGCCGAATTGTTGACCCGAGAAGTGACGCCTTCGCGCGGGCATGTGATCATGTCGGACCATGATCTGGCGGACCTGCATCAGGCTGTGATCGCCGCGCGGATCGGCTATGCCCATTCTCGGCCCTATCTGTTCGACGGCAGCTTGGGCAGCAATCTGTTGATGCCGTTGATGACCAGCCCGCGCACTGTCCTTTGGGACCCCGGTCACAAGGACAAGAAGGCCATAGAGTCCCAGCGCGCAGGCAACAGCACCGACAGTCTGATAGCCGACTGGGTTGATCCCGGTCTGGCAGGTCTGAACGATGCGGAAGACATTCGCGCCTGGTGGTTCAGATTGATCAATGCGATCGGGATCGAAGACCAGATGGTGCGGCGGATGCTGGGGACCAGCATTGATGCCGCCTTGCACCCCGATCTGGCCACGGCCATCGTGGCGCTGCGCCCCGAGGTTGAGCGACGGTTGAATGCGTCCGGCCTGAACGATGCGGTCCACCGGTTTTCACCGGACACGTTCAACCCGTCGGTGCCCCTGGGCGGCAACCTCTTGTTTGGCGCGCCGCGGTACAGCATCAGCCAACAGGCGCTGGTGGACGAAGGCCGGTTCCTGCGGCTTGTCTCGGAACAGGGTTTGGCCGAGCAGGGTATCGCCATCTCGCAAACCCTGATGGAAACGCTGTTGCAGACCTTTGGTCGCGACGGCACCAACCACCCGTTGTTCATGGCGCTGGGCATCGAGGAAGAGATGTACGAGCGGCTGGCCGATATTGCCGAGCGGCGCCGTGAAAAAGGGGACGCGGCGCTGAGCGACGAGGAATTCGCGCTGTTCCTGACGGTGCCCTTCGCGCTGACCGCGGAACAGTTCGGCCCGGCCTTTCCGGAGAGTTTCAAAGGCGAGATCCTGAAGATCCGCCACGAGCACGGGGCGACCCTGCTTGGCCTGATGGAGGATATGTTCATCCCCATCGCACCGGAAAACTACCTGCCGCGTATGACGATTCTGGAAAATGCCCTCTACGGGCGGATCTCGGGGATGGCAGGCGCGCGGGCCAAGGAGATTGAAACTCTGGTCATGGATCTGCTGCTTGAGCAGGATTTGCAGCAGCTGGTCGCCGAAACGATCTTTGACATTCCCACAGGGTTGGCCGGGGTGAAGATTCCAACCATGTTCCAGGAGCGGGCAGCCTTCAGCCGCGCGGCGATCAAGCGGCCGGACATTCTGGTGCTGGACCGTGCGCTGGCCAGCCACAACAGCGTGCAGCGCAGCGCCGCGCGTGCCGGTCTGCGCGATCTCTTGCCGGGTTCAACACTGATCTTCATGGAAGAATCCTTTGAAAATCCGGATGCTTATGACCTGTTCGTCGAGATCAAGAACGGTCGCATTGACGGTATTCTAAGCCACGATGCTGAAGACGAAGACGGCGAAGGTGCGGATGATCTGCGGCGCAAGCTTCGCATGATCGGTCGCACCGAACTGTTCGGTAAAATGGACGGTCGCAACCAGCGTCTGCTGGCCTTTGCCGCGCAGTGGTATCCTGTGGCTGCAGGTCAACGGGTGTTCTCTGCAGGCGATCCTGCCGATGCGGCCTATTTGTGCGTCACCGGGCAGGCTGTCATGAGCTACCAGGATGACGAGGGTGGGAGCCATCCGATCACCACTGTAAATCCGGGGCGGGTGATTGGTGATTTGTCGATTATCATGAACGAACCGCGCCAGTTGGATCTGACTGCGAAGACCGACTGCAAATTCCTGCGGCTGGGGGCCGAGGAATTCCGCGCGGTGTACGAAAACGATCCAAAGTTACTGTTGCATCTGCTGCAGACCGTGGGCACGCATTTGACCGGCGCGGCAGAGGTTTTGCGGGATGCGCGGGTGAATATGCCGACGCCCTCCGGTCCTGTCGCCCCGTCGCTTGAGGATGAAGAATGATCCGTCCGCCCGCCGCTTATACCGCGCATCAGGACTTTGTCGCACCTGCGCGCGCGCAACCTGCGCTGTGGCGGCTGGTTGTCGGCCTGCTGCTGGGCGGCGTCGGCTATGTGGTGCTGAGCCAGCTTTATGTCACCCTGCTGCTGTCGATTCTGCCGCCTGAAACGGCGTTGAGCTTTGCCGAAGACCTGCAAGCGGGCAGCACGCCCGCCGGGATGTTTGCGCTGTTGTTCAGCTTTGGCCTGATGGTGGTGGTCGTGGGCTGCGTGGTCGTCGTTTTGCATCACCGGTCGCCGCTGACCTTGCTTGGGCCGATGGGCGATTTTGTGGTGCAGGTGCGGCTGGCCGTTGTGGCGGTGGTGCTGCTGAACGTGGCGTTGTGGGTGCTGCCACCCTGGGGCATGGAGCCGCCGATGCAGCCGCAATTGCCCCTTGGCCAATGGGTCACGCTGCTGCCGCTGTCGCTGCTGGCGATTCTGGTGCAGGTCAGCGCCGAAGAAGTGCTGTTTCGCGGCTACCTTCAACAGCAACTGGCGGCACGGTTCGCGTCGCCGCTGGTGTGGATGGTGGTGCCGTCTGCGCTGTTCGCGCTGGGCCATTATTCCCCCGAGACTTCGGGCGACAACGCAATCTGGTTTGTCCTTTGGGCGGGCATATTCGGCATATTGATGGCTGACCTTACCGCACGCACCGGCACGCTTGGCCCCGCCATCGCCGTGCATTTCGTCAACAACGCGATCGCCATGCTGTTCACAGCCATGCCTGACAACCTGTCCGGCCTTGCCCTGTACGTGCTGCCCTTCGGGATGTCGGACGCCACGGCGGTGGCGCAATGGCTGCCGGTCGACTTTGCCATCATGCTGACCAGTTGGCTGGCCGTGCGCCTTGCCTTGCGCCGTTGATTGCAATTGTCGGGCATGGGCATTATCTGAGGGACCAACAGGCCAGCAGAAAGTGTACTCATGAACTGGATTAACAATTACGTCCGGCCCCGGATCAATTCGATTTTTTCGCGCCGCGAGACCCCGGACAATTTGTGGACCAAATGCGACGAGTGCGGCACCATGCTGTTCCACCGCGAGGTCAGCGACAATCTGAACGTCTGCACCAATTGCGGCCACCACATGAACATCACCCCGCGCGACCGCTTTGCCGCGCTGTTCGACGGGGGCATCTTTACGCAAGTGACGGTGCCGGTGCCCAATGCGGACCCGCTGCATTTTCGCGACCAGAAAAAATACCCCGACCGGATGAAAGCCGCCCAAAAGGCAACCGGCGAGGCCGAGGCGATGCTGGTCGCCACTGGCGAGATCGGACGCACGCCCATCGTCGCCTGTGCGCAGGACTTTACCTTCATGGCCGGGTCGATGGGCATGTATGTGGGCAATGCAATCATCGCCGCCGCTGAAGAAGCGGTAAAGCTCAAGCGCCCCTTGATTCTGTTCTCTGCCGCTGGTGGTGCCCGCATGCAGGAAGGCATCCTGTCGCTGATGCAGATGCCGCGCACCACGGTCGCTGTGCAGATGCTGAAAGAGGCGAACCTGCCCTATATCGTCGTGCTGACGCACCCGACCACGGGCGGTGTGACCGCGTCCTATGCAATGCTGGGCGATGTGCATATTGCGGAGCCCAACGCGCTGATCTGCTTTGCCGGGCCGCGCGTGATCGAACAGACCATCCGTGAAAAGCTGCCCGAAGGGTTCCAGCGCGCCGAATACCTGCTGGACCACGGCATGCTGGACCGCGTGACCCCGCGCACCGAAATGCGCGAGGAGCTGATCAACATCACCCGCATGTTGCTGGGGCTGTCCCCCGCCGTCAAAGGTGACCTGCCCGCGCCTGACCCGGTCGCTAAGGATCCCAAACCGGCCCCGGCCCCCGAGAAAGCGGAAAAGCCCGCGTCGGCACCGTCCAAGAAATGACCGCCAACGGTTCGGATGCCATCCTGCAACGGATGATGGCGCTGCATCCCAAGATCATCGACCTGACGCTGGACCGTGTCTGGCGGCTGCTGGATGCATTGGGCAATCCGCAGAACGACCTGCCGCCGGTGATCCACATCGCAGGCACCAACGGCAAGGGGTCGACCCAGGCGATGATCCGCGCGGGGCTTGAGGCCGCAGGCAAACGTGTGCACGCCTATACCTCGCCGCATCTGGCGCGGTTTCACGAACGTATCCGGCTGGCGGGCGAACTGATCACCGAGGACGCGCTGAGCGCGGTTCTGGATGAATGTTACGCCGCCAACAACGGCGAAACGATCACCTATTTCGAGATCACCACCGTCGCCGCGATCCTGGCCTTTGCGCGGACCCCTGCGGATTACACGCTGCTTGAGGTCGGTCTGGGCGGGCGCCTGGACGCCACCAATGTGATCGAGAAACCGGCGGTCACGGTGATCACCCCGGTCAGCATCGACCACCAGCAATTTCTGGGCGACACGCTGGCCCAGATCGCGGGGGAAAAGGCCGGAATCATCAAGCGCGGCGTGCCCTGTGTGGTTGGCCCGCAGGAAGACGATGCGCTGGAGGTGATCGAAGGCGTCGCCGCCCGTCTGGATGCGCCGCTGATGGTCTATGGGCAGCATTGGCACATCGGGCCGGATCACGGGCGTATGGCGTTTCAGGACGACAGCGGCCTGCTGGACCTGCCTTTGCCGAACCTGATCGGCGCGCATCAGGTGCAGAATGCCGGCGCCGCGTTGATGGTCCTACGCACCCTTGGACTGGACGAGGCCGCCTGCACTGCCGCTGTCACCAACGCGCAATGGCCCGCCCGGATGCAGCGTTTGCGCACTGGCCCGCTGGCCGATCGCGCAGGCAAGGCCGAGCTGTGGCTGGACGGCGGTCACAACCCCGCAGCGGGCGAGGCGCTGGCGCAGGTGTTGGCGAACCTGCCCGACCGGCCCACGCATTTGATCTGCGGGATGCTGAACACCAAGGATATTGGCGGCTATCTGCGTCCGCTGGCGGCGCACACGGCCAGCCTGACGGCTGTGTCGATCCCCGGTGAGGCGAACACCTTGCCCGCGGAAACCACGGCCCAGGCCGCAATCAAGGCCGGGATGCAGGCCACCACGGCACAGGATGTGGCGCAGGCGCTGGACGCGATTCTCACAACCGATCCCGACGCGCGCGTGCTGATTTGCGGATCGCTGTACCTGGCCGGAAATATACTGCGCCAAAACGGCTGAAACCGCTGCTTCCTTGCCACAGGACGGGGGCAATCGCATTGGCCTATATTGACGCGATCTCGGCAACAGACCTAGATGTGGTGCTGAAAAGGTCGGGGGGCGCTGCGCCCGAACCCGCCAGATTTTGAGAGCAGATTTATGGACCGCCGCTTGTCACAGGCGTCCGCCACGGATACGCGGTTCGCGCCGCGCCACGAAGAACGGACCCCCTCTGTCACCGTTTTTGCCCTTGGCAGCGCCATCTTTGCGCTGATTGCAGGGATGTGCTTTCTATTGATGTCGCAGGGCGCGGTGGACGACGTGTCTCCGGACGCGGCACAGGACTGGACCCACGATGTCAGCCGTGCGGACACGTCCATGCTGGACCCGGCCCCTGCCTCGACCGCGCAGGTTCTGGGCGGGATGTCCGACGCCGAAGGCCGTCCCGTGGATCTCAAGCGGGTGACCGACCGGGTGCTGGACTGGTACGGCTATTCGCCCCGGTCCGGCCAAAAGCTGCAAGCGCTGCTGATGACCGCGCTGTCGCAAGAGCAATCGGACGCCTATATTGACACGCTGCTGAACATTGCTGCGCGACGCGGGGATTTCGTGGTCTCGGCGCATATGCGCAAGGCCAACGGGCGTGTCGACACCGAGGGGCTGCTGGCCGCCGTCGTGCGTTACGCCTCGGGCTGACCCCAGTCGGCGGCCATCATCTCGCGCAGGCGCGACGCGGTGCGTTCGAATTCAAACGTGCCTTCGCCTTCGACATAGAGCATCTCGGGCAGGGCGGCGGCGGATGCGATCAGCTTGACCTTGGCCTCGTAGAGCGCGTCGATCAGCGTCACAAAGCGTTTGGCCTCGTTAAAGTTGCTGCGCGACAGACGCGGGATGTTGTCGATCATCAGCACACGCACCGTCTGAGCAATCACCAGATAGTCGCCCGGCCCCAGCGGCTTGCCGCACAGGTCATAAAACGGCGCACGGGCGATGCCGCTGCGATAGGCGGGCAGTTCGACATCGCGGCCCTTGATCTTCAGGACCAGTGGTTCGGCCTCGCCTCCCGTCAGATCGCGCCAGACCGCGTCCATCGTGGCGCGGGTTTCCTCGGATATCGGGGTAAAGAACCGCTCTTCACCGGCCAGACGGTCCTGCCGATAGTCGCGCGGGCTGACCATTTCGTGCACCACCATCTTGTTCTTGATCAGGTCGATGGCGGGCAGGAACAGCTGTCGGTTCAATCCGTTCTTGTACAGCTCGTCCGGGTGCCGGTTCGAAGTGGTGATCACGCAGGTGCCCGCTTCGAACAGGGCGCGGAACAGCCGCCCGACGATCATCGCGTCGGTGATGTCGGAGATCTGCATTTCGTCAAAGGCCAGCAATCGCACGCTTTCGGCCACCTTTTTTGCCACGGGGGCCACCGCATCCTCGACGCCGTTCTGGTGCGCCTCGTGCAGGGCAGCGTGGATTTCCTGCATGAAGGCGTGAAAATGCACACGTCGCGCAGGCACGTCGCCCAGATGCTTTACGAACAGGTCCATCAGCATCGACTTGCCCCGGCCGACACCGCCCCACAGGTACAGCCCCTTGGGGGCTTCGGGGGCTTTGCGGAACCAGCCGGTCTTTGCCGGCGTGTTCAGCGCCTGCTGGATGCGGTCGAATTCGTCCATCACCGCCAGCTGGGCGGGATCGGATTGCAATGTGCCGTCTTCGGTCAATTGCGCGTAAATGGTGCTGAACTTGGTCATGCCCTGCCTTAGCCGAGCGCCCACCCCTTGAAAAGCAGGGGGTGCAAGGTTCTCATCAAATTTCGTGACGTGACGGATTGAAATGCTGATTTGACCGCCGCTCGCATTTCTCTAAGAGTTTCCGCATTCCAATGCCGGAGCTTGCACGATGCCCCCCCGTACTACACTTTTCACGCCCGTCTTGCTGGTCGGCTGCTTTATCATCATGGTCAGCTTTGCCGTGCGGGCGTCTTTTGGCGTGTTCCAGATTCCGATTGCCGCCGAGTTCGGCTGGCTGAGGACGGAATTTTCGCTGGCCATCGCGATCCAGAACCTTGCGTGGGGCGTAGGCCAGCCGATTTTCGGGGCCATCGCGGAAAAGATCGGCGACCGCAAGGCCATCGTGATCGGCGCGGTGCTATATGCCATCGGGCTGGTGCTGTCCGCCGGGTCGACCACCCCGCTGGAACATCAGGCCTATGCGTGGCTGGTGGGCTTTGGCATTGCAGGCACCGGGTTTGGCGTGATCCTGGCGGTTGTAGGCCGTGCGGCGAGCGACGAAAATCGGTCGATGTCGCTGGCGATTGCCACGGCGGCGGGCAGCGCGGGGCAGGTTTTTGGCGCGCCGGTGGCCGAATGGCTGCTGACGATGATGAGCTGGCAGATGGTGTTCATGACCTTTGCCGCCGCGATCATGGCGATGCTGCTGACGCTGCCGCTGATGCGCGC
>TARA_R110002033_G_scaffold798_1_pt1 | contig 11818 bp, 4 predicted proteins | sample TARA_R110002033 | Tara Oceans TARA_R110002033 (sample SAMEA4397051) | marine metagenome | biome: Polar Biome; feature: [SRF] surface water layer (ENVO:00010504); material: water (ENVO:00002006), including particulate matter (ENVO:01000060) such as... | depth 5 m
AAACAAGAAATCATTATATGAAAAATCAGCAGAAGCATAATAGCCCTGGGTTTCATAATGACTTCTATAATTTGTTGGTTGCACCGGTGTTTGCGTATTACTTAATGTATATAAACCCGGTACAATCAAATAGTCTGTAGTTGCATATAAATTTCTATATTTCTCAATATTAAGATTGGCTCCTAATGTAGCTCTTACACCAAAATCGCCAAATGTATTATTATAGTTTAACATTAAATCGGTATAACTTTTCATGTTATTTGAGTACCACTCTTTATAATCACCTTGCGCTTTTTCTCTGCCATAGGTTGTCATGGAATATGGAAATTTTTCACTTTCAAACTCATTTTCCAGAGCTATATTCGTTCTTATGGTAGCGTCTAAACTATTAGTAAACTTATGGTTTAAGCTTACTTGACCGGTAAAATCGTTTGTTTGTTTACCTCTTAACCATTCATAAGCCATAAAGTATGGGTTATTATAACGTGTATATTCAAAATTCTTTTGTTGAATACCTTCTTTACCTTCTTGCCAATAATTTCTAAGGTCTCTAACGTCATAATCGGCTCCACCCCAAATAAGCATATTATAGATGTAGCTATTTGGTCCATAATCTACATTAGGATTATTGGGTGATGTTTGAAAATTAAAATTGGCACTTGCGTCTATTGATGTTTTCTCATCAAAATTATATTTACTACTTAAGTTAAAGTTGTAGATATTTAATTTTGTATTAGGATTAATTCCTTTTTGATAGGTATGAGAAATTGAAAAACGCACATTTCCTTTATCAAATTGAGAAGCAACAGCTAGGTTGGTTGTTTCTAAAAGACCATTTTCCATAAAGTTATCGAAATTGTTAGCTCCTCTTGCTAACCATGGTGTTGGTATTAAATTACCATCTGCATCTAACGGGCTGTCATATTGGGTGATTAATTGTCCGTCAAATTTTGGTCCCCACTGATCATAATCGGCATCATTTATACCGCCTCCTTTACCGTCTTTAAAGGCATAATTCCCGTAAGAACCAGGGCCATAGCTATTTTGTACTTTTGGTACTGCATTAAACCCACCCTGCAACATACTGTTTTGGTTAAACTCTATAACAAAACCACGTTTATCTTTAGTTCCTCTTTTAGTGGTAATTTGAACAGCTCCATTTCCTCCAGCAGACCCATATAATGCTGCAGCATTTGCTCCTTTTAACACATTGATACTTTCAATATCGTCTGGACTAATATTCCAAGTATCGGTTCCTAAAGGCACTCCATCTACGACAATTAAAGGCTTTTTGCCTCTTAAATATAAATTTGGAGGCGTAAAAAATTCTGCTGAAGATGCGACTACCAAACCAGAAACTTTACCCGACAATGAGTTCATTACGTTTGGATCTCTTGCTTTTGTAATATCTCCTTCAACTTCTTGTACTGAGTAACCTAATCGTTTCTTCTCTTTTTTAATACCCAAAGCAGTTACTACAACTTCGTCTAAAGATTCAGATGAGGCTGCTAATACTATAGTTCCTAAATTTAGTACCTCATTAGCTTTAAGAGTTACAGGAATTATTTTATCTGCATAACCTATATAAGTAATTACAAGTTCATAAGAACCAGAATCTAGGTTAGAAATTTCAAAATTTCCATCAAAATCAGAAGTGGTACCAGTTTGAGTTGCTTTAATAACAATAGTTGCTCCTGGTAGTGGAACATTATGCTCATCATTCAGTACACCCTTGATTGAAGAGGTGCTATTTTGTGCAAAAGTATTCGATACAATTAGAAAAAGTATCAGAATAAAACATTTGAATAATTTTTTCTTCATTTCTTAAAATATTTACAATAGTTAAATTTACAAGGCAAAAATGATTAAAAGTTTACTATTAATAAATATTTCGACTTTAAATAAAAACCAAGAAAACAAAAAATTAATGTAAATAGAATGTTAATTAATTAAACTTATAGTTAATGAAATAAGGTAAGTTTGAAATTATTTTTAAAAATATAGTTGATAGTAATACTAAAAAATTAAAAGAAAAAGCAGGTAAAAAATATTTTTTACCTGCTTTTAAAAACAAAAACTAAACTAACTCAAAAAATATATTAATATCCTCTATTTTGTTCTAAATAACCAATCGTATTTGAAGCCCCATCAATAGCTGCTTGAGGAATAGGAAATAATCTATGGTTTACATCAATATCCGATTTTTCAGTCCAAGAATCTTCATAGCGTCCAAACCGAATTTGATTAGTTCGTCTTAAACCTTCCCAATAAAATTCAAAACCAAGTTCACGAAACATAATATTTATATCTATAGATGGAAGAGCTGCTGGAATTGGAGCATAAGCTGTTCTGGACGTTCGAACGGTATTTACATCAGCTAAAGCGCCAGCATTATCTCCTTTTCTTAATTTTGCCTCGGCACGCATCAAGTAAATTTCTGCATAACGCAATAGTACAATGTCTATACTGCTATAATTATTAGCATTTTCAGACGTACGGCTAAATTGGTATTTTGATATACGGTAGCCTGTATGGTGCAATCTACCTTCGTTAGTAAAATCTACTTGTAAAGTAAGATCTACATACCCAACATTTTTATCTGGTCCATTTCCTTTAGTTTGTATTACTGGATAAATTCTATAATCACCATTATCACATCTATAAAATGCTCCGTTAGAATCTTTTCTTGGCCCCCATATGATCCCACGAATAATACCTCTATCAAACTCATAATCTTCAGCGCTCGTGCAATAATAGTGGTCTTCATCATTACTAGGATTAACACCAGTTAAGTCTTGTAAATCAGCTGGAATTTTTTGGTTTTTATGGTAAAACCTAGAATCGGCATCTGCTGGATCAACACTTCCATAGGCATCTACCCATGTTTGATAGAAATCAGGCGTGATAGCTGGGCCATCTGTACCATCTGAACTTGTAAATTCTGGTCGTCCATATAAAGAACCAGGTAATGACCAATAGGTCCATCGGCTATGTTCGTTTTTCAACACGCCTCGTTGATCGCATGCAAAGATTAATTCAGAGTTTTCATGGTTGTCATCATTAAATAAATCAAAATAGTCTGAAGACAAATTGAATTTACCTGAGTTGATAATATTATCGGTATATTGAATTACCTTATCCATATCTTCTGTTGTAAAGTTAGGCGTTCCATAGGGGTCACGATACACAGCAGCATTTAAGTTTAATCTTGCCAAAAAGCCCCAAACGGCAGCTTGTGTCATTCTACCGGGCCCTTTATCAGTATTTATTAAGTCCACCACTGACAAAAACTCACTTTCAATGTAATCTATAGCATCTTGTCCTCGAAGAATTTCAGATGTTTCGGTTGATGCTTCTTTTTTAAATGCAATCCCCCAACTATCTAATGCTAACATGTTTAAATAGCCTCTTAACGCTTTCATTTCGTACAAACTTCCAGCAGCTTCGGTATCCCCATTTTCAGCCAAAGGCGTTAACACTTCTATAGCTGATAATGTTCTTGAAATATTTTTTGTAAGCTCGTTCCATGCGCTACCTACCAAGTCGTTAGTTGTTGTAATGGTATGCATATGTGCTTCTAAAAACTTACCACCATCATACCAGTCTGTTCCTCCTCTATAAGGCAATATAACTTCATCTGAAGGAATTTCCTGTAAACCAAAGTAGTTAGTATGCCTCCAAACCCATGCCACTTGACCATATGCCGGTGCAATAGCTCCACTAATAGCTTCTGCTTGTCCGCTTCCTGTTAAGGATTCATCTAGCACCTCTTCTTTCAAATCGGTACAACTCCAGTTTAATAATAGACTGGCACCAAGAATTGTAAATATTATTTTATGTTTCATCTTCAAAATGTTTTTAAATTAAAATGCTACGTTTAAGCCAAATAATACTGTTTTGCTTTTTGGATAACTGAAGTAATCAATTCCAAAAGTTTGAATGCCCCCAATAGCACTACCTGTATTTATTTCTGGGTCAAATCCGCTATATTTTGTAATTACAAATAAGTTCTGACCTGTGATAGAGAAACGAATGTTATCAACCAAATTACCAAGCCCAATGGCTTCTGGTTTTAAATTATACCCTAATGTGGCATTGTTCAACCTTAAGAAATCACCATCTTCTATATATCTAGTTGATACAATATTTGAGTTGGAAAAACTCTCGTTTGGAAATTCAATAGCCCTATTTGTTGTATTAAATGATTGGGAAAGGCTTCCCACATTGAATAATGACATGGCTACATGGTTATAAATTTTGTTACCACCTGCACCATTAAAATTCAAACCTAAATCAAAATTCTTATATTTAAAGTTCATGTAAAAGGCATAAATATAATCTGGCAAAGCACTACCCGCTACAATACGGTCGTCATCCAGAATTTGCCCATCATTATTTTGGTCTTTGTATATATTTAATCCATCATTACCAATGCCAATAAATTCCTTAACATAAAATGACCCTATTGCCTCTCCATTTAGAATACCATTTATTGTAGCTCCGGTTTGTCCAGACCCTTGCGCAGCTCCTGTAGTTAATATTTTATAGGGTGAATTTTTTACTTTATTGTTTGTTATAGATATATTTCCTCCAATATTATATGAGAAATCTTTGTTCGTTTCACTACTATAATCTAACGATATTTCTATACCGGAGTTTTTAATTTCCATATTTGGAATATTTGTCCAGTATTTATCTGTAGGTTGAATTGGATCTACAGGAGTAACCTCCAATAAAATATTTTCTGATACTTTATTGAAATATTCAACGGTTCCAGATAATTTACCATCAAGCAAACCAAAGTCTAAACCAATATTGGTTTGTGTTGATACTTCCCACTGGATGTTTGGATTTGCTAAACGTGTGTAGATTGAACCGTAAGGATAATCGCTTAATGTTGTTGCACTAGGTTCTAATGGATATGTATCATTGTCCGTATTACTTTCAGTATAACTAGCTTGAGTAATTTTTGAAGGAATTTCTTGATTTCCTGTTTGTCCCCAGCTTGCTCTTAATTTCAAGTTACTAAATGGGGCATTGCTCATAAAATCTTCCTTACTAATATTCCATCCAAGGGCTACAGAAGGGAAATAACCATATTTGTTGTTTTTTCCAAATTTGGAAGAACCATCAGCACGCATGGTTGCTGTTAATAAATATTTATCTGCATACCCATAATTTAGTCTTCCAAAAAAAGATTGCAATTCATTTACAGTAGCATAAGCAGATTGTGTCGTTGGCTCACTAGCTGTTTCAATTTGATATTTTGGTTCAACACCATTATTAGGAAAACCTGAAAGATTAAAACGTTTTTGACTTACTTTAGTTTTTTGATAAGTTTGGCCTACTAAGAATGTAAAACTGTGTTGATCTATATTTTTAATATATGTTAATGTATTCTCAACTAAGGTATTACTATTTTCAGTAGTTGTTGTATTTAAAGAACCTAGGCTAGTGTTAGTCTCTGTAGAATATGGCATATTTTGCACATCTCTGTTAGTAGATGAATAATCTGCACCTAAATTTAATTTATAGGTTAAGCCATCAATTATTTCAAACGAAGGAGAGATATTAGCTAAAATACGGTTGTTGAAAGTTAAGTCGCTATAAATACTCTCACTAATTAAGGGATTAAAAACGTCATTACTTAAAGTTGGTGTAGGTTCTCCATTTGTATAAGGAGCGTCTGTAGGATTTAAGCTTAGCATGTTATTTACTATAGATCCAGAATTAGGTCTATTGTTCTCAATTCTACTCCCTGTTAAATTAAACTCTACTTTAAACCTATTATCTAGGGCTTTTTGAGTTAAATTTAAACGACCTGAATATCGCTTTAAATCACTGTTTCTAAAAATACCTTCTTGATCGTCGGCACTAAGTGAAGCAAAATATGAAGATTGGTTTGAAGCACCACTCATTGAAAAGTTTATATTTTTAGAGATAGCGGTTCTTGTCAACTCATCTTGCCAGTCTGTAGCAGAACCTCCATCAATAAGTGTTCCTCCAATAGCTGCAACTTGTTTACGAAATTCATCAGCACCAAACACATCAACTTTATTTGCTAAAGTTGAGAAAGCAGTAGAAGCGGAAAAGTTTATTTGAGTTTTTCCAAGTTTTCCTTTTTTAGTAGTAATTACAACCACGCCATTGGCAGCTCTTGCTCCATAAATAGCGGCGGCAGATGCATCTTTAAGAACATCTATACTTTCAATATCTTGTGGATTAATAAAGTTTAAAGGGTTTGAAGCAACACCATTACCTGTATTGTCAAGGGCAAACCCATCAACAACGTAGAGAGGCGTTGTTCCAGTACGTAAACTACCAACACCCCTAATAATGATATCTTGTGAAGCTCCGGGCTCGCCACTTACTGACGACACATTTACACCTGCTACCTTACCTTGTAAAAGTTGACCAGCATTTGCTACAACACCCTTATTAAAACTTTCACTCTTTAAAGAAGAAATAGAACCCGTTACGTCAGATCTTTTTTGCGAACCGTAACCAACAATTACAACATCGTCTAATTGAGCGGCATCAGTATCTAGAATAATGCTTAATGGATTATAATTTTCAATAAGTACTTCTTTAGTTTTCATTCCTAAATAAGTAATCACTAAAACATCTCCAATTTTTGCTTCAATTTTAAAGTTTCCATCAAAATCGGCAGACACTCCGTTTGAAGTACCCTTAATTAAAATATTTGCTCCAGATAAAGGAATATTTTGATCATCAAGTACAACCCCTTCAATTTCTTTCTGAGCCCAAGATATACTTGTTATACTAACAAAAAGTGTTAGTAATAAGAGTTTAATTTTTTTCATTCTTTTATATATGTTAAAATTTTATACAAAGAAAGACGGAGATTTTGCTTCCGCTGTAAATTAAATATCAACAAATACTTATATGTACGTTGAGTTTATGTTAAAAATATTAACAAAAGGTTAACAGTGGTAGTGTTATAGTTTTTTTACTATTTGTAAACATCATGTTTTCAGGCTATTTTTTAATTTTTAATGAAAGATTATAAAATTAACATTGCTTTTTAGTTAATATAAGTTGAAATATGATGAGTTTTTTTTCAAGATAAATAGTGCTAAGTTTATATCATATTTAATCCATAATCAATTAAAATTTAATGATGTATTCTCTCAATAAAACAATATTAATAGTACTGTTTTTTATTTTTAAAATAACTGTCGGACAAGAAGCTGGATTATCATATAAAATTCATTCTCACAATGATTATGAACAAAAAGTTCCTTTTTGGACTGCATATGCCTGCGGATTAAATTCCATTGAAGTTGATGTGTTTTTAAAAAAAGACACACTTTTTGTTACTCACAGCGAAGAAGAAATAGTTCCTTTTAACACTATTGAAAACCTCTATTTAAAACCGCTTCAAGAAACAATTGCTTTAAATCCTGAATCAAATCAACACGTTCAACTTCTGATAGATATAAAATCTGAAGCAATTTCTACTTTAAAAATACTTATGAACGTTTTGGAAGCATATCCAGATCTTATAAATTCAAAAAATATTTCTTTTGTTATTTCTGGGAATCAACCGAAGCCAGAAGCCTATAATAATTACCCCTTTTACTTAAAGTTTGATTATCAAAGTTTAGAATCTCTGTCATTAGAATCTATAAAAAAAGTAGGTTTAATAAGTTTGCCTTTTTCAAAATTCTCCAAATGGAATGGTAAGGGTAGGTTAACTAAAGAAGACTACAATAAAGTATCTCAAATTATTATTAAAGCACATAGCTTTAATAAACCATTTCGTTTTTGGGGTTGCCCAGATTCTAAAACTGCTTGGAAAGCTTTTGCAGAACTTGGTGTAGATTTTATAAACACAGACGACCCATTTGATGCCTCAAAATATATTAATTCATTACCCGATAGAATTTCTAAAAACTCATTTTATTCAGAAGTTTATAAACCAACCTATCATTCGGATAAGAAAAACAGTCAAGTAAAAAACATTATTTTAATGATAGGAGACGGCTATGGTTTATCTCAAATATCTGCTGCGGCCTTTTCAAATCATGAAAATTTGAGTCTTACACAATTAAAATCTATTGGATTTTTAAAAACACAATCTTCCGACGATTTTACCACAGATTCTGCAGCTGCAGGAACAGCAATTGCTACTGGAGAAAAAACCTATAATAGGTTTATTGGTATGGATGAAAATAGAAGACCAATTGAAAATATTACTGAGTTACTTAGCAAGCATGAATATAATACAGGTTTTATTACAACAGATAATGTTACGGGAGCAACTCCAGCAGCTTTTTACTCACATCAATTAGATAGAGATATGACAAAGGAAATAGCAAATGATTTATCTAAAAGCAAGCTTTCATTGTTTATGGGTGGTGGTTCCTCCAATGTCTCAGAAGTATTTTATAACTCTAACTTCAAACTTGTAAATAATTTGGACGAGGTTAGGTTGAGTAAAAGCAATAAGATTGGTTTCTTTTTTTCAGAACAAGGTGTTCCTAGTATAAACTCAGGTAGAGGAAATATTCTTCCTGAAGCTACTAAAGCTGGTATAGTGTATTTAAGTAAACAAAATAACCCATTTTTTTTAATGATAGAAGGAGCTCAAATAGATTCTTTTGGACATAGAAATGATATTTCGGGTATTGTAACCGAAGCTATAGATTTTGATAAAGCCATTACGGAAGCTATTAAATATGCAGATGCACATGAAAACACCCTTGTTATAATTACAGCAGATCATGAAACCTCGGGATTAAGTATTCCGCAAGGAAGCACGAAAGACAATAAAGTAGAAGGTGATTTTTCAACATACGATCATACTGGAGTTATGGTGCCTATATTTGCCTATGGCCCAAAGTCGGATGTGTTTTCCGGTGTCTATGATAATAATGAAGTGTTTCATAAAATTATAGAAGTATTGAATCTTAAATAAATAGAAAAAAAGTTTTTATTACTATTAAATTTTTTGAATTGTCAATCTAATAACAATTTTATATGATTTAATATCTTGAGTATTTCAAATTTTTCTATATGTAATCTTGTATATTAAAATTTGCTTCAGGTTTTTAGATTTGGAAAGGTAGAAAGAACTATGTAAGCTTCCCTTTTCTAGGGTGGGTCAGTTTGTCTAATGATATTAATGATAATAATCAAAGATGAATGAGTCCTAGAGAATGGTTCCTTGTACCATTGTCTATATAATTCAAAATAGCTTTTTTATTATTGGAATTAAGGGGAATTATAAATTAGAATTTTCATAATAACAATGAGACATTAATTAAATGATAAGTAGAATTGATTTTCTATAATAAATTAAGTATTAGTCTTGTTTGTTGAGAAAAACTAGTTTTTTGAATTAGAAGGATTAAATTTGATATTTTGAAAAAAGATCACTTTTAGGGGCTTGTTTGTGCTATAAAGCTGTAAAATATAGTTCACGGAAAGTAAAAGTTGGAAATGGAAACCTGAAGAATTGCCAAATTTCCTCTTTAAAGAAAGTGAATTAAAAGAAATAGAAATAAACGTACCTAAGGAAATAAAAGCTTAACAGAACAACTAATTTAAATGACTTTTGGCTATTATTTTAACTAAAAAGCATTACTTTTGGCTATTACAATAACTGAAAGCATGATAAATAGAGTTATATATTCAACTTTAATAGAAAAGATAGGGAAAGGCAAGTCCATAATTCTAATTGGTCCAAGACAAGTGGGAAAGACTACTTTGATTAAGTCTATATTAGAAGGGCAGGATTATTTATTTTTAGACGGTGATGATCCTACAACAAGAAATCTTTTAACAAGTCCAAACACCGAGGAATTAAAGAGCATTTTGGGAAATTATAAACTTGTTTTCATAGATGAAGCTCAACGTATTGAAGGCATAGGAGTAACATTAAAGATTATAACAGATCAATTTAAATCTGTCCAATTATTTGTTAGTGGCTCATCTGCATTTGAGTTAAACAATCAAACAAGTGAACCATTGACAGGAAGAAAATGGGAATATAAACTGTACCCAATTTCATGGGAAGAATTGGAGAACAGTCTTGGTTATGTAAAAGCAGAACAACAACTGGAACTTAGATTATTATATGGTATGTATCCAGATGTAATTAATAACCTAGGAGATGAAGTCGAGGTGTTAAATCAATTAGTTAATAGTTATTTGTACAAGGATATACTAGCCTTTGGAGGTATTAGAAAGCCAGATATCCTTGAAAAATTATTAAGAGCGTTAGCTTTGCAATTAGGTAGTGAAGTAAGTTATAATGAGCTTTCAAGGTTGATAGGAGTAAATAAAGGAACTATTGAAAGTTATATAGATTTATTATGCAAAGGTTATGTAATTTTTAAGCTATCAAGTTTTAGTAGAAATTTACGAAATGAGATAAGGACAAATCAAAAGATTTATTTTTATGATACTGGCGTTAGAAATGCGCTTATTGGTAATTTTTCTGCTTTAGATTCTAGAGCAGATACAGGAGCAATTTGGGAAAATTTTTTAATAAGTGAAAGGCTTAAAAATCTTAGTTACAGTAAACCAATAGTCAGTCAATATTTTTGGAGAACAAAACAACAACAGGAAATAGACTACGTAGAAGAAAGTTCAGGTAAAATTGTTGGCTATGAATTCAAATGGAATCCTAAAGCAAAAATTAAAATTCATAAGAGTTTTGTAGAGGCTTATGATTCCGAAATAAAAGTAATAAACAGAAGTAATTTTAGGGAGTTGATAGTGTAATAACTCAAGAGCATCTTTTATTTTAATGAGTTGACCTCAAATTTCAACTAATTTTTTGTTATAATCATCCAAAACCTCACTAGGTAATGATTTAAGATAGATTTGAGTAGTGGATAAACGATTATGTCCTAACATGGCAGAAATAGCTTGTAGGGGCACATCTTGAAGCATTGCTTGAGTAGCAAAACTATGGCGTGATACATAAGAGGTGAGTCGTTGTTCAATATGACATTTTTCTGCAATTTGTTTTAGTCCTTGATTATATACTTTGCGAGCCCACAATACATCTTTATATTGAAGTTCGTATGTATCCCTTTTAATAATAGGAAATATAAAATCGGATTTATTCTTGTTTTTAGTGTAAAAGGCAAGTATCTCTTTTAATTGAGGTGTGATTTTTATATCATATGGTTTGGATGTTTTTCTTCTAAAGAATTTTATGCGGTTGTCTATAATATTTTCAAGTTTCAAAAATGCCATATCAATAAATGACACACCATAAAGCATATAGGATGTTAAAAAGTAGTTCCTGTAATGGAATAGATTATTTGTTTCTTTTAATTGTAACAGCATTATTGATTTGATGCTGTTAATATCAAGAGCTCTTTTTTCGGTTGGTGTTGTTTTTATTCTATAATTTGTAAAAGGATAGGCTTCTTTGGGTATAATTCCAGCCTTAATTGCTTTATTGTAGATCGCCCTGATAGTTTTCATATAAACTGCTAAACCATTAGTAGAATTTCCTCTAGAATAATGGAATTGCTCAAACTTTTTTAAAAACTCATAATTAACCTCATTAAATTTTAAGTCATTACCCTTATTGAATTTTTTCAATATTTTAGTTACAGCATAGTAGGAATTAGCGTTTCCATAACGTTCTACCTTTTTAAGTTGTTCGATGATGCTGTTACTGTACTCAAAAAATGAATTAAAAGTAACCTTTTTAGTGATTTTGTTCTTTAATTGTGATATAGATAAATAGTTAAGTTCTTCCGTGTCATTCAATTTGTCAATAATATTTATTGCACGCACTTTTGCTTTTAAAAGTTTGTTGTTTAGTTTTTTT
>TARA_R110002033_G_scaffold4409_4_pt1 | contig 11802 bp, 20 predicted proteins | sample TARA_R110002033 | Tara Oceans TARA_R110002033 (sample SAMEA4397051) | marine metagenome | biome: Polar Biome; feature: [SRF] surface water layer (ENVO:00010504); material: water (ENVO:00002006), including particulate matter (ENVO:01000060) such as... | depth 5 m
TACTTCTTTGTCCACCACTTCACAAGTATCTCTACAATCTTATTCTCGTCTGTTATAGGGATGGTAGGCATATCTCTGTATTGGTGTTTCTCTTGGTAGCTTCTCTCCTCTATCTTGTCCCATAGTGATGAGTTCTCGTTGACGTAAATCAATGGGTCGTAAGACTCGTAGCAAACCCTTGACAGGTTCTTGCACGTCACATCAAACTTAGGGTTATTGAAGTGCTTCTGTAAGCTATTGAAGTAGTTGACGTGATTGTCTACGTCTTGAGGTATCTTAACCAATACCTTCAGCCCCATACCACTTGGCGATATAAATACTGAGTAGGTGTACGGTGACTTGGTTATCTTCTCCTTGTCTTGTAGTAGCTCCTTTGTCTTCTCGTATCCATCAAAGTCCAAGCATATCAATCCTGAGTGCTGTTGGATAGAGTTGTCGTTCCTCTTGGTGAAAATGCCACTGAAACATATGGCGGGTAGTAGCTTCTTTAGTTCGTTACGTTCAGACTTGCGTGTCTCTAATCGGATACGCTTAACCAAATCCTTAGACGTTCCGTTCTTAATTCGGTCAATGATATGCTCTACATCCCTGTGGAATGGGGCATCTGTCTCCTTAATGTTCTTGAATATTGTAATGTTAGATGTCATAATATAAATGTTTGTGTTGAGTTTGTGTTGAGTTTGTGTTGAGTTTGTTGTTGATTATCAGTGAGTTGTTAACTATGTTAACTTTTTTCTATCATATAAGAAAATAAAAATAAATAGAATAGAAGAAGTATATATAGTAGAGCCCACCAAAAGTCAACATAATTAAGCGGTGAAAAAAGGGGAAGCATAACTCCCCCCTCCACTCACTATGAACAATGATATTAGAAAGGTAGGTTCTCATCTAACTGAGCTGAGATTGTTTCTTTCTTTTCAGTTGGCTTCCACGTATCAAGTTCCATATACGGCTTACCGCTTTTTGCGTACTTGATGTTTAGGTTTATCCAACCGTTACTCTGATGCTCCTTCATAAATGAAACAGCTTCATCACATTTTACCGATACTCTACCAACCACGAAGTCGGGAGCGTTGTCTTGTCTTTTAAATGAGAAACCTTCGGCAAAGATTTTCTCATCGTTGTTAGCATTCGCCATAATTAATTGATTATAATGTTACGTTCCAAAAATTTTTCAGTTGCCTTGATGATTCGCATCTTCTCAGCACGAGTATCGCAACGCCTTGGAACATCCATTGCAATAACTCGTTTAGGTTTCTCTATAAGTCTCTTCAAAGAGACTAACAGGTTTTTAAATCTCTTCATTGAAGTAGTATTGGTTTATGTCGTCCGTTGGATTGTCTCCATAGAACTTACGATAGACCTCAATAGCGTTCTCTACCTTAGCCTTACCCCTCAGTAAGCTATCCTCTCCTACGAGAAACTTACCAAGCATTAGACTGCTCTTGTCAATCACTAAGAACATCATCGGCTTATTAAATAATGTAGAGTAGATGTACGCTTGGCTATCGTAGTTGTACTTACGTGCGTTCCACTTGAAGTCATTGATGTTACCCGTTGTCTTCAAGTCGTAGATGTAGTCCTTGCCTACAATATCTGCCTTACCTTTCCATAGCTCACCACCTATCTCTTTGATTGCAGGAACCTCATAGCGATTCGTGTCTGCGTTAATCATCTCAAAGAAATCAAGGTTAGTCTGCATCGCATTGAACCAACGCTCAACGTCCTCCTTCTCCTTATGTAGTAGTGCAAAGCCTCGTGGTCTTGAGCTACGCTCGCTAAGTTCAGCCACGTACTCCTTGTACTTCTTGGTGTTGCGTGATGAGACATCTAAGAAGTCCCACTCCTTAGCCTTGTCGGGTTCTAAGAATAGCTGATGAAAGTATCTGCCCATAGCAAACACATTCGTGTCAGGCATCCTCTTGCCAAACTCTTTAGGATTCTTGAGTAGCGTACCTATATCTGAGTTAGATAGATACTTCCTCCCTATACCATTATAGTATTCGTTATCGTCCTTAAGCTCTTCGATAACATCTGCGTATGTCTGTCCCATTAGATTAAGTTCTTTAACTCTTCCTTAATCTTAGTTGGTATCGTATACTTCTGCTGAAGTGTCTTGACGATTGTCGGTAGACCTTTGTCCTTGTTCGCAACAACCCACTTAAGTACGTTACCCCAATTGTCGTCACCAATATCAAGCTTTACTTTAGTTGTTGTAGGCTTAGGCTTCTGCTGATTTGCAATGGCATTACCCACCTCTTCTGCTGATGCGACTGCTGACTCAAGCCCTATACCGAAGTTGGCTAACGCTCTACCCCACGCACTTGTCTCGCAGTTCTCTACGTAGCTTGTCTTGTTGATGAACGTGCTACCCTTCTCTTCTTCTGCGATACCCGTAGCTATCGTCACGCCTTTGTCGTTATCTATCCGTGCTTGGATACATATTGATTTGTCTGTCTTCTCTAACACGTGTGATGTTAGTGAAAAGTTTGGGTACTTCTTTCTGAAGTAGATTAACCTCTCGTTAACCTCTACGTACTGCTTACCCTTAATGTTTACTGTCTTTAATTTGTCCATTTTTAATTTGATTTAATTGATTTAATTGATTTAATTGATTCTTAATTTTACTATAACGCTCCAAGATTCTTTGCCTTGAACTCTTTAGGCTTTGTATCTGCTTGGGATTCTTTCTTCCGTTGACTTCTACCTTTATGAACTTCTCTATCCTATCAAGCTTTATACGATAGTTAGACAAAGCTAACAAATAAATTCCAATTCTCCAACCACTTTCCAAAAAACTTTCAATTTCTTTTTTTGTTAATGGCAGGTACCACTCACCACCTCGTGATGTGTTCTGAAGTTGAACCTCTTTTGTTTCTAAGTCCATTGATATTTTACAACCATAAAGTATTCTTGCCTCGTACCCTTCGCCATTTAAGTTGGCTGTGAAGCAATCTGCCTTTGCTTGTTCCATTATATCTTGGAGTGTATATTTACGCAAGCTCATTGCAAATTCTTTGGTAATCTAAATCCTCTGACATCTTAGATTTAACTTGAGCTATCCCGTGAATAATTGACGAGTGACCCACCTCGTAGCCGTTGTCTGCCATATACTCTTGTATGTATCTGACCTGCATTTTTCTTTCATAGCACAGGTAGTATAGCATATGTCTTGAGTCTACTATGTCTCTGCGTTTTGATTTAGTGAATAAATATTTTTTCTTTAAGTTGAATAGGTCAAGTACTTTACCGACATACTCATCGTATATATTCCTTTTCATAATTTTAATTTGAATTTGTTTTTAAATATAATTTAAGCTCAAGCTCCTCTATTTTGTTTGTGGAAACTTCTTCTTCTGACTCGGCAATTTTCCATTTACCGCTTGGCAATAGAAAGATATATTCACCGCCAAAGTAAACCATTACATTGTTACACCCCTTGGGCACCTCCTTGTCGTATGTAAGTTTAAAGTCTTTGACGTTGTGAAGTCTTCCTGTCTCTTTGAAGAGACTAAATGTAAATGGTTCATCCTTGTCTGCAAATTGTTGCATCCTTTGGATATAACCAACCTCTGCATTGTGCTTCATTTTTTCTGAGTTAGCTTCTCGTAGATAAATTGATTTCATTTTAATAAAGTTTATTTAGTGTTTAAAAATAGTAAAAAAAATTCTAATTTCCAAATGTAAATGAATTTAATTTCACATCATTCCATCGAACGTATACGTATCCATCCTTCACCACCTTCTTAGCCTTGCCCCACCATTTTTTTTGTGGGATGTACTTCGATGGTAGGTATCCACCCTCCATACATATCCGCAGCTCTAAGTTGATAGCCTCTATCACCTCCTCCTCCGACTCAAGCAATGAATCCGATTCATCATCGTGTACTGCGTATAGTTCGTTCTCTACCCATAGCATTGGGCTTTTTTTAATTCGCTCGGTTACATCCAACCACACGAATTTGTCTTTAGTTATGTGTATCATATCCTTTAATTTAATTCGTTAACACTACAATCAATTACGTTCCCAACCAATGGATGTCCGTACACCTCACTCGCCTTGTCGTTGATGGGGAGTTGGTTAAGTAACCCTTCCTCGTTTACAATAAGAACCTTACCCGCCTTTGGGTATACGTATTGGATGTAACCTCCAACCAAGTTCTGTTGCTTTTCTAATGAAGAGATGTCTACGTTCTCGATAACCTCTCCGTCTGTCTTTAATAACTTTGCCATTTTAATTTAGTTTAATTTAAAAAATCTGTTTCTGTCTTTTGACTTCATCAGCACGGATACACATCCGTGAACAGGGCAGTAACTTAATACTGCCTGCGGTCTTAGGATAAACGTAGTATTTCTTTTTCCGTAAACCAACCATCACAACCAAAACAATGATAGTTTTGAAATCCATCGTGCTCAAGGTCGTGGTAACATTCAACACAGATGTTTTTGTCATTAGGATTATAGTCGTCCGCATCAAATAGGTCAAGCTCTTCGCAAGTTGGAACATAATCATCCTCTATAATTTCTTCTTCTTCTTCTTCAATCTCTGCGTACCCCCTGTACTGCCAAGAACCAATCGAACGCTCGTAACTCTTCACGTGGTTAGAGCCGTTCCACTTGTTCTCCTCTGTTGGATTGAAATAAATCCAAGCCGTGATAGTCTTGCCGTTCACAACAACAGGTACCTGTCTACGCACGTACCATCTTGGATGACCCTCAAGTGCGTCTAAGTTCTTGAATGTTATATCAGATACTTTGAACAGGTCAACCACTACGTTCTCTCCCTCGCCTTTCTTATCCAAAAGGAATGGTAGCCCCTTGACAACCAAAGGATACTTGTCCTTGGTCTCACCTCTACCCAAGTGCTTTGAGTTGGTTAGGTAAGAGTAGTAGTTGCCGAACCCTTTCTTAAGTGTACCATAGACTGCTACAATATTTTCCTGTAGCACGTTAGTCTTTGAGTACCACACCCCATCCCTCAAGGTATAGAGTTGTTTGTTGAATATCTGAAACGTCCTGTTCCTTGTATTGATTGTTACAAACCTTGCGTCAAACTTTGACAACCTCTGCTTCCAAGTATGTCTTGGTGTTGAACCTAATTGGATAGCCAAGTCTTCTGTGTCTGTCATCTTCTTGCTTCCGTATCCGTTTATGGTTCCGTTCATCATCATCAATTCGTCTTTGTTCTTACCACATACGAATGGATGAGTGTTGGCTTTGTTGATTGCCCCAACCGTAGCATAACGAAAGTGAGCGATGTAAGGTCTGTCGTTATCCAATACCCCATACTCTTTTGAGTTGTGATACGTTACCTCGAACGTGTCGAGCCATACTACCCCCAATCCGTGAGGATTAATTCGTGATGAGTTTTTAAGTACCTCACGTGATACTTGTTTTCCTTTCTGTTTAATAATAATTACACACATAATGTTTGGTATTTGTGGGCAGTCTCTTTGAAGAGACAGAGCCCGATTAATAATAATTTAAACGAATGTACGACATAAAATCGACAATTCCAAATTTAATTTAAAAATTCTTTTCTAAAGTATTTCCAACAATCTTCTATGCTGTATAGCTTGTTACGCCATTGGGCATCCTGTGATGTAAAAAAATACTTTCCATTCTCATCCTGTTGGTAGTCGACATTGTCGCTAAACAACCAATCGTAAAACTGATTCATAATATTTTATTTTCTTTTAAGTAATCAATGATGTCATCTTTCAGCAATACATACTCCGAGTACATAAAGCAATCGTCTGATGTCGGGTAGGTTATCTTGTAGGTTTCGAAGGTGAAGAAGTCATCGTGATTCTCGATTGCTCTCGCACCAATCTCGCTGAGTAACTCCCACTTGTCTACCTTGATTTCGTTTACCCAACGTCCCTCGATGTACAGGTCTATCGTTACATCGTCCCCGTCTACTTGATATTCAAACTCATACATAGCTCTCTCCTATTTTTTTGAACAGGTCACTTAGCACGTCCTTGCTCGTAAGGATACGCTCTTTGCTTTCCTCTTCAGTTTTCCATTGCTCGTAATGATACGCATCATCATCGTGTCTATCGTGCTGCCGCACGTTCATAAATTTTTCTTTCATCTTTCCCATAGTATTTAGTTTTATTGGTTAATAATATATTCAACGAAATCTTCATCACCTAACTCTATCAATTCATCTTGTAAAGTATGTACGTCAGAATTATTTTTTCTATGCCAAGACACATCTTGTCCGTGATAATTTTCTAATCTATCAAGGTATTCAAATCTTTTCATCTTATTTATTTTTATTGGTTAATAATAATTCGTTACCTAACTCGTTAATCTTTTTTCTGTACTCAGCTATCGCTTGGTCAGCGATAAAGTTTAGCTGCCATTCGATGTACTGCTTCTCGCTTTCGTTTAGGTCGTTCATACAATCCCAATTGCTTAGGATGTCCATCGTGATTTTTACTTGCTCTTTCATAATATAAATTTTAATTAATAATTGGTTACACCACCAATGCCCCGTACCATTGATGGCACAGGGCGGGTGAAAGGGAGGAGGAAATAACTCCCCCCATTGGTTTGAATTATAGGGCAATGAAGAAATAATTCAATTGCCCATAACTAATCAGTCTTCCTCTTGATAATCATAGTAGTAAAAGTCATCCTTAAAGTCACTCTCAAAGGTTCTACAAGTACTTCTAAGCACTTCACACGTCTCTTTGACTGCCTTTACGTGACCTTTAGCTTCGCTAACCTTAACAATGCCATCTCTTATATCCTCAAGGTCTTCTATCATCTCTGAAATAGCTTCCTTAAGCTTGTCAATGTACTCTTGTTCTTCCTTACTCATAATGTTTTGTGTTTGCGGGGAAGTCTCTTTGAAGAGACAACCCCTTTGTTAATAATAATTTAAACAAAGATACGACATTAAATCGACATATCCAAATTTATTTTTTTTGGTTAATTAATATTCGCTTGGATAAATGTCCTCCCAACCATCAATTGAATGGGGATTGGCATAAGTCCTCTGCTCCTTCGGTTCCTCCTGTATTACATCGTATGGTTCCGCCCAAAAATGTTGACCGCTTTGCCCCCATCTATCGATGCATTCTTTCGCCTCCTTGTCCGCCTCCTCAAGTGTTTGGAATCTATCTTCCTGCGTGTAACGCATTCCGAATTCGTCTTCTGTTGATACTCTAAATAGTGTTCTCATAATTTTAAATTTTATTGGTTAAATAATGTGTTAAATTTTTCTTTAGTAATCGTGGTGTACTCGTCCACCTTGAACGGATTCTTGCACAGGTTTATAAACTCTCTGCCGTTAGGCATAGCGTACCTTAACGCATACCCCTTGCTCTTGTTGTAGCCTATCCAATTGCCGTCCCTTGTAGCTTGGTTTCTGTGCACTGATACGTGCCTGCCCTCCATCAATATTTCTACCTCGTTTAAGTTGAAGTCTATCAGCCTTTGGCTTAAGTCGGTGGGAACTTTTAACGTCACCCTGTTACCAACCCTTTCGTGAGCCTCGTAAACTTTTCCTTGCATATCTCTATGACTAACTAATACTCGTACTTTCATAATGTTATAAAATTTGTTGTCTCTTTGAAGAGACAGGTTAAAATATCCGTTTCGTCCTTATGGACTCATCAGCACAGGCAATTACCTGTGGACGGATGCGGCACCTTGGTACCGCACTCCTCACCCCATTACAGGAGCCTCAACACCTCCTGCTCAGCCATCCACTCCAAGTAGTCGAAGTTGAATTCCAACCCTCTGACGTAATCGGGTTCACATCTTCCAACCCTCCTGTTGACTGATGACCACCGAGCCTCGAGCCATCCTATCGTATGACAGGTTACCTTGCCTGTTGTTAGGTATTTCTGAAAATGACCCGCCAAGTCCATTATGTTCTTGACCTTGTCAGCATCTCGCTCATACATCGACATTAGGATTGGTTTAAGGGCGTTTCTGAACCTCGCCATCGTTCCTGCAGGTACACGCCCAAGCGGAGTGTTACAGGCAAAATCCATTATCACATACATCAGCTCATATCGTCTCATCATCTGCTTGACAGACTGCACTCTGCTCGGTAGTCTGAACTCAACACCATAAGAGTTAAGTCTGCAGGGCACATACTTTCCACCCTCACCCTGCATTCTGAAGTTATTGCTACAAAATGTATTGCCTAATCGTTTGCGATAGATTGAGTATACAATCCCGCTGAACCTGCGTACTCGCTCTAATAACTCCTCGCTGTCCATACCTACACAGGACAGATGGATATGCCCACCGCATCTGCTGTTAGACGGACTGAACTCGTCTTCAATTATTTGCCTTGCCTCAACAAACATATTGTAAACTTTCGTCCTCCACATTGACCGCCCGACTAATGGCAAGATGTGCGTGATTGCCTCGAACCCTTGTTGCCCTTGTGCAAACCCACAGGACACATCGTTTTCCAATCTCGCAAATAATGCGTGCTCCTTTAGTGCACTCCTGTGGAACCTGTTTTTTTCCACCTCAAAGCCGATGGTGAACCTTGACCCATCATCGTCCAAGGGATTGGTTATGATGTTGCGTTTGTCCTCGTTCTTGAGCCCTGCAATGTCTATGGCTTTGGCTTTACTGCGGTTCACATATGGTGCCCCGTGGTTATATCCTACGACCCGACCTCTTCGGCTGTCATCGTTTAGTGTTTCGAATGTTACTCCGTTATTTCTTGAATTTGTCATAATACTACGTTTTTGGTTTTGTCTCTTCAAAGAGACAGATTAAGAATTTTGGTTATTAATAAATGTTTGTGCGTCATCAGATACTGATATTAGGAATTGTGCGTATAGGTTCCTCGTCTTCTCAGATAATCCCTCTATATCACCTGCAGTTTTCATTGAAGCATTTCCCGTAGCTCCGTTAATGAATACCCTTGAACTTGCTCCACCTGCCCCATTCAATCCATCCTTAGCAAATGACATAGTGAATAGTGTTTTATTTTCAGGTTTTGGCTCACCGCCATCAGCAGTCTGATTGTCAAATTTGATGAGTGCTTCTAATCCTCTGCCTGCTTTCTCACCTGCATTTTCCTTGGCTGTGCAATGTCTCTTGAATTTAGTTACTACCTGCTTTCTGTTAACTACTATTTCGCCTGCTTGAATTTTTCTTCGCCCTTGGGATTTAGAGTAGTTGAATACTCTCTTGTTGAAATCATCGATGTTAGTAAATTCGATTCCTGCATCGTACATTTCTTCTTTCGTACTTTCTTTCTTGAACCATAAGCTTGTTTCATACATTATCTTCGATTGCTTTAGCTCTAATTCGAACAGCTCTTTTCCCTTGTTATCTGATGAGCTTTTTAGTTCGTGAACTTTCTCAAAGTTTACGCCTTGGGCTGTCAAAAAGTTTTTCTCGATTTCTAATAAATTTTCCATAATACTTGTTTTGTTTTGTTTAATTAAATTGTTTTAAAATGATGTAAGGTATTTCGCCTTACTAACTTATGATGTGTTTACATAGGCATTGGGTTTTGGTTAATGAATTGGCTGTTAGCCTGTCTATCGTTTGTCTAATCATAGATTAAAGATAGTCTTTTATCCCGAATATCATAGTCATATATAGGGACGACAATTCAATTCTCTATAACTCATTGATTGTCAGTCTAATAAAATTTGTCTGTTGGTCATTTTTTTTAGGCAGTTCAAACAACAGCTGTGGGATAGACTAACTTGTTCGTACATCTTTACGTGTACAATATGTTATTATCATTCTCTTTCCGCCCAACAGCAGGGAGGAAGTGTAGGTGATTTTTATTTGTAAGACGTAGTAACAGCGGTAGTTAAAGCATACAGGCGCGGGTCAATTTAATATGTGCAGCAGGGCACGATAGGCTGTGCAAAAACGTCAAAAAATTCAGCCAAGCCCAATGAAATCAACACCCCCGTATCAAAAAAAAATGCGTTTTCCGAGGGGGGGTCGGTCGGCGTCGCGCGGGGGGAACCCAAACAGTATAAACATCTAATATTTTTTATTATCTTTGTGAAAAAGAAATAGCTATGAGAAAGATATTTGATATGTCACCGAGTATGATGGGGTACGATATGAAAGATGGTCGTGAGATTAATAACGCAAGAACTCCTGAGATGGGTATTACCAAGTTGGTTAATATGAAGAAGGAGATGAAACGCTACAAGAAAGTACAAATGATAGCAGAGGGTAATGAGATGGCAAGAGCCAATATTGATTTATTCAAAAAATAATTGTTCATATTCATAGTATGATGTTTGGTTTGAGAGGGAGTGGATTATATCTGTTCCCTCTTTTTTATACCCAATAGTGTAGACTTTATATATAATAGTGTTGACCTTGTGTTGACTTTATGTTGACTTTGTTTTAACTAACTTATTGATTATCAATTAGTTATATTAAAAAATGTTAAGATGTTAACTTTAAAGCTTCGTATTTAATAAAAATAATAATAATAATAAAAGAGTAGTAGTAGTATAGGGAAACCAAAAGTCGACATTAAGTATTTTTTATTAGCTCTTGGATAATTAAATATAATTGATTACATTTGTAAAAATTAATTAAATCAAATAACATATGCAACAAGGATTCACTCCTAAAGAACTACACTTCTCAGATAAGGGTAGGGAGAAACTAATCAAAGGTATCAACAAAATTTCTAACGCTGTCAAGTCTACTCTTGGTCCAAGGGGTAACACGGTGCTCATCGAGTCGCCTGAGCATCTACACGGCATAACTGTAACGAAGGACGGTGTGACTGTAGCGAAGTCCATCTCGTTATTAGACCCGGTCGAGAACCTTGCGGTTCGGATGATGAAGGAGGCAGCTGATAGGACTGCGTCATCTGCGGGTGATGGCACGACAACAGCCATAGTACTTGCAGAGGCATTGGTCAATGCAGGCACCGAATTAATAGACGACACCACTAACCGAACAGAGGTACTACGCCACCTTGTGTCAGAGACAAAGGAGATAGCGAAGATGCTAAAGGTAAAGGGCAAGGTCTTAGACGAGAAGAGACTACGAGACGTAGCAGTCATCTCAGCTAACAACGATGCACAGATAGGCGGCATCATAGCTGACGTGTATGAGAGCGTAGGCAAGGATGGTGTGGTAACGGTTGAGAACAGCAAGAGCTCATCGACATACTACGAGACCACAAAGGGTATCAAGATAAAAAGAGGCTACGCCTCAACGCTATTCATCAACGACCAAAAGAGGGACGAGTGTGTGTTCGAGGACACGTACGTGTTGGTGTGTGACACAGAGATAAATAACATACTACAGATTGAGGCGGTACTGAAGCCAATCATCCAAGAGGGTAAGAAGCTATTAATAATCGCACCGTGCTCAACGAACGTGACCAACACATTAGCAGCCAACGTGATAAAGAACGGGCTCAAGCTATGCACCATCAACCCACCTGACTTTGGGTACAGGCAGCACGAGCTGATGCAGGACATAGCTATCAGTGTGGGTGCAACATACTTCAGCGAGAAGACAGGAGACGACCTGAGCCTTATAAGCTTTGATGACTTGGGGCACTGTTCCAAGGTGATAGCGAGCAGGGACGCAACGGTTATCGTCAAGGACGAAAATCGTTATTCCGAGGATGAGGTGGCAGAGAGAGTAGCACAGCTACAGGACTCGTACAAGAACGCTAAGAAGAAAGAGGACAAGGACTTCATCAACCAACGTATCGCATCGCTATCAGGTGGGATAGGTGTGGTGTACGTAGGTGGACAGACAGACCTCGAACAGAAGGAGCTATACGACAGGGTTGACGATGCGGTGTGTGCAGTA
>TARA_R110002033_G_scaffold160502_7_pt1 | contig 11784 bp, 8 predicted proteins | sample TARA_R110002033 | Tara Oceans TARA_R110002033 (sample SAMEA4397051) | marine metagenome | biome: Polar Biome; feature: [SRF] surface water layer (ENVO:00010504); material: water (ENVO:00002006), including particulate matter (ENVO:01000060) such as... | depth 5 m
ACTTTATTGATAGCCGTTTTATTATCGGCACAATGTACTGATGTGCGTGTCAATCAAATCACACCGCTACTTTTTGCAAAGGCTGATAATCCCTATGATATGATTAAAATGTCTGTTGAGGAAATCAAAGAAATCATTAGGCCATGTGGCTTATCACCTATGAAGTCAAAAGGAATTCATGGTTTATCACACATTCTAATCGACAAACACAACGGAATCGTTCCGCAGAGTTTTGAATACCTTGAGGAATTACCTGCTGTAGGACATAAAACAGCATCAGTGGTAATGTCACAAGCTTTTGGAGTACCCGCTTTTCCAGTTGACACACACATTCACCGTTTAATGTACCGATGGAATTTAACTAATGGTAAAAACGTGGTCCAGACTGAAAAAGATGCTAAACGTATTTTTCCAGAGGAAATATGGAATGACTTGCACCTACAAATTATTTGGTATGGAAGGGAATATTCTCCTGCGCGAGGTTGGGATCTAGACAAAGACATCATCACTAAAACCATAGGTCGAAAAAGTGTAATTAATGACTATTTGAAAAAATAATTTTATTCGAAAGAATGGTATTATAATTAGAGGAAACGCAATTGTAACATGCAGTTTTTACCCGCTGCTACTGCTGTATTTTTATCTATGAAGCGGATCGTATATAGATTAGCATTAATCGACAATTGTTTCCACTTTTTGCCGGCATCGTTAGAATAGTAAATACCCGATGCTCCTACTGTAACCAATCCTTTTCCGCCTGAATTAGGAATGTACTGTACACAAGATGCGTAACCAAATGCTTCATTTTCAGAAATGAGATCCCATGTTTTACCGCCGTCGACAGTGTGCGCTTTGTTACCGTAGTTTTGAGTTAACTTTTCATAATTTCCACCGCTTATAAAACCTTGGTTTGTATCATAGAAATCTGCAGTAAAAATACCAGTCATTGCTTCACCTTGAATAATTGGTGTACTGTATTTTTTCCAAGACTTTCCTTTGTCACTTGAGAAAATCACGTTAGCCTCTTTTCCACCGGTTACAATCCAAGTATTGTTTTCCTTAATTACAATATTGGTATTGCTTGCCGCAAAAGCTGCTTCAGCAGAGACAACTGTTGGAAGGTTTTCACAAGAAATCTTTTTCCAGGAATTTCCTCCATCTCTAGTAATTATTACCGAAAGGCAATTATCAATAGGATCGCCCATAGCAATTCCTTCCTTATCATTCCAAAACTGCATGCTATCATAGAAAACTTTTTCATGATTTTCTTGATAAACAACCTTGTTACTCAAATTGTGTTTATCAATTTTGAAAAGAAACGCAGGGCTCCCAACATTTAGTAAAAAAAGACTTGAGTCGTTTTGCGCTAAGCTTCTAAATTCTAGATTTTCTTTAGAAATCGTTTTTTGGTTGTTTTGTTTTTTTTCTAAGTCATAATAACCATACTTGGATTTACTACCTGCATACCAAACTTTATCACCATCAATTGCAATCGCTCTTATACTAATTTCGTCCTCAAAAAGGGTATCAATCGCTAACGAGCTAAATGCTTTAGGGTTTTCTAAAATATTGCTGTTTGACTGCGATTTGCAGCTAACAATTAGCAGCAGCAAAACGAACGGAAATAAAATTTTTTTCATGTGGTTGATATTTTAGATCTAATTTACAACTAATTAAGGTAGTGCATTACTACACCTTTTTTAATTGGCACAGTAATTGGATATTCAAAGATAACAATCTCTAATTCTATTGTTATGAAAACTAAAATACTTTTTTTAAGCCTTGCTACAGCAGTTCTCGGACTGAGTGCTCAGGCACAATATAACACACAAGTAAAGCCTTCAAATTATGAAATAAGCGATAATCTTGACTTGCGTGCAGTAGCTTCCATTTTTGGAGAATCTCGAGACATTGAAGATTTTGAAAGAAAATTGAACGATCCCGATATTCAAATTTCAAACTTAGATTTAAACGACGACGACGAAGTTGATTACTTGCGAGTGATTGAATCTGTTGAACGCAACACGCACGTTGTAGTAATCCAAGCTGTTCTTGATCGTGATGTATATCAAGATGTTGCGACAATCGACCTAGAAAAAGACCGTAACAATACCGTGCAGGTACAATTTATAGGGAACGAATTTATGTATGGACAAAATTACATTTACGAACCAACTTATTACAGCACACCTTTAATTTACGCTTCTTTTTGGAGTTCGAATTATCGCCCATATGTATCAACCTATCGTTGGAATTATTACCCAAATTATTATAGAGCATGGAATCCATTTCCAGTATTTCGTTATCGAAATAATATTAGCGTGAATATCAATATAAACAACAGATATAACTATGTAAATTCAAGAAGAAGCAGTCATGCAGCAGTTATTTATAATTCGAGACGCGCTAATGGATATGAGAGAATGCATCCAAATTATGCTTTTGCACGTAGAAATACGACTGTGATAAATCGATATGAATTAGACCAAAATAGAAGTACCAGGAGAGTAAGTTCAAGACCAACTAGAACTTATGCAGATAATAGAGCTACAAGTAGAACATCAAGAACCTCTAGCTACGAAAACAATCGCACAGTCAACAAAAACGGAAATTATAGAACGAGATTAAGTGCAACAATAGGTAGATCAAACCCACAACAGCGAAGCAATAGTTCACGAAGCAACGACACACGAAGTACTGAGCAGCAAAATAGAAGAGCTGAAAGTCCTGCTGTAAGAACAGCATCTAATTCAAGAAATACGAATACTAGAAAGCCAAATTACAGTACACAACGTAGCTCAAACCAAGAAAACACGGCACAAAGAAGAACTAGCAATCCTAATTCGCGTGCAACCCAACAAAGAACAAACACCGCTGAGAACAGAACTAGAACGACAACTAGACAAAACAATCAAACAACAACACCTAGAAACAATAGAGTAAGCTCGAATAGAACTGAAAAATCTAGTGGCAATGTATCAAGGTCTTCTTCACAAAGATCGGAGAGTGGCAACAATAACAACTCAAGAAGATCAAGTTCAAGTTTAGAAAATAGACGCTCGTAAAAACATCATTTATTAAAAAACACGGTTTACTCAAGCCGTGTTTTTTTTTGTTAATAAAACATCCTAATTTATTTAAAAAGAGTAAATTTGACGCGTTATATTAAAAATAATACATGAGCACTCAGCACAAAAATTTACACTCCAAATTAACCTTAGGTGGTTTACTGATTACATTAGGAATAATATATGGAGATATTGGTACTTCACCCTTATATGTAATGAAGGCAATACTTGGAGAATCAATTATTAACGCTGACATTGTATTAGGTGGAATTTCTTGCGTTTTTTGGACGCTAACACTACAAACCACCATTAAATATGTAATGATCACCTTAAGCGCTGATAATCATGGTGAGGGTGGTATTTTTGCTTTATATGCTTTAGTAAAAAAGACAAAAATAAAATGGTTAATTGTCCCCGCCATTATTGGGGGAAGTGCATTATTAGCAGACGGTATCATTACCCCTCCTATCTCTGTTTCATCTGCAATTGAAGGTATAAAAACATACTATCCTAGTATTAATACAGTACCTATAGTCATAGGAATACTCTTCGTACTGTTTACAATTCAACAATTTGGAACTAAGCTTGTTGGTAAATTTTTTGCTCCAATGATGCTTGTTTGGTTCAGCATGTTAGGGACCCTAGGACTAATTCAAATTATCAAATTTCCTGAAGTTTTTAAAGCATTTAATCCTTATTATGCTTATCATTTATTAACAATTCACCCAGAAGGTTTCTTTGTTTTAGGTTTTGTTTTCTTGTGTACGACGGGAGCAGAAGCACTGTATTCGGATATGGGACATTGCGGACGTAAGAACATTCGTGTAAGTTGGATATTTGTAAAATCAGCTCTAGTGCTAAATTATTTTGGACAAGCAGCTTTCTTAATACAACATGAAGGAGAAACATTGCAAACACTAGGTGGATCAAACGGGAACCCATTTTATCTAATCATGGCCGATTGGTTTCAACCTGTAGGTATTGTAATTGCAACATTAGCTGCAGTTATTGCATCACAAGCATTAATTACAGGTTCGTTTACCTTGATTAATGAAGCAATGCGATTGAACTTTTGGCCAAAAGTTAAAATTAAATATCCTACAGAATTGAAGGGACAATTATACATTCCTTCAATAAACTGGCTATTATTTTTAGGATGTGTAGGTATTGTTCTTCACTTCGAACAGTCAAGTAACATGGAACATGCTTATGGATTAGCAATTATACTTTGTATGATTATGACAACCATTTTACTAAACTTCTATTTAATAATGAAGAGAGTAAAACTATACTTTATTATCCCATTAATCACGGTCTATCTTTTAATCGAATTTAGCTTTTTAGCAGCAAATATCACCAAGTTTGCTGATGGTGGATACGTTACTTTAATCATTGCTATAATTTTAATTTCGATAATGACGACTTGGTACTTAGCGAAAAAAATTAGCAAAACATACACTAAGATTGTCAAAATTGCAGATTATACAAAAGTACTGAGTGAATTGAGCGTCGATTTAACTATTCCTAAATATGCTACACACTTAGTATACATGACAAATGCAAACCGCGTTGACGAAATAGAAGAAAAAGTGATGTACTCTATCTTACAAAAAAGACCAAAGAGAGCGGATATCTACTGGTTTGTTCATGTGAATATTTTAAGCGAACCTTACAAAACAGAATATAAAGTAACTGAAATACTTAAAGACGACATCTACCGTGTTGATTTTAATCTAGGATTTAGAGAACCTACAAAAATCAACCTTATGTTCAAGGAAGTAATAAAAGACATGGTTAAAAAAGGAGAAATGGACATTACTAGCCGTTACGAATCTCTAAACAAGAACAACATTATAGGTGACTTTAAATTTGTTTTATCCGAAAAATTCTTATCTAATGACAGTGATATGAGATGGCATGAAAAGATAATAATGAATTCCTATTTCCTAATCAAAAAATTAAGTTTATCAGAAGAAAGCGCTTTTGGACTAGATAGCAGCTCTGTTAAAATTGAAAAATTTCCAATGGTACTTCATGCACCTAAAAATATAGGATTGACGAGAGTAAAATAGCTCATGTAATTGTATAAATACGAACCACTATAGCTTTATAGTGGTTTTTTTACGACTTAATATGAATGTTAGTAAAATATAAATACAACAATCATTATTAAAAATTTATCTTTCAATCAATTAATACTACCTTTGCACCTCAATTATTAAAAATGAGATTACATAGAAATTTAGTTTATACTACAATAGATTCCTTAAATGCAATATTTAACGAAGGAGAATACGCTGACAAAGTAGTTGCAAGAGCGTTAAAAAAAGACAAGCGTTGGGGAAGCTCTGATAGAAAGTTTGTAGCGGAGACAATCTACGAAATCGTCCGTTGGAAACGTTTGTATGCTGAAGTTGCTGAAGTAAAGGCACCGTTTGACAGAGACAATATTTGGAGAATGTTTTCAGTATGGGCTGTATTAAGAGGATATCCAATTCCAGATTGGAGACAATTGGAAGGCACACCTGAAAGAAAAATAAAAGGACGTTTTGATGAATTGTCAAAAACGAGAGCTATAAAAGAATCTATCCCAGACTGGATGGATGCTGTGGGAGTTCAAGAACTTGGTGAGAAAGTTTGGTCTAAAGAGATTACAGCTCAAAACCAACCAGCAAAGGTGATCTTAAGAGTAAATACTTTAAAGACGACCAAAGCCGCATTAAGAGCAATCTTAATGGATTTAGACATTGATACAGATGTTTTAGAAAATCAACCCGATGCATTAGTGCTTAAAGAAAGAGCCAATGTATTTATGACAGATGCTTTTAAACAAGGTTTCTTTGAAGTACAGGATGCAAATTCACAACTTGTTGCAGCTTTCCTTGATGTAAAGCCTGGAATGAGAGTGGTTGATACTTGTGCTGGCGCTGGAGGTAAAACATTGCATATTGCAGCCTTAATGGAAAACAAAGGTCAGTTAATTGCTATGGATTTGTACGAAAGCAAATTAAAACAATTAAAAATAAGAGCAAAACGTGATGGTGCGTTTAATATCGAATACCGAATCATAGACACAACTAAGGTAATTAAAAAATTACATCAGAAAGCAGATCGTGTATTGATCGATGCGCCATGTAGCGGTTTAGGTGTTCTTAAAAGAAACCCTGATGCTAAATGGAAATTACAACCTGAATTTATCGACAATATTCGTAAAATTCAATCTGAAGTATTAGAAAGCTACTCTAAAATTGTGAAACCAGGAGGTAAATTAGTTTATGCAACCTGCTCTATCTTGCCATCTGAAAATCAAGAGCAAGTTGAAAAATTTTTAAAAACTGAAATTGGTCAAGAGTTCACCTTTATAAAAGATCAAAAAATTCTTGCTCATGAGTCAGGATTTGATGGATTTTATATGGCACTTTTAGAAAGAAAAGAAGCGGTTTTAAAACCTAAAGAAATTAAATCTGCTGAACCAAAAGAAGCAGTACAAGAATAATTTCTATAATTTCGAAAATAAACATAAAAGCACTTTCATTATGAAAGTGCTTTTTTTAGATACTATACTAAAAAAAACCTCACTATAGCATTTTGCAATAGTGAGGTTTTATTTTATCGAATAAAAATACAATTATCCGTTATTCATTGAAATTAAAAATTCTTCATTATTTCTAGTCTGTCTGAATTTATCATTTATAAAACTCATTGCTTCTACAGGATTCATATCGGCAAGGTATTTTCTCATGATCCACATCCTTTGTAAGGTGTTTTCATCTAATAGCAAGTCATCACGTCTTGTACTTGAAGAAGTCAAATCAATCGCTGGGAAAATTCTTTTATTAGCAATTTTTCTATCCAACTGAAGCTCCATGTTACCAGTTCCTTTAAATTCTTCAAAGATAACTTCGTCCATTTTAGAACCTGTTTCAGTTAATGCTGTAGCAATGATACTTAATGAACCACCATTTTCTACGTTACGAGCTGCTCCAAAAAAGCGTTTCGGTTTTTGTAATGCATTTGCATCTACACCACCACTCAAAACTTTCCCTGATGCCGGTTGTACTGTATTGTATGCTCTCGCTAAACGTGTAATTGAATCTAGTAAGATTACAACATCATGTCCACATTCTACTAATCGTTTTGCTTTTTCAAGAACGATATTAGCAATTTTCACATGCTCTTGTGGCTCTCTGTCAAAAGTCGAGGCAATTACTTCACCACGCACGCTGCGCTGCATGTCTGTGACCTCTTCAGGGCGCTCATCAATTAGTAAAACTAATAAATAAACTTCTGGATGGTTTGCGGCAATTGCATTAGCTATTTCTTTTAGCAACATCGTTTTACCGGTCTTTGGTTGCGCAACGATCATTCCACGTTGTCCTTTTCCTATTGGTGAAAACAAATCAATAATTCGAGTAGAAATAGTACTTTGACGTTCTGCTAAATTAAATTTTTCCGATGGAAATACTGGCGTTAGGTGTTCAAAAGAAACACGGTCACGCACTACTTGTGGGTCATGCCCATTTATTTTTAATACACGAACAAGTGGAAAAAACTTCTCACCCTCTTTAGGAGGACGTACTACACCTTTAACAGTGTCACCCGTTTTTAAACCAAATAATCGTATTTGTGAAGTCGATAAGTAAATATCATCTGGAGATGCTAAATAATTATAATCTGAAGATCTTAAAAAACCATAGCCATCAGCCATCATTTCAAGAACACCTTCACTTTCAATTATACCGTCAAATTCAAAATCAGAATCTCTAAAATTGTTTTTCTTATTCTTGAAATTCGGATTTGTATTTTGTTTATTTAATTGATTAGGATTGACCTTTTTTACAGGTGGTACTGGCTCACTATCTGCAGCAGGCTTTGCATCTTGTTCTACTACTGATTCCTCTGTCGCTTTTCCCTCTGCAGGAATTTCTTTACCCTTTTTAAGAGCAATCTTTTTCTCATAAGCCGATTTACTGAATTTCACGATTTTGGCTGGCTTTTTTCCCTCAACTGTATCGCTTTCCTCAACCTTAGTACTCTCTGCCCCTACATCTGTTGAAGACGTATCCTTTTGATCTACAGCAGCATTGTCTACATCTTTACTTTTTTTGCTAATTATAATTTTAGCTTTGGGTTTCGGAGTATCAACAACAGTAACATCTTCATTATCTTCAGTCGCAGTGATGCGGGAACGTTTTGGCTTACTTTCGGCAGTCGCTTTTACAACTTTCGATTCTGACACAGTAGTTGCAGCTGAATTTTGTTGTTCTAGTATCAATCCTATTAAGGTATCTTTCTTTACACCATTAAATTTAATTGTTTTAGCTGCTTTAGCTATTTGTTGAAGCTCAGAAAGCTTCATTTCTTTTAATGCAGAAATATCAAACATGAATGTTCTATGGATTTAATTAATGTGGAAATACTACTTTGGAGATGAGATAGTAATTATTTTATTTTGAATCGACCGCAGTATGAAGTGCTTACGGCATTATGGTGCAATAATACGAATAAAATTTAATGATACAATAGTATTTTTAAAAAAGAAAATATATTTTTGTAAAACAAATACACAAAATGATACAAAGAATACAGACGATTTATTTGCTTTTAGCTTTTGTTGCAACAGCAGTATTGCCATTTGTTTTTCCTCTTTGGAAATTAGATAATGGTCAAGACTTTTATTTTATGCTAGACCAAGTTTATATTGTACTTTTTGGACTTAGCACGGCTATGACTGCTATCACTATCATTTCTTATAAAAAGAGACAGAATCAATTTGTATTAGGCAGGTTGAATATAATATTAAATTTAATTTTATTAGGATTATTTGTATATCGTTCGCTAAACTTATCTGGAGAAACAGCAACTGTTTCAGAGAAAGGTATTGGGATGTTTCTTCCTATTTTGACTATCGTATTATTAGTGTTAGCTAATAAAGCCATCAAAAAGGACGAAGATCTTGTAAAATCTGTGGATAGATTGAGATAAACCTATAAACTTAGTTTATTAGTGCGAAGGAGACCCGAATGTTAAAGTTCGGGTTTTTTTGTGGCCAAAATCTAAATATAGTAAGATTAATATACATATTAACTAAGGTATTAACATAATTTTATATAAATTTGGCTACACCTTTTTTAAAATGATAGAAAAAATACGCATACACCTTGCTGACGACCATCAGGTACTAATAGATGGCATGAGAACATTATTAAATACCGTAGATGATTTTGAATTTGTAGGCTTTTCCTTAAACGGCAGCACATTGTTCGAAGAAATTACAGCTAATAAAACAGATGTCCTAGTGTTAGACATAAGTATACCTCAAAAAGACGGCATTGAGGTTTTAAAAGAATTTAAGGAAAAAGGATTTCCATGTAAGGTTATTATCTTGTCTAGCTATGACGAACTTAAATTAATTAAAGAAGTGATGAAGCTTGGTGCCAGTGGTTACTTAACTAAACAATGCGCGGCAGAACATATCATAGAAGCGATTCATTTTGTAAATAAAGGGGAAGAATACTTTTGCAACATTGTAAGAGAAAAAATTTTTAATACTGCTACAAGAGATAACATAAAGGTCAATAAATACAACCCCACAGTATCCGAAATACTAACAGAACGCGAAATAGAAGTAATTACGCTCATAGCGTTAGAATATAGCGGTAAAGAAATTAGTGAATTCTTGTTTATTAGTAACAATACAGTCGAAACTCATCGTAAGAATATAATGAAAAAATTAAAGGCTAAAAACACAATTAGTCTTGTAAAGTATGCGATGAAAAACAAATTAATAAAAGCATAGCTACTTAAACTTTCTCATTGCAACAAACATCAAATATGACTATCCTGAAAGTGAAATTTTGGCTTCCATTTTTTATATTATTTATATGTAATATTATTTTTGCGCAAAATATCGAAATTGCGAAAAAAGAAGCATTAAAATTAAGCAATGAAGCTACCATTTTAATGCACAACGAAAAATATGAGAAATCACTAATAAAATCAAGAATAGCGTTAGACAAAGCTATAAAGACTAATGACAATCAATTAATCGCTAGGTGTTACAATATTATAGCAGCCAATTTTGATGGAATCGCAGAAGTCGACAAAGCCTATTTTTACTATAAAAAAGGGCTGTTATATGCTGATAAAACTAATGATGACGAACTTAAAAACTGGCTTTACAATAATTTAGGAAATATCTACTGTTTTGATAAGAAAGAATACAATACAGGGATTGAGTATTACAAAAAATCACTAGCATACAGCACTAAAATCGCTGACAATGAGCAACTAGTTTTCACGAATTTGAACATTGCCTGGGCATATTTTGATGTAGGTAATTACAGTAAAGGCCTTCCCTACTTACAATACATCAACAAATACCATCAAAAATATGGTGATCAAACTACAATTGTGGCTTTGAATATGCTAAATGGTATGTATTGTAGTTACAACAATGAAAATGCTAAGGCTCAAAAATTCTTCGAACGTGCCATTCTTATTGGGAAAACTGAAGAAGAAAAATCAGATCTGTCCTTTTCTTACCAAGAGTACTCTCGTTTTTTACTTAAAGTAGGAGAATATAAAAAGGCTTATGAGAATTTAGCAAAATACAATTTATTGGTTGTCGAAATTAATAATGAAGAAAAGGCTAAGAAGGTTAATGTAGAAGGTATCAATTTAGAAATTGATGAGTACCGTAGAGAAATTGACAACATAGAGTCAAAGTACCAAACAAGTGAAGAGTTGCATCTTGAAAAACAATCAAGAAATAAGTTAATTAGTATTATCATAATTTCTGTATTGTTATTTATTATTATCATGCTGTACTTTTTTTACCAGAACATGCGTTTAAAAGAGAAAAATAAATTCAAGGACATACAAACTAAAATTCAAGAAAACATTTACAATGCGTCGATAAATGGGCAAGAAATTGAACGAAAAAAAATCGCCTCTTTTTTACACGATGATATTAGCGCATTGCTGTCATCAGCAGGACTGCATTTAAGTGTGTTCCAAGCTAAAAACAAAAGTGTATCAGAGGAAATTATAAAAACAAAACAAATACTAAAAGAAGCGCACGATAAAATTAGAGATTTGTCTCATCAGTTAATTCCTTCCTTATTGGCACGATTCGGACTGTATTTTACCTTGAAAGATTTGTGCGAAAAGAACTCAAATTCGACTATTCAGTTTAAGTACTCAAGTTCAGTTGAAGATAAGACACGATATGACGAAGACTTTGAAATGAAAATATACTTTATCATCACTGAGTTATTTAATAATATTACAAAGCACAGTAAAGCAACGCTAGCTCAAATTAATATTGAAGAAAAAGAGGCAATGCTTATTATTCATATTGAAGATAATGGTACCGGTTTTGATACTGATATCTACAATTCCCAAGATGGATTTGGTTTGAATCAAATTAGAGCCAGAATAAATAATATTAAGGGAAAATTTAAAATCAACTCTAACGAAAAAGAGGGAACTAAGATCAAACTAAAAATTCCTATTTTACACAAGAACCAATAGTCTATTTTTTTCCTATTTCAACGATTTCCAAGTCCTTGATTTTATCACCATCAATTACAAAGCGAAGCATTGTGCGCACTTGATGAAAGCCACTTTTACCGCAAGCTCCCGGATTCATATGGAGCAAATTATTCTTTTTATCAAACATTACCTTCAAAATATGTGAATGTCCGCATATAAA
>TARA_R110002033_G_scaffold57566_2_pt1 | contig 11777 bp, 8 predicted proteins | sample TARA_R110002033 | Tara Oceans TARA_R110002033 (sample SAMEA4397051) | marine metagenome | biome: Polar Biome; feature: [SRF] surface water layer (ENVO:00010504); material: water (ENVO:00002006), including particulate matter (ENVO:01000060) such as... | depth 5 m
AATCAATATCAACAGAATCAGTATCATCTAAATTAACGGTATAACGAAATGTTGATTCATTAGGGATATACAGAAGAAGTGTGTTATCAAATTCTCTAATTTCTGCATCTGGATTGGCAAATTCATTAGCGGGAATAAATCGAAAGTCTGCATTTGAAAAATTGCCTTCGATAGTTATATTATCAGGGTCAATTGTTCCATTATCAATTAAATTTGTACCAGTTTCATCAACTAACCGTATATATAATTCGGGAAATGCCGGGTCAAAAAGCGAACAGTCAATGCCGTCATCATCATTGTTTGAACAACTTAATAATAGTCCGATAAGAATTAGAGTATATTTTTTTTTCATAATTCAATTTTCTATAAGATGTCGAAATTGTTAATTGGTTGCGTCAAATGCCTACAATATTCTTTACGGATATAAATTATATTAACATTATTTACATTCATCGTCAAACGAAGATCGATAATTTTTCTGTTAAAGTCAAGTTTTTTGCTACAGACTCGGTTGTTAACAACTCCCATTTAAATAACTAAAAAACAATTCTGAAATAACTATTTAAATTTTGTAAATTTGCCTGCGTTTATAAGCGCAACATGACAAACACAGCAAAATATATATTTGTAACCGGTGGGGTTACGTCTTCACTAGGAAAGGGCATCATAGCCGCCTCTTTAGCAAAACTACTGCAAGCCCAAGGTTATAGAGTTACCATTCAAAAATTAGACCCTTATATTAATGTAGACCCGGGAACATTAAACCCTTATGAACATGGGGAATGTTACGTTACCGAAGATGGTGCAGAAACCGATTTGGATTTAGGCCATTACGAGCGCTTTTTAAACACACCAACAAGTCAAGCCAATAACGTAACTACGGGCAGAATTTACCAAAGTGTTATTGATAAAGAACGTCGTGGTGAGTTTCTGGGAAAAACAGTACAAGTGGTTCCACATATTACGGATGAAATAAAGGAACGCGTTCAGATTTTAGGAAATTCTGGTGACTACGATATTATTATAACAGAAATAGGTGGCACTGTTGGTGATATAGAATCCTTACCATACATTGAAGCTGTACGTCAATTACGTTGGGATTTAGGCGAAAACAATGGTATTGTTATTCATTTAACTTTAGTGCCTTATTTATCTGCCGCAGGCGAATTGAAAACAAAACCAACACAGCATAGTGTAAAAACACTCATGGAAAGTGGTATTCAAGCGGATATTTTAGTTTGTAGAACAGAGCACCATTTACCAGACGATTTAAAAAGAAAACTGGCATTATTCTGTAACGTGAAAAAGGAAGCTGTTATTGAATCTATTGATGCATCAACCATTTACGATGTACCCAACCTCATGTTGAAAGAAGGTTTGGATAAAGTCGTACTGAATAAGTTGAACCTTAAAAGTTCAAAACCAGATATAGAGCGATGGAATCAATTTTTAAAACGTCATAAAAACCCCAAAACCGAAATTACTATAGGTTTAATAGGAAAATATGTAGAGTTGCAAGATTCTTACAAATCTATATTGGAGGCCTTTATTCATGCTGGTGCAGAAAATGAGGTAAAAGTAAATGTGGAGTCTGTACACTCCGAGTATATAAACAGTGATAATGTAGAAGTTAAGTTAGGACATTTAGATGGCGTTTTAGTAGCTCCAGGTTTTGGAGAGCGCGGTATTGAAGGAAAAATTGACGCTGTTAAATATGTGCGCGAAAACAATGTACCATTTTTTGGAATTTGTTTAGGTATGCAAATGGCAGTTATAGAATTTGCTAGAAATGTTTTAGGAATTGCCGATGCAGATTCCACAGAGATGAATCCAGATACCAAAAATCCTGTAATAGATTTGATGGAAGAGCAAAAAAACATTACCGATAAGGGCGGTACGATGCGTTTGGGTGCTTGGGCGTGCGATTTGAAAAGGGAAAGCAAGGTTTGGGAAATTTATAAAGCCGATAGTATTAAAGAACGCCACAGACATCGTTATGAATTTAATGGTGATTATAAAGCACAAATGGAAGACGCAGGTATGTTGGCAACAGGCTTAAATCCAGACACAGGCTTGGTTGAGATTGTTGAAATTCCATCACATCCTTGGTTTGTAGGTGTTCAGTATCACCCAGAATATAAGAGTACCGTTGCAAACCCGCATCCGTTGTTTGTGGCTTTTGTAAAGGCTGCTTTAAATCAGAATAAAAAAAACAGGGGTGTCAGTATGGCACAAAATTAATATTGGATAGCTTATTGTTTTAAGCAAACGATACAAAAAAGACCTGACAGGATTTTAGAATCTGTCAGGTCTAAAACTAAAATATGGAAGAAAAGAAATTAGATATTAATACGATTATAGGTTTTGTTCTTATTTTCGCAATTTTAGCATACATGTTATGGCAAAATCAACCAACGCCAGAAGAACTTGAAGCCCAAGAAAAAGCGAAGCAAGAACAGGTTGAAGCAGAAAACAAAGCGAAACAACAAGAACAAACCAAAGTAACAACTGCTGAAGATTTTACGGCAGCTCCTATTTCAGACTCACTTAAACATATACAATTACAAAATAAACTTGGCGCATTTGCTTTTTCAGGTACAAATGCATCTGATGAAGAAACCCTTGTTGAAAGCGATTTATTAGCTTTAAAATTCAGTAACAAAGGGGGCTATTTATCCGAAGTTAAGTTAAAACAATTTGTTGATTACGATTCGCTTCCTATTTATATCATTAAAGATAATAATGCGGTATTAAATATCAATTTCGGTACAACTGATAGCCGTATTTTAAACACCAAAGATTTATTTTTTGAACCTAACATTACTAAAAATGGTGATGTGACGGTGATTTCAATGAAATTAAAAGTTTCTGAAAGTAAATTTTTAGAGTATCGTTACGAGTTGAAGGAAGGCGATTATATGATGGATTTTACTATCCGTTCCCAAGGATTAAGTGATGTGATAAACAGTTCCCAACCTATTAATTTGGATTGGAATTTGAAAGGATTCAGACACGCAAAAAGTATTTCTTATGAAAACAGATATACTGATATTCATTACGATTATGAAGACGGAAAATCGGATTATATCAGAGATGGCGATGATGATATAGAGGATGTAGCTTGGATAGGGTACAAGCAGCATTTCTTTTCTTCAGTACTGTTAACAGATACGCGTTTTAAGAATGTAAGAGTAAGCACTGAAAATTTAGTTGAAGACGAAACTATTGATACCGTTTATACCAAAAGTTTTGCGGCAACTATTCCCCTAGAATTAGAAAGTGGTGAGTTTAATAATACCATGGATTTGTATTATGGCCCAAGTGATTTTAAAGTTTTAAATGCTTATGATAGGAATTTAGATGAATTGGTACCGTTTGGCTGGGGCCTTTTTGGTTGGATAAACCGCTATGTGTTTATGCCATTATTTAGCTTTTTGGGAGGCTTTTTACCCTATGGTATTGCCATTATAGTAATGACAATTTTAATAAAGTTACTATTGTCTTTTGTACAATACAAGCAATTCTTATCACAGGCTAAATTAAAAATCCTGAAACCTGAATTAGATGCTATTCGTGAGAAGCATAAAGACAATAAAATGAAATCGCAACAGGAAACCATGGCGTTGCAAACTAAAGCAGGAGCAAGCCCTATGGCGGGCTGCTTACCAGCTTTAATACAGCTGCCCGTGTTTTATGCGTTGTTTCAATTTTTCCCATCGGCCTTTGATTTAAGACAAAAATCCTTCCTTTGGGCAAACGATTTATCATCGTATGATGTGATAGCAGATCTGCCTTTTAATATTCCTTTTTATGGAAACCATGTAAGTTTGTTCCCCATATTAGCATCTGTTGCTATATTCTTTTATATGCGTTTAACAACAGGTCAGAATATGGCATCACAACCCACACAAGAAGGTATGCCGGATATGGCAAAAATGATGAAATATATGATGTATTTCTCACCTGTAATGATGCTGTTTTTCTTTAATAACTACGCTTCTGGATTGAGTTTGTATTATTTTATATCGAACTTAATTAGTATTGGAATTATATTGGTAATCAAGAATTTTATTCTAGATGAAGATAAAATTCATGCGCAGATTCAAGAAAAGAAGAAGCAGCCGAAGAAACAAGGTCGTTTTCAGAAAAAAATGGCTGAAATGATGGAGCAGGCTGAAAAACAAAAGCAGATTCAACAAAAAAAGAAAAAGTGATTTTTATAAATTATTGTTGTCTGATTAAAAATAATTCATTTAAAGAAAACCTTTGTGAACACAGGTTTTTTTAAGTTTATAAAAAAAAGGGCTTGCTTATTACCTCCCAGAAGAAAAATTTTATTTTTTAGAATATTTTGAATTTAAAGTACACTGTTTATCAATTAGTTACAATCAGGTCTATGTTCTTCCCCGAAATTTCGGGGCTAATAGCGAAGCGGTATTGATTCTTTAATCGGACACTAATGTTTATAAATATTTAAAAGAAAGCTGCCGATAAAATTATTTGGCAGCTTTTTTGTTTTATACAATTTGCAATTATTTTTAACGTTTCCTTTTTGTCAATCATAAAGGTTTAAACCAGTTCACTGAGCGCAGTCGAAGTAAAGGCAGGAATCCACTCTAACTTAATAACATGAAATTTTTAAATCTAATATTGTTTTTACTTACTGTATCCATAGCTTTAGCTCAAACTATGAATCAATTTGATACTGATGGGAAACGTCATGGTCATTGGGCTAAAACATTCAATAATACCAAAGTGTTAAGATATGAAGGCGAGTTTTTTCATGGAAAGGAAATAGGTAAATTTAAGTTTTACAAAAATGTAAATAATAAAGCTGTTTTATCTGCCACTAGGCTTTTTAATAAAGAGAACGATATCACAGATGTAAAGTTTTTCACTTCAAAAGGAAAACTCATAAGTGAAGGTAAAATGGATGGTAAAACATATATAGGAACTTGGAAATATTATCAAAAAAATTCTGATAGCTTATTAATACTGGAAAGGTATAACAATTCAGGAAGGTTAGTTGGTGAACGCTTTGTGTATTATGAAAACGGACAAATTGCTGAAAAACAAAATTATAAGGATGGTAAGTTAGATGGTGTTTCTAAATGGTATTCAGAAAAAAACAGTGTTCTAAAAGAATTTATTTATGTTAATGGCCAGTTGCACGGCCTTTCTAAATATTACAACCCTAAAGGTGAGTTATTAGTTGAAGGGCAATACAAAAGAGGAAAAAAGGATGGGATATGGAAGTACTATGAAAATGGGAAATTAAAAGAAGAAAAAGACTTTACTTACAAACCCAAATACATTAAAAAAAGTAATTGAAATGGTTTAAACTTTTTTGATTAAAGCGAAAAATAGTTAATTTTTATTCATTTTGAAGGTTTTTTTGTGCTTCATAGCAGCGTTACGGAGTAAAAAAAAGACAAAAAAGGGATGAAAAGGAGCATTTTGCAGCCAATTGAAAAAAGTTTAAACCATTTCATTAAACAAAAAAATCCCTTAATTGCTTAAGGGACCTCTTTTTCATAGACAATTTTAATCAGGGATTAATGATTGTCTACAATCAACAAACCAAACTAATTTCTTAACTAGACGGTAATAATACTTTGTCAATTACATGTATAACACCATTAGTGGCGTGTACATTTAATAAGTCAGGAATTAAACCCGCTGCTGGCTGAGTACTATCTGAACCTTGAACTGTTAAAGCACTTACATTTATTGTAGCATTTTGACCATTTAACATTGGTACAGGTCCATCCACTAAATCAGTTGAAAAAACGTATGCACTAGGTTCTACTACATGATGGGTTAACACCGCATAAAGAAGGGCAGGGTCAGCTGCATTTATTGAAGCAACATCTGGGAATCCTGCATCTATGAAGGCCTGATCTGTCGGAGCAAATACTGTGAAAGCACCATCGGCGGATAAAGCAGCTGCTAAATCAACAGTACCATTGGCAGTTCCTAAGGCCGCGGCTAAAAATGTAAATTCAGCTGGATCGGCAGCAACAAAATCACTTACTATTTCGCCTATAGATTTAGTCGGTGGAACTAATGTTCTATCAATTACATGTACAACACCATTTGAACCTGGAATATCTGTAGCAACAACTTCTGTTTTGCCGTTAATGAAAACACCAGAACCAGCATTTGTTATATATATGTTTCCGCCTAAAGTTGCAACTTCTGCAGCAGCAATTCCAGAATCTGGTAAATCTGAAGCCATTACTGTTCCATCAACAACGTGATATAACAAAATTGCGTCTGCTGATGTTACATTTGTAATTCCTGCGTCTGCGAAAGCAGCGTTTGTAGGCGCAAATAATGTTAAACCATTTCCAGTACCATTACCAAGAAGAGCACCTAGTATATCTGTATCAGCAGCTAAAACTGCCTCTATAAGTAATGAAAAATCTTTATTAAAGTAGGCAGGTGCTACTATAGTTCCTACAATAGGTAATACAGATACTGGCGGTATCATTACACTATCTACAATATGGACAACGCCATTAGTCGCTATAGCATTGACTGCCACAACAGAAGCATTAGCAACAGTTACACCATTGGCATCAGCAACTATATCTGCATCTTCACCATTTGCCATTGTTATCGTACCTGTCACTACTGCATTTGCTTCTAATGCAGCTGTTGCATACACATGATATTGTAACACATTTTTCAATACATCTTCTGGAACATCATCTATCGAAGTTTGACCAATAGCTCCTAATAATGCTGTGAATGCATCATCGTTAGGTGCAAAAACGGTAAAAGTACCATCACTGCTTAAAAGATTTACTAAATCTGGGTATTTAGTCAATGCAGTTACTAAGCTAGATAATTGTGGTGTAGCTTGTGCTATCTCAACAATATTGTTTGTTGGAACAAAAGGGGCAGGACTGTCGTCGTCACTACATGCCGTTACTAAAATCAATCCTAAGAAAAGGAAAGATAGATTTCTTAAATTTTTCAATGTTTTCATCTTTTAAATTTTTATTAGTTATACTTTGTTCAACAAATATAAATAAATATGAAACAAAATAACAAATTTTGTTTCATAAATTTTGTTAAAAATTAAACAAAAGTGTATTTCATCGATTATTTGTAATTTATTTTCCACCTAAAAATCTGCTAATAATATGTATCTTTGTACCCTAATTTTTTAAGGTGAAAAGAGTTATAATAGGACTTTCAGGTGGTGTAGATTCTAGCGTTGCAGCGTATTTATTAAAGCAGCAGGGGTATGAGGTTATTGGCTTATTTATGAAAAACTGGCATGATGATTCAGTTACTATTTCTGATGAATGTCCATGGTTAGACGATAGTAATGATGCGATGCTTGTTGCAGAAAAATTAGGAATCCCTTTTCAAACTGTAGATTTAAGTGAACAATATAAAGAGCGGATAGTTGATTACATGTTCAACGAATATGAAAATGGAAGAACACCAAATCCAGATGTGCTTTGTAATAGAGAAATAAAGTTTGATGTGTTCATGAAAATTGCCCTGGAACTTGGAGCCGATTATGTTGCTACCGGACATTATTGTAGAAAAGGAACTATTGAAAAGGACGAAAAAGAAATCTACCGGTTATTAACTGGTGTTGATAATAATAAGGACCAGTCTTATTTTTTATGTCAATTATCGCAACAGCAGTTATCAAAATCGTTATTTCCAATAGGCGAATTAACAAAACCTGAGGTTCGTACTATTGCAACAGCGCTCGATTTGGTTACTGCGGAGAAAAAAGATTCCCAAGGGCTTTGTTTTATTGGTAAAGTGAAATTACCAGATTTCCTCCAGCAGCAATTAAAACCCAAAGAAGGTGTTATTGTAGAAATTCCGAGCGAACAAAATATTTTTAATCTAGAAGAACCAAAATTTAATTCTGAAGAAGAAAAACTAAAATATTTATCTCGTAAAATTGATTATAAAGTCGATTATGGTAAAGTAGTTGGCAAGCATCAAGGGGCGCATTATTTTACAAAAGGCCAAAGAAAAGGACTTGCGGTTGGAGGAACAGTAGAGCCTTTATTCGTTATTGATACCGATGTTACTGAAAATGTGATTTATACCGGACAAGGAAAAGAGCACCCCGGTTTGTTTAAAAAAGCCTTATTTGTTAATGATGAAGAATTGCATTGGATCCGTGAAGATTTAGCATTGCAAGCAGATGAAAAGATGTATGTAAAAGCTAGAATTAGATATAGACAAGAACTACAAGATGCCACACTACATAAAGTTGATGGTGGTTTATATGTTGAATTTAATGATTTTCAATCAGCAATTACAGAAGGTCAATTTGTCGCTTGGTATATAAACGATGAATTATTAGGTTCAGGGGTTATAGCTTAACTAATTTTTTATGGAGAATAGAATAACCAAACTTTTTAATATAAAACACCCCATTATTCAAGCCGGTATGATTTGGAATAGTGGTTGGCGGTTAGCATCAGCCTCTAGTAATTCTGGTATTTTAGGGTTGATTGGTGCTGGTTCCATGTATCCGGAAGTGTTAAGGGAGCATATTCAAAAATGTAAAAAAGCAACTAATAAACCCTTTGGTGTAAATGTGCCGATGCTGTATCCAAACATTGAAGAAATAATAGATATTATAGTTGAAGAGGGTGTTAAGATTGTTTTTACATCAGCAGGAAATCCTAAAACTTGGACCAAATGCTTGCAAGAAAGAGGCATTTTAGTAGTGCATGTAGTAAGTAGTTTGAAGTTTGCCTTAAAAGCTGAAGACGCTGGTGTGGATGCTATAGTAGCTGAAGGTTTTGAAGCAGGTGGGCATAACGGCAGGGACGAAACCACAACATTGGCTTTAATACCAATAGTGAAAGAGCATATAAAAATTCCATTAATTGCAGCGGGTGGAATTGCAACAGGAAAAGCGATGTTAGCATGTATGGTTTTAGGTGCTGACGGTGTACAAATTGGTAGTCGCTTTGTCGCTAGTAAAGAGAGTTCATCACACGATGCTTTTAAACAAGCAGTTATTGATGCTAAAGAAGGCGATACACAATTAACTTTAAAAGAATTAGCACCTGTACGTTTAATTAAAAATAAGTTTTTTTACGACATACAAGAACTCTATAAAACAGCACCAACACCTGAACAACTTAAAGAATTGCTTGGAAGAGCACGAGCAAAAAAAGGCATGTTTGAAGGCGATTTGGAAAACGGCGAACTTGAAATTGGGCAAATTTCTGGTTTAATTCATGATATTAAACCTGTCTCACAAATTGTTGATGATATTATGCAAGAATTTGATGCAGCTAAGAAATTAGCATCTCAATTTTAAAAATATAAAAAAGAGGAAATATATTTCTTCCTTTTAAATTCCGAAACTTAAGCTATAATATTTTTAATCCCTATAAAATAATGCTTAAATGGTTTCTTTTAGTGCTATAATTACTTAGTGAAAATATTTTAAGAGTGGCAAATGTATTAAAACAGGGTTTTAAATTTTATAAAAATCACCTAAGTACATGACAAAAATTAATTTTTAGAAATAAACTACTTGTAATTTTCAGGATAACCAAGACCTCACAGGTTTTTAAAACCTGTGAGGTCTGCGTAACGAACAAGCCGTAATATACTAAATGTGTGTGGTTTATATTTCTATTCTAAATTTTTACCATGTACTAAAAAAAATCACATTAAGTTACTAAGTACATGACAAAAACTGAAACATATATTTTAAGTTGGTAATTATCAATAGCTTTATGTTTTTGGATGTTTCAGACCTGTCAGGTTTTCAAAACCTGACAGGTCTCAATTTTAGTAACATTACTATCATTTAATGAAAGCCAAACTAATTTTTGTCATGTACTGAAATTGAGTTATTAACATTTGTTAATCCATAATCTTTTAAAAGAAATAGGCTAAAATTGGTAAAACAAAAGCTTAAAGTTACTTTTGCCCAATGCAATTAGCAAACTACACCAAAGAGTTTAAATACAACTGGCAACTAGCGGCTCCTGTTATGCTAGGTATGCTCGGGCATACTTTTGTAAGTTTTATTGATAACATTATGGTGGGCCAATTAGGAACTGCAGAACTAGCAGCAGTGTCTTTGGGTAATAGCTTTATGTTTATTGCCATGTCTTTGGGTATTGGTTTTTCAACTGCAATAACGCCATTGGTAGCGGAGGCAGATTCAGCAAAAGATTTTAGTAGAGGAAAATCCTCGTTTAAACATGGTTTGTTTTTATGTACCCTTTTAGGAATTCTCCTGTTTTTAATGGTGTTTTTTGCTAAACCCCTTATGTATTTAATGAAGCAACCTATAGAAGTTGTTGAATTAGCAATTCCGTATTTGGACTTGGTGGCGTTTTCACTCATCCCATTAATTATATTTCAAGGATTTAAACAGTTTAGCGATGGCTTGTCTATGACCCGTCCTCCCATGTATGCCACCCTTTTGGCAAATATTATAAACGTTATTTTAAACTATCTTTTAATTTTCGGAAAATTCGGATTTCCAGAGCTGGGTATTGTCGGTGCCGCCTATGGTACTTTAGTTTCCAGAATTATAATGGTTTGGTATTTATGGTTTTTATTAAAAGGAAAGGAAAAGTCGAAAGCTTATGTAATCAACATTAAATTTTTTGTATTGAATAAATTAATGCTGAGAAAAATTATAAATCTTGGAGCGCCCAGTGCGATGCAAATGTTTTTTGAGGTTGCCATTTTTACAGCCGCTATTTGGTTAAGTGGGTTGTTAGGTAAAAATCCGCAAGCAGCAAACCAAATTGCTTTAAATTTATCGTCTATGGCATTTATGGTCGCTATGGGTTTAAGTGTGGCATCTATGATTAGAGTAGGCAATCAAAAAGGATTAAAGAATTATTTTGAGTTACGTAGAATCGCTTTTTCAATATTCCTTTTAGGTGTTATATTGGCGACTTGTTTTGCTATTTTGTTCTTTGTTTTCCATGATTTTTTACCCAAGTTGTATGTAGATTTTGACGATGCTAAAAACTTAATGGATAACACCGAGGTTGTCAGTATTGCTTCAAACTTATTAATTGCCGCTGCTATTTTTCAAATAAGCGATAGTTTACAGGTGTTGGTTTTGGGTGCTTTACGTGGTTTACAAGACGTTAAAATACCTACTATTATTACATTTATATCCTATTGGCTCATTGGTTTTCCAGTAAGCTGGTATTTTGGAAAAGCCGATGCTTATGGAAGTTTTGGTATATGGATGGGCTTATTGGCAGGTTTAACAACCGCAGCCATTTTATTGTATATTCGATTTAATTATTTGACTAAAAAGTTGATTCAAGAAAGTTAAAAGTGAGCTAAAGTGCCTAAAGTATTTAAAGTATTTAAAGTTTAGAAAATGACTAATAAAGAGTTTGCTCAAGTTTTAGAAAAAAGAACAATTGAATTTGCTATAGAAATTCTTAAACTTTCAGGAAGTCTTCTAAATACGCCAGAATCTTTAGTTTTACGAAATCAAATATCAAAATCTGGTACAAGTGTAGGCGCTAACTATCGAGAAGCGAACAGATCTAGAAGTCCAAAAGATTTCAAGAATAAAATTAAAATCAGTTTAGCTGAAGCAAGTGAAACAGACTATTGGTTAGAAATAATTGAAGAATTAAAAATTACCAATGATTCCAGAATGAATGATTTAAGAAAAGAGGCTAAAGAACTTTTAGCAATATTTACTTCAATAGCCAATAAATTATAACTTTGATTAAAATAACTAAGTACATGACAAAAATTGGTATTATGCTGGATTGTCAGTC
>TARA_R110002033_G_scaffold8760_1_pt1 | contig 11769 bp, 7 predicted proteins | sample TARA_R110002033 | Tara Oceans TARA_R110002033 (sample SAMEA4397051) | marine metagenome | biome: Polar Biome; feature: [SRF] surface water layer (ENVO:00010504); material: water (ENVO:00002006), including particulate matter (ENVO:01000060) such as... | depth 5 m
GTCCATCATTTTTCTACTAGGCTTAACTCTACCTTCATAAACATGACTTAATAAGTCACCAGCTTGTCTAAATGTAAAATCGTATTTATTATAAAAAATAAATTCTTTGTTAGTTGCCTTGTCTAAACCTGCCGGGTTAGAGCCGCCGTCTTCTAAGTTGAATAAGAAATTAGAACTCAAGTTATCTAAAACATCATTGTAGTTCCAAAGTTCAAAACCACCTTGGTCCATAATTGTTTTAGTAAGTGTTACCACTTCTTGTAAATAAGGATTTATTTTGGAAGCATCAAAGCCAGCACTACCGGCACCAACAGCAACACCATCACCATCTGTAGAAGTACCAACGTATTTCATCCAAGTAGCCTCATGTAATAAAACATCTGCTTTAAATGCCATGGCAGCCCATTTACTAATTTTACCTTTATCTTCTGATGAAATCTCTTGCTCTGTAGGTAGTCCTGCAATTGCTTCGTCTAAATCGGCTAAAATTTGCGCAACAACTTCATATCTGCTGTTACGAGGAGCATCTAATTCTTCATCACCAACATCTAAAGGTCTGGTAACCAAAGGAACACCACCAAAACGCTGTACTAAATTAAAATACTGGTAAGCTCTGTGAAACTTAGAGGCAGCCACATAAGCTACAATACTTTCGTCACCTTCATAAACTTCTGCACGTTCAAGTAAAAGATTCATGTCTCTAATAGCAGCATAAGGATTCGAATAATAACCATCGGATTCTGGAGCTCGAGTATCGCCTCTACTATATTCTTGCATACCACTATCTTCGGTATACCCAACTAAATCAGACCCATGATCGGCGTATATGCCTTGATCAAACCTCCAAGTCATTAAATTGGTGTAAAATCTGTTAGAGCCCGTTAAAAAATGTTCGGCTTCGGTGTAATATACCTGATCTGTAATAGACGCAGGCGGATCCAAATCTATAAACTCGTCTTCACATGATGTAAAGAAGACCATTAAGCATGGTATTATTATATATATTATTTTTTTCATCTGTTTATTATTTTATGATGTGTTAACTACTTCTCAATTATATTAAAGCGAAACTTTTAAACCTAATGCCCAAGTACGCATAAATGGGTAGGCACTATTGTTAGAACTCGCTTGAAATTCAGGATCATAACCATCTTTTACACTGGTTAATTCAAACAAATCATTTCCTGAAAAATAGATTCTAATATTATCAATTGGTGTCTTTCCTATTTGTAAATCTTTAAAGTTATACCCTATGATAAGAGACTTTAATCTCATATATCTATTATTCTGTAAAATATGATCTTTACTTCTATAGTTCCATGCAGATAGACCACGTTGCGTAGTTAATCTAGGGAATTCTGCATTTCTGTTATCTTCTGTCCAAGTTCTACCTAACCATGTGTTAGATTGATTTTGCCATTCTGCTTGAAAAGGTTGAGCGAAGTATCCAGTTCTATAAATATTGTGTTCTAATGCACCTTGAAAGAATGCGCTTAGGTCAAAATTCTTATATTTTACATCAAAATTAAAACCGTACACATAATGTTGTGCTGCATCGCCACTATACGTTAAATCTTCGTTGTCTAGTGTGCCATCTCCGTTAGAATCTACCACTTTCATATCACCAGGGCGTAAAGCATCGTTAGAACTTTGAGAAGGTAAGATTCCACCTTCGTTTAAGCTGGCATAATATGCATCGACTTCAGCTTGTGAATCAAAATAGCCATCGGTTTCCCATAAAAAGAAAGAGTTAATTGGTCTCCCTAAAATATTCTCTCCGTCTGCAGCAGCGTTTAAATTCTCAAAAATAGTTTGAGCACCATCATATTCAGTGATTTCGTTTCTAGAATCACTCATGTTCGCACTTACTGAAAAATCGACTTCACCAATTTTACCTTGGTAACCTAGCATTGCTTCCCATCCATTTGTTTCTAAAGTACCAATATTGGTAAATGGAGTTGCCGTACCTAAAAGATCTGTCTCGATACCTCTTACCAACATACCAACATTATCTTTTTGATAAAGGTCAAAAGAACCAAATATTTTACTGTTCAATAATCTATAATCAACACCTATTTCTTTGGTTACAATTCTTTCCCAAGTAGTATTGCTACTAAACAAGCTACTAGCTCTAGACGTTGCTTGTTGTCCTGCATTTGTTTGTCCAAATACAGTGGTTCCAAAACCAACAGTAGATAAATAACCAAAATCTCCAATACCAGAAGTACTACCTAATTCACCGTAACCACCTCTTAATTTCAAAAATGAAATAAGGTTGCTTTCATTAAGGAATTCTTCGGCACTAATGACCCAACCACCGGAAACACTACCGTAGTTAGACCATTTAGAACCCTCTGCAAATCTTGAAGAACCATCTCGTCTTCCTTGTACTTCTAGTAGGTATTTGCTTTTATAATCATAATTTAATCTACCTATATAACCAAAGAATCCCCACGATGTACCACCGCCAGAAGTGGTCACCAATTGATCTGTAGCTCCTAAATTGATATCATAAACACCATAATCAACAAAGCCGTTTCTTCTAATGTTATATTCGTTCACATCATTTTTCTCAGCCTCTATAGCTAAAAGTCCAGATAAGTTGTGATCACCAAATTGATTAGAATAATTTAAAGCCCCTTTGTAATTTTTGTACGTAATGTTTCCATCATTTTTGTCAGGGCCCGTACCTTCTTGAATGAAGTTGGTGTTGTTTATGTTGTTAGAGAAACTTCCTCCCCAACTATAAAGTGGAACCGAAACAGCATAAGTTTGGTATTCACTATTTTGTCTGCTAATTGCGTAAGAACCGGTAAAATCTAAATGATCAGTAAACTGGTATTTAGCAAGAGCGGATATTTTAAACTGCTCAACAGTTTTGTTTTCACGACCACCGTCTATTACTTGAGCAACACCATTTCTGTCACCTGTAATTAGGTCACCTCCAAAGTTTGCATAATATTGTCCGTCTGCATTGTAAGTAGGAAATAAAGGTGCATCATATGTTGCAGCTTCTCTTCCTAAGCCTCCAGAAGGTCCAGAAAAATCATTGTTAAAATAGGTTACATTGGTATTTATGCTAAGTCTGTCACTTATATCTGCACCATAGTTCATTGAGAAGTTATACCTGTCAGAACTATCGTCGGCAACTTTTAGACCACCAACATTGTTATCATACCCTGCAGAAATACGAAAGTTGCTACTTTCTGTACCTCCAGATATACTTATGTTATGCTGGCTAGAATAAGAATTACCGAACATTTCATCGAATCTAGGAGCATTACCTAACCAGATATTACCATTTATTGGTAAATCATAATACCCTTCTTCACCAGATGCAATTCTATCTACAGTTTCAAGATCGTTCCAAAAGAAATATCTTGGTGGCTTTCCAGAAGCAATATCTTCACGAGCTGCAGCAGCATATAATTGTCCGTATTGCGACATTGTCGGTGTTGGTGGGCGAATACCTATTGTACCAACTCTAGAAATGGTGCTAATGTCAATTTTAATTTTTCCTTTACCTTTTTTAGTGGTTACTAAAATTACACCACCAGCGGCACGTGATCCGTATACAGATGCAGAACCACCTTTTAATACACTAATACTTTCAATATCATTTGGGTTCATATCATTGAAAGAAGAAGAATTGATTGAAGGAATACCGTCAATAACAATTAGTGGCTCAATTCCGTTGATTGAAGAAGCTCCTCTAATTAAAAAGTTGACACCTTCGTCTCCAGGTCTTGATGAGGTACGAGTAACTACCAAACCAGGTGTTCTACCTTGAAGTGCCAATGCCGGACTACCAACTGCTAGATCTTCAAAGGCTTCTGCCTTTACTTGTTCTATGGAACCTGTTAAGGTTTCTTTTTTGGCGGTACCATAACCTACAACAACCACTTCGTCTAATGCCGTTGTGTCTGGCGCTAGCGCTACATTGATTTCACTTTTTGAGCCAACAGCGATTTCTTGTTTTATAAATCCTAAATAGGATATTACAAGAATTGCATCAGATGAAGGAACGGTTATAGAGTAATTACCGTCAAAATCTGTAACTGTACCTGTAGTTGTTCCTTTTACTACAACGGCAACCCCAGGAAGTCCCATGCCGTCATCACTACTTACAATATTACCTGTTACCGTAAGTTGCTGTTCTTCGTTTAATAAGTGTACGTCGCTAGTTAAAGTTGAACTGGCTGAAATCGCGAATGCTTGATTCGTACATAAAACTACAAACCCAACCAATAAAGGTATCATGGTTTGTAGTTTCCATTTAGAAAGTTTGATTAGTTTAATCATAAGATTGTTAATTTAATTAGTTAATTAATGTCGTTTCATCAGTTTCCCGATACAGTAATTATCATATTGATATTTGTTAAGCCAATGTTAATTATAATTGAAGCAAAGGATTATAAATTATTACTCAATGGATATAAATTATATTCCTTTTTGCTTAAACAAGGGGTAAATCCGCTTTTTATGGCTTTATAAATTAGTTGATACGTATTTTTTTAACAGTTTTTTTGTTGGTATTAAATAATAGGTCACAATCTAAAGTTTTCGAAAAACTAACTATACCTATTAGATAGATAGATATTCCGATTTATTAACATTTCTATTTAAAATATTGATTTACAGTGTGTTGAGTGTATTATTGTATAATGAACCACTTCAATTGATATAAATGATAGCGTAGATGTGTTTTTAATTAAAGAAGATTTCCGACCAATTAATTTCATGTAAAAGCTGTTTTTTTTATTTGTAGGTTACAAATCAATTTTTTTATCTGAAATAGGTGGAATATCGCATAATAACCAATTTTAGCTTGAATAATAAGTTGTTTTGAACGGTATTTTATAGTGTTTGAATGATAGTTTATCTCCTTCAAAAGACATTCTTAATAAACTTGTTTAACAGTAATTCATCAGCAATTTCATCAGTAAAATTTTCCTTTTCAGAATCATTTTTACTGAATTAAACATTTACAAACTATGGCATCAATTTGCCTAATTATTAAGAAAAATATGAATCGATTATTCCTATTACTTTTCGCAGTGGCATTAACCAATTGTACCGACCATAAAGAGGACAGTTCAGTTGATATTGAAAAGATATTATCGCAAAACGTAGAAAAAACAAAAGAGACTTTAAAGGAATTGACACCAGATCAAGGATTTGCAAGAAATATTCCTAATGGGCAAACTAATTGGGAATTGGTAGGTGTAAAAGATTGGTGTAGTGGTTTTTGGCCTGGAGTAATTTGGTATGCCTATGAAGCATCAGGAGATGAACAACTAAGATTACAAGCAGAAAAATTTACGGAACCATTAAAAACAATAGCATATAGTCCTGCAGAAAACCATGATATTGGTTTCATGTTATATACCAGTTATGGTAATGGTTATAGGTTAACTAAAAATGAAGAGTATAAAAATGTGCTATTGGCAGCTGCAGATACTTTAGCTACCCTTTATAACCCTAATGTAGGATCTATATTATCATGGCCGTCACAAACACAGTTTAGACATAATACTATAATAGATAATATGATGAACCTAGAACTTTTGTTTTGGGCAGCAAAAAATGGAGGTAAGCAAGATTTGTATAATGTAGCGGAAAGCCATGCTTTGGTGACCATGAAAAATCTAGTTAGAAAAGATAGTGCTATATACCATGTAGGCTCTTTTGATGAAACCACGGGAGATTTTCTAAAAGGGCAAACGCACCAAGGGTATGCAGATGAATCTATGTGGGCGAGAGGTCAAGCTTGGGGAATTTATGGATTTAGTGTTGCCTATAGAGAAACCTACAGAAAAGAGTTTTTAGATACCGCTATAAAAGTTTCTGAGCATTATTTAAATAGACTGCCAGAAGATGGTATTCCATATTGGGATTTTGATGATGTAGATATCCCTAATGTTCCAAAAGATGCTTCTGCAGCTGCCATAGCCGCTTGTGGATTATTAGAATTGTCAAAGTTTGTAAAAAACGAAGAACAATCTAAAAAATATGTATCGGCTGCTAGAAGAATGATAAACTTATTATCTGAAGCACCATTTTATAGTGGAGATACCAATCAGGCTCTTTTATTACATTCAACAGGGCATTTACCACATAAATCTGAAATTGATGTACCAATTATATATGCAGACTATTATTATATGGAAGCATTATTAAGGTTACAGAAAATGGATGAAGACAATTCAACTGAATTAGCTAAATCTTAAAACCTGCTCTGTGAAAAAACTGTCAATTTTTCTTATAACATTGCTTGTGTTTTTAGTTTATCAAAACACTATTTCACAATCTATACCATATACTAAAGGAAGAATACTTATAAGTTCAGATGGTAACGAACATGATCATGATGATTGGGCGGCTACACCAATGTCCTTGGCATTGCTTGCCGCTAAAGGACTTCAAGATAGTTTAGTACTTTACACCTTTAGTGATCATATATGGGGAAGCAATATAGAAAAGGACAATGGTAGAGAACAAATGCAGAAAAGTGCTTTGGAAGGTAAAGCGATATACAATTTTAAAAACTCACGGTTTATTGAAGCAGTAGCAAAGAGTGATTTTGCTATAATCAGCATAACCAAGGAAATCAATACATCTTCGAAAAACAATAGATTGTATATCATAGCAGCGGGTCCAATGCATTTAGTGGGGTCTGCTATTGCCAGGGCAGATGCGAACAAGCTAAAATTTGTTCGGTTAATTTCACATTCTAATTGGAATAATAATCATGCCGATAAGCCATATGAATGGGAAGAACATAGTGGATGGACATTAAAAGAAATTAAGGAACAATTTGAATCTAAAGGATTGAAAATAGACCAAATTGTAGACCAAAATGGAGGTGCCGATTATGAAGGATTAAAAGCACCGAAAGAACTTTATAAGTGGATAATTACGACTGAAATAAGACAGCATTCAGCCAAAATAGTAAAGCAATTAGATTGGTTGTACGAACGACAATTAACGTGTGTTAAAAAAGGAGATTTTGATCCTTCGGATGCAGGTATGATAGTGTATTTACTAACTGGTAAGGAAAAGACCCATCCAGATGATGTAAAACAAATTATTGAAAATCAAGAAGAGAATCAAAATGAGTAAAAAAATACTTTTATGGTCTATCACCGCTGCATTAGCCGGATTTCTATTTGGTTTTGATGTAGTTGTTATTTCAGGTGCTGATAAGAAATTACAAGAACTATGGCAATCATCAGATTCCTTTCATGGTTGGGTGGTAATGGGTATGGCACTATGGGGCACCGTAGTAGGTGCTATTTTTGGTGGTAAGCCTACCAATATATATGGTAGAAAAAACACCTTAATAGCTATTGGGGTACTATTCGCATTCTCTGCAATAGGTTCGGCATTGGCGAACGATCCTTATATTTTTGCCCTTTTTAGATTTATAGGTGGTATTGGGGTAGGAGCTTCTACCATTGCGGCACCAGCTTATATCTCTGAAATTTCACCAGCTAAGGAACGCGGAAAGTTAGTAGCTATGTACCAATTCAATATTGTCTTTGGTATCTTAATAGCCTTTCTATCAAACTATTTATTAAGTGGTAGTGGAGAAAACGATTGGCGATGGATGTTAGGTGTGGAAGCTATACCTGCTGTTTTATATATTCTTTTTGCATTGAAACTACCTAAAAGCCCAAGGTGGTTATTATCAAAAAACAAAATAGAAGAAGCCAAGAAAGTATTGGCAATAATAAATCCAGATATTGATGTTGAGCAACAATTAAAATCTATTGATGGTAGAAACAAAAAGCCCGATACTTCAGAAACTATTTTTATCAAAAAATATCGTTTTCCACTTGTTTTAGCCTTTTTAATTGCTTTTTTCAATCAATTTTCCGGTATAAATGCCTTTTTGTACTATGCTCCAAGAATTTTTGAAGAAGCCGGTTTAGGTGAAAGTACCGCACTTTTAAGTAGTGTAGGTATAGGGGTCACCAATTTAATTTTTACACTTTTAGGAGTTTTTTTAATAGATAAATTAGGGAGAAAAACCTTAATGTATTTTGGTTCAATTGGCTATATAATCTCATTAAGTTTAGTTGCAATGGCATTTTTCTTAAACTGGTCAGGTATGGCGGTTCCTATATTTCTATTTCTTTTTATAGCTGCGCATGCCGTTGGTCAAGGAGCTGTAATCTGGGTATTTATCTCTGAAATATTCCCAAATCATTTGCGGGCATCGGGTCAATCGTTCGGTAGTACAACGCATTGGGTACTAGCGGCATTAATTCCGTCACTGATTCCATATTTATTTAGTCACCCCGAAATAGGGGCAGGAGTGGTATTTCTCTTTTTTGCTGCAATGATGGTTTTGCAGTTACTTTTTGTAGCTTTTATGATGCCAGAGACAAAAGGCAAAACTCTTGAAGAGTTAGAGGAATTAATGTTGAATAAAAAATAATTATAGTATGAGTAAGCAAGTATTTGGGTGCATAGTTCTATTTTTTAATATCACCATTTTTGTCTTTGCCGGTGATGTAGATACGCTAATTGTGTATAGTAATGCAATGAATAAGGACATTAAAAATGTTGTTATCACTCCAGATGGGTATTCTAAAAAAAGCGATACTTATTCAGTAGTGTATTTATTGCATGGTGCAGGAGGAGATTATAAGAGATGGTTAAAAGTAGCACCTAAACTAAAGGAGTATTCAGATTTTTATAATGTAATTATAGTATGTCCTGATGGTGAAAGAACAAGTTGGTATTTAGACAGTCCTATAGATTCCACTTATAAATATGAAACATATGTGTCAAAAGAACTTATAGCCTCTGTTGATGAAAAATATAATACCAAAAAAGAAGCAAAAGGTAGAGCAATTTCTGGTTTGAGTATGGGTGGTCATGGTGCATTATATTTGGCTTTTAGGCATACCGATATTTGGGGAGCTGCAGCTAGTATGAGTGGTGGTGTGGATTTACGACCGTACGGGTTACGATGGGAGATTCAAAAACGTTTGGGTAGTATAACGGAGTATCCAAAGTATTGGGAGGAGAATAGTGTAATTAATTTGGTGCATCTGATTAGCGATAAAAAGTTGACTTTTCAGATAGATTGCGGAACGGAGGATTTTTTCTATCCAGATAATAAAAGGTTACATGAAAAATTAATAGAAAGAAAAATTCCGCATGATTACACGGAAAGACCCGGTAAGCATAATACTGATTACTGGAGAAATTCTATTAAGTATCAGTTGTTGTTTTTTAATGATTTTTTCAATAATAATTCAACAAAAAGCTAATGCTGTTAAATCCATTTTTTAAAAATAGAAACTCATTAGCATTACTGCTGGTTATTGTTTTAAACTTATCATGCTCTAAAGTACCGGAGTATACTGTGGTATCACCTAACGGGGAAAATGTATTTACTGTTTTTCCGGACTATTTTACTGACCAAACAGGCGGTATAGGTTTTGAGGTAATGTACGAGGATAAGCTTGTTTTGCTTCCTTCGGTAGTAGAAATCACTTCTAACCATTTTAACTTTAAAGGAGATTGGTCTGTTTTAAAAGTTGATGAGAATAAAGTAGAAAATAGCTGGACTACAAGGTTTGGAGAACTAAGTGAGGTGCCAGATAATTATCAGGAAATTAAAATTCATCTAAAAAAAGGAGATGTTCTTATAAATTTTATTGCTCGAGCCTATAATGAAGGAGTTGCATTTGCTTATGAAATTCCTGAACAAGGAGAAGTAAAGGAGTTAGAGCTTGATGAGAAAATTCATTATAATTTCAACAAAGATCATATGCTTTGGTCAACTCCAAAGCGTGAAAAAGGAGTATTAACCGCCCAAGGAGCGTATAAAAAGATTCCCCTATCACAGTTAGAAACAGGTATTGAAAGACCTTTGTTAATAGAAATTAGCGATAGTGTCAAGATTGCATTGGCAGAGGCAAATCTGGTGGACTATGCTAGATTAAGTTATTCTAAAGGAACAAATTCAGACTTCAGTATTGAATCTTCCTTAGATGGTAGAATGGCAGAAGAAAAACAGGATACTATAACGGGGGCATTAGTATCAGAACGAAACAACGATATATTTAAAGTAAAACGAAAATTACCTTTTCAATCGCCTTGGCGCGCAGTTATGATGGGGGAGAACGAAGGTGAATTATTGGAGAACAACTACCTCATTCAAAATTTGAGTGCACCAAGTATGTTAAAAGATGATTCATGGGTTATTCCTGGAAAAGCTTTACGAGAAGCAACCTTAACAACAGAAGGCGGTAAAGTTGCTATTGATTTTGTAGCTGAACATAATATGCAATATGTATTGTTTGATGCTGGTTGGTACGGTAATGAAATGTATGAGGCGTCTGATGCTACTACGATTACTTTAGACCCAAAACGCTCAAAAGGTCCTTTTGATATTGAGGCAATTACCCAATATGCCAAAGAAAAAGGTGTAGGTGTAATTTTATATGTTAATAGAAGGGCGCTAGAAAAACAATTAGATGAAATATTACCGCTATACAGAAAATGCGGAGTTGCGGGTATAAAATTTGGTTTTGTACGTGTAGGCGATCAAGAAGCTACTGCATGGTTACATAGCGCTATAAAAAAAGCCGCGGATTTAGGTTTTGTAGTAGATGTTCATGATGAGTATCGCCCTACGGGTTTCTCCAGAACATACCCTAACTTATTAACTCAAGAAGGCATTGCCGGTGATGAAGAGAGTCCTTCCAATGAACATACCCTAATTAGTATGTTTACAAGAATGTTGGCTGGTGCTGCAGACAATACAGTTTGTTATTATAATAGCAGAGTAGATAAAATGGGTTCTCACGCCTCACAATTAGCAAAAACCGTGTGTCTTTTTAGTCCGTTACAATTACTTTATTGGTATGATAAACCTGCCTCTTCGTTAGAGAAAAAAGACGGACTTTGGGGCGATACCAGACATATTGGTAATGAGCCAGAACTTGAGTTCTTTGATGCTGTACCTACAACTTGGGACGAAACAAAAGTCTTACATGCTACAATTGGTGAAATAGGCGTAATAGCAAGAAGAAAGGGATCCGATTGGTTTATTGGTGGTATTAATGGGAATTTACCACAAGACTTGAAATTAGATTTCAATTTCTTAAATGATGCTACCACCTATTCGGCAAAGTTATATACCGATGATGAAAACATTAATTCTAGAACAAAAGTGAAAATTGAAGAAATGCAATTAATGCAATCAGATACAATTGGCATAAAAATAAAACCGAATAATGGATTTACTATGCACTTAGTTCCGTTAAATAAAGATGAATAGTGAGATCATATAATTGTAACATATTGAAAAGGCTTCGCGTACTATTGTTATTGCTTGCAATAATTTGTAGTTCAACAGCTCTTGCTCAAGAACCAATACACCCAAGAGTATATATAACAAATCAGAACAAAGCTGCTTTCCTTGAATCTATTGAGAATGTAGCATGGAAAAAAGAACTGATTGTAGGAAAAAAAGAACGTTTACAAAAGTATATTCAGTTATGGCAAAATGATTCGGAATGGTTGGTTTCTAGATTACAAATGAACTGGAAGACTAAGCATGATAAAGTCTATTTAAAAGAAGGAGATTTTTCTCATTCAGAAGGTAGTGCTTCTGTGCCAACGGTACGGTTTTCAGGTACAAGAGATTGGGCTACAGAGTACAAAACCCCTTCTTTAGAGACAGTAGAGCCATATTTAGACGACTCTAGAGGTTTATATTTAGAGCACAAGAAAACAGGTAAAAAA
>TARA_R110002033_G_scaffold2_27_pt1 | contig 11768 bp, 10 predicted proteins | sample TARA_R110002033 | Tara Oceans TARA_R110002033 (sample SAMEA4397051) | marine metagenome | biome: Polar Biome; feature: [SRF] surface water layer (ENVO:00010504); material: water (ENVO:00002006), including particulate matter (ENVO:01000060) such as... | depth 5 m
TACAAAACAGAATTAGTTCCTGTTAAATCAACCGGAGATTTAGTTCTAGACAAACCTTTATACGAACTAGGAATTACTGGTATTTTTACCAGAACCTTAGATATAGCTATGTTGAACGAAGATATTGATATCGCCGTTCATTCACTTAAAGATGTTCCAACCATCTTACCAAAAGGCATTATTCAAGCCGCCGTTATAAAAAGAGGTAATATTAACGACACCTTGGTTTTTAAAAATAACGAAGAGTTTTTATCGCAAAAAGAGGCCATTATTGCAACAGGTAGTTTACGAAGGCGCGCACAGTGGCTTAACCGATTTCCAACGCATACCATTGTTGATTTACGTGGAAATGTAAACTCGCGTATGCAAAAACTAAAAGACAATGACGATTGGAATGGTGCTATTTTTGCTGCCGCTGGTTTAGGTAGAATTGGTATACGACCGGAGGAAGCCATTAACTTAGATTGGATGATTCCTGCTCCTGCTCAAGGAGCAGTGATGATTACAGCTCTTAAAGAAAATGAATACGCGGTAAATGCCTGTGCTGAATTAAATGATGAAGAAACCGAGATTTGCACCACTATTGAGCGTGAGTTTTTAAATCGGTTAGAAGGTGGATGCACTGCTCCTATTGGAGCTTTAGCTAAAATTAAAAACGAAGAAGTTTCTTTTAAAGGTGTTTTATTAAGTAGAGATGGCTCTAAAAAAATTGAGGTGACTCGTGTTGAAAAATTAGGTTCTCATCATACCATCGCAAAATTCTGTGCCGATTATGTTATAGAACGTGGTGGCAAACGTTTAATGGATGAATTGCTAAGATCGGAAAAACAAACCATGGTTTACTCTACAAAAACATTAACCGAAGATCAAAGGCATTTATTAAATCATAAAATATCTGTAAAAAGTGCTGACTTCATTAAAGTAAGCATAAACCGAATTCCAAAAACGATTTTAAAATCAAATCTTAAAAATATTATTATTACAAGTAAGAATGCCGTTGAATCTCTAATAACAAATTTTACAGCAGAAGAGTTACAGTTTAATAGTATTTATTGCGTTGGAAGGCGGACAAAAAAATTAATAGAACAAAAAATTGGCAGCGTAACCCATTCAGAAAATAACGCTAAAAATTTAGCTAATTATTTAGTGGATTATATTGAAGGAACCGAAGTGACTTATTTTTGTAGCAATTTACGTTTAGATGAGTTACCGCAAATTTTGGAAGAAAATAACATCACTGTTAATGAGGTAGAAGCGTATCAAACAGTCTATTCATCTATAAAAGTTGATGAGTCTACAGAAGGGGTTATGTTCTACAGCCCATCAACAGTGGAAAGTTATATATCTCAAAATAAACCAAAGAAAATAGCTTTCTGTATAGGTGAGACTACTGCAAAAGAAGCAAAAAAACACTTTAAAGATGTTCGTACAGCTAAAGTACCAACTATTGAAAGTGTGATTGAATTAGTGAATGAATATTACGTGTAAAACACAACAACCAATATGATTAAGAACGATTTATTTTTAAGAGCTTTAAAAGGAGAAACTGTTGAACGCCCACCAGTTTGGATGATGCGTCAAGCAGGCCGTTATTTGCCAGAATTTATAGCAATTCGTGAGAAATATGATTTCTTTACACGCTGCAGAACTCCTGAGTTGGCTAGTGAAATTACAGTTCAACCTATTCGCCGATTTGGTATGGATGCTGCCATATTGTTTAGTGATATTTTGGTGATCCCACAGGCAATGAATATAGAAGTCCAAATGAAACCCAATTTTGGTCCGTATTTACCAAATCCTGTTCGCGATCAAAAAGGTGTAGATGCTGTTGTTGTTCCCAATGTAAAAGTTGAACTAGGCTATGTAATGCAAGCCATAAAAGCAACTAAAGAATTGTTGAATGATGAAGTTCCACTTATTGGTTTTGCAGGTTCGCCGTGGACTATTCTTTGTTACGTTGTTCAAGGTCAAGGAAGTAAGACTTATGATAAAACCAAAGAATTTTGTTTTACAAACCCCATAGCAGCACACCAATTATTACAAAAAATTACAGATACTACGATTGCTTATTTAAAAGCTAAAGTAAAGGCTGGTGTTGATGCCGTACAGATTTTTGATTCTTGGGGAGGCATGCTATCTCCTGTTGATTATCAAGAGTTTTCTTGGCAATATATCAATCAGATCATAGAAGCTTTAAAAGACGAAGCACCCGTTATTGCCTTTGCAAAAGGATGTTGGTTTGCGTTAGAAGATATGGCAAAATCGAATGCTTCTGCATTAGGGGTTGATTGGACATGCTCTCCAAAAATAGCGCGTGAATTAACAGGCGGAAACATTACTCTTCAGGGTAATTTTGATCCTGCGAGATTATTATCGCCACCATCAGAAATCAAAAAGATGGTACATCAAATGATTCGTGAATTTGGTAAAGACAAATACATCGCAAACTTAGGTCATGGTATTTTGCCTAATATTCCTTTAGAAAATGCCAAAGCTTTTATTGATGCTGTAAAAGAATATAAAGAAGTCTAGAGCTTTTAAATAAGCATGAATATTTAAAATTAAAAAGTAGGTTTATTGAATCTATTTTTTAATTTTAACATACAGTCTTTAAACAACTTATAGACCAATTGCTATTAAATGAATTACCGTTTAGATACATTTTATATTGAATACTTAAAACCCGAAGACGCTCTTAATCTTAATAAATTATTAGTATCAAATACAGAGCGTTTTAAACACTATTTACCTAAAACACTATCTGAAAACAGAACTCTGGACAGCTCCAAATCTTACATTGTTAAGCGTATTGATTTAATGACCTTAAAATCAGAATATACATTTACCATTAAAGACACTTTAACTAAAAACATCGCAGGCTTAATCATTTTAAAGTCTATCGATTGGAACAAAAATAAAGGCGAGTTTGCGTATTGCATTGGTAAATCTTACGAAAAAAATGGCTGGATGAGCCAAGCCATACGTGCAGTTTCAAAATTTGCATTTCAAGAACTAAAACTTGAAACACTTCAAATCATTTCGCATAAAACTAATAAAGCCAGTGTTAAGGTGGCCGAAAGAAACAATTTTGTTTGGAAAAAAACATTAAAACACGAATTTATTCCTTCTGGACAACCACCTCTGGATATGGAATTATATGAGTTGACACATGAAAGATAAATTTTACCAATATATTCAGGATTTACAAGATACCATTACTTCAAAACTTGAAGCTATTGATGGTAAAGCAACGTTTAAAGAAGATCTTTGGAAACGCCCTGAAGGCGGTGGCGGAAGAACTCGAGTGATTGAAAATGGCGATGTATTTGAAAAAGGAGGTGTGAATATTTCTGGTGTTCACGGAAAACTTCCAAAATCGATGCAATCCTATTTTAAAGTTGGTGATGTTGATTTTTTTGCCTGTGGATTAAGTTTGGTCTTGCATCCAAAAAACCCAATGGTGCCAACAGTTCATGCTAATTGGCGCTATTTTGAAATGTATGATAAAAACGAGAATATTATTGACCAATGGTTTGGGGGCGGACAAGATTTAACGCCCTATTACTTGTTCGAGGAAGATGCCAAACACTTTCATAAAACTTGTAAAATAGCTTGTAATAAACATCACCCTGATTTCTACACAGATTTTAAAGAAAAATGTGATTCGTATTTTTACAATACGCATCGCGAAGAAGCTCGTGGTATAGGTGGTTTATTTTTTGATTACTGCAAAGCATCAGAAGATATGAGCATGCAAAATTGGTATGATTTTGTAACTGAAGTTGGTGATAGTTTCCTTGAAGCTTATGTTCCTATTGTTGAAAAACGTAAAAATTTACCCTATTCAAAAGAGCAAAGAAATTGGCAAGAAATACGCCTTGGGCGTTATGTAGAATTCAATTTAGTTCACGATAAAGGCACGCTTTTCGGACTAAAAACCAACGGACGCATTGAAAGTATTTTAATGAGTTTGCCACCACATGTACAATGGGTTTATAATCACCATCCAGAAAAAGGCAGCGACGAAGAAAAATTAATTCATGTATTAAAGCATCCTAAAAATTGGGTTTAAATTATGACATCAATAAGGTTTTAAAACCTTTTTACTTTGTATTTTTAACCTCCTAAAATAAGACTATGTATCCACTTAGAAGAAATAGACGTTTAAGAGCCAATGAAGCTATTCGCTCTTTAGTAAGAGAAACCATTATTACACCCAATGATTTTTTAGTACCGCTTTTTGTAGTTGAAGGTAAGGGTGTAAAAGAAGAAATTCCTTCGATGCCTAATTACTTTCGTTATAGTTTAGATTTGTTAGAAAAAGAAGTGAAAGAGCTTTGGGCAATGGGCTTGAAATCGGTTCTATTATTTGTAAAAGTGCCCGATAATTTAAAGGATAATAAAGGTACCGAAGCTTTAAATCCTAACGGATTAATGCAACGCGCTATTAAAACTGTAAAAAATGCTTGTCCAGATATGTTGGTGATGACCGATGTGGCAATGGATCCCTATTCATCTTACGGTCATGATGGTATTGTTCAAAATGGAATGATTTTAAATGATGAAACTGCTGATTTTTTAGCCAATATGAGTCTGTCACATGCCAAAGCAGGTGCTGATTTTGTAGCGCCAAGTGATATGATGGATGGTCGTATTATAACGATTCGCGAAGCTTTAGAAGATGATGGCTTTTTAAACACGGGCATCATGAGCTATTCTGCTAAATATGCCTCAGCTTTTTATGGGCCTTTTAGAGATGCTTTAGACTCTGCTCCTGTGGATATGGTGGATGTTCCAAAAGATAAAAAAACCTATCAAATGGATTATGCGAATCGCATTGAAGCCATTAGGGAAACAGAAATGGATATTGAAGAAGGCGCCGATATTGTGATGGTAAAACCAGGTTTGTGTTATTTAGATATTGTTAGAGAAATAAAAGATGTGGTCGACGTTCCTGTAGCTGTATATCAAGTGTCTGGTGAATATGCCATGATAAAAGCAGCTTCAGAAAAAGGTTGGTTAAATCATGATGCCGTGATGATGGAACAGGTTACTGCAATAAAGCGTGCTGGTGCCGATATCATTGCAAGTTATTTCGCTAAAGATGTTGTAAAATTAATTTCATAATTTTAGAAAAATTATTTCATACTATGATGTTTAAGAGTCTTTCTTTTAAAGTTTCTTGCCTTTTTTTTTGCGTTCAATTAACGCAGGCACAATTACAATATGATACGCCTGAATCCGTAGGATTAGACTCTGAAGTTATTCAAAAAAACGTTGATTCAATCATGCAAAAAGGCATCGAGGAACACGCGTTTCCTGGCGCTCAACTTTTAGTGGCTAAACAAGGAAAAATCATCTTTCATGAAGCCTATGGTTATCATACCTATGATAGTATTCAAAAAGTTGGGTTAGATGATATCTATGATTTGGCATCGGTGACTAAAATAACAGGTCCACTTCCTGCTTTAATGAAATTGTATGAAGAAGGAAAACTAGACTTAGATAAACCGTTTAGCTATTATTGGAAATCTTGGCGACATAAAAAAGACAAAAAGGATATTACACTGAGGGAACTCTTGGCGCATCAATCTGGTTTGCAACCTTATATTGTGTTTTTAAGTGATGTTATAAAAGACGGCAAAATAAAAAGACGTTTTGTTAAAACACAACCTAATAAACGATTTTCAAACGAAGCGTTCCCAAATATTTATGTGAAGAACAGATTTAAAAACAAGGTTTTTAGACAAATAAAACGATCCAAAGTCAGCAAAGAAAAAGTTTATAAATATTCTGGATTAGCCTCCTTAATATATCCGCAACTTATTGAAAATATTACGGGCGTTCCCTATCAAACTTATTTACAAGACAACTTTTACCGCCCCTTGACTTGTTATACTTTAGGGTATAAACCTAGTTTAAAACATTTTAAAAATCCTATTGTCCCAACAGAATACGATTCTATTTTTAGAAAAACACTTACTAAAGGTTGGGTTCATGATGAAAATGCAGCACTTTTAGGAGGTGTTTCTGGAAACGCAGGGCTCTTTGGGACCGCCACAGATCTAGCAAAACTCATGCAAATGTATATGGAGAAAGGGACGTACGACGGCAAACGGTATTTAAAAGAATCAACCCTTAATGAGTTTACTAAAATTCAATATCCTAAAAATGACAACCGCCGTGGATTAGGGTTCGATAAACCTTTAATTGGAAATGATACGCTTAGTTTAAAAGAAGCCTACCCAGCTCCAGAAGTGAGTGCTGAAAGTTTTGGTCATGCGGGTTTTACAGGAACATTTCTTTGGGCAGACCCCAAAAACGAGTTAGTATTTATTTTTCTGTCAAACCGCGTGTACCCTACTCGAGCAAACAGAAACTTATATAGTTTAAATATTCGTCCAGCTTTACAGGAAGTATTTTATACTGCATTAAAAAAAGATCAAGTTCTATATAGCTACTAGCTTTTACAAAGTGTTGTGAATTTAATTTTGTATTTTCACAATTAAAATAAGTTTTAATGAATGCACTAATTTTCTGGGCAACCATATCTATTTTCTTTTCCTTTTTATGTTCAATTCTTGAAGCTGTTTTATTAAGTGTTACACCTACGTTTATAAACGTAAAAAAACAAGAAGGAAAAGAGTATGCATTAACCTTAGAAACTTTAAAAAAAGATGTAGACAAACCTTTAATTGCGATTCTCACCCTAAACACCATTGCGCATACTTTAGGAGCTATGATGGTTGGTATTGAGGCAGAAAAACTCCCATATAAAATTGAACTTTTTGGTATTAACACAGTAGGCATAGTGTCGGCAATTATGACTTTTTTAATTTTAGTGGCCTCTGAAATTATTCCAAAAACCATTGGGGCAACCTATTGGAAGTTCCTGGCTAATTTTACTTCAAAAGCGTTAACCGTACTAATATTTCCATTAAAATATACTGGCCTTTTATGGTTACTTCAACTAACAACGAAACTTATTGGAGGCAAAGGACAACATGGTAGCGCCCTTAGCAGAGAAGATTTTCAAGCTATGACAAATCTTGCTGAAGAAAAAGGAGTGTTTTTAAAATCTGAAAGTAAGGTGATTAAAAACATGCTAACTTTTAAAGATGTTTTAGTTAAAGACATTATGACGCCGAGACCCGTCATGAAAATTGAAAATGAAAACGAATCTATTAAAGTCTTTTTCGATAAAAATTCAAACATTCGTTTTTCCCGCATTCCTATTTACCAAAACGATTCTGATAATATTACAGGATTAGTTTTAAAAGATGATGTTTTTCGGGAAATGGCTCTTGGGAACGGTCATAAAAAACTAGCAGATATTAAAAGAACTATTATCATTATTAATAGAAACATCCCCATTCCTAGCCTGTTTGAAGAACTAATAGAAAGTAAAAACCATATGGCTTTAGTAGTGGACGAATATGGATCTGTAAATGGTTTGGTAACTATGGAAGATGTAATTGAAACCTTATTGGGAATGGAAATTATGGATGAAAGTGATAACGTTCCTGATCTTCAATTATTGGCGAGACAGAGTTGGGAAACACGAGCTAAAAAGTTAGGATTAATTGAAGATGAAACCACTGAAGATTAATGGAAACCTGTATCATTAAATCGCCTTTAGGCTATACCAAAATTGTTGGTGATTTTAATGGTATCAGCTCTGTAACGGTTTTAAATTCTGAAGAAAAAATTACTGATATTATTCCTGTAGAACTTGAAGATTGTGCCATTCAACTTAAAGAATATTTTGAAGGCCAACGAAAACAATTTGATTTAAAATTAAACCCACAAGGCACTGATTTTCAAAAAAAGGTATGGGACAAACTTCTTGAAATTCCTTGCGGTAAAACGCTTTCATATTTAGAGCTGTCAAAACAATTAGGAGATGTTAATGCTATTCGCGCCGTTGCTAATGCTAATGGCAAAAACCCTATTTGGATTATTATCCCTTGTCACCGCGTTATTGGATCTAATGGTAGTTTAACGGGCTATGCTGGTGGCTTACAAAGAAAACAGTGGCTTTTAGAACACGAAAGTCCTTTTAAGCAACAACGTTTGTTTTAAACACAAAACGATTTGAGTTACTCTTCCTCAAAAATTAATCAGTATTCACATTAATAAGAAATCTTTTAGATAATTTATTTTCTTATATTTAATATGTCAAAATCTAAACTAGCTAAATGAAATACTTTAAATTCCTTTTATCCCTAATAATTGTGATAGGGATTTTTTATGCCTTAAACACAAAACTTGGTTCTGCACCACCTATAGGACAATTTTTAAGTCCTTCTCAAGGTGTTTGGCAGAATGAAAAAACAGAATCTACATCAGGAAACATTCAAATCACAGGATTGTTAGATTCTGTTACTGTTAATTACGATGCCAATCTTATTCCTCATGTTTTTGCTAAAAACGATATAGACTTATATCGTTCTCAAGGCTATATAACAGCAAAACACAGATTATGGCAAATGGAATTTCAAACCTTTGCGGCAGGAGGGCGTTTGTCTGAAATTGTTGGTGGAAAGGCCCTAAATTATGACAGAGAGCAACGAAGAAAAGGACTAGTATTTGGTGCAGAGAAGTTTATTGAAAAAGTAAAAAACGACCCTGAAATTTTTCACTATTTAGAAGCATATCGCGATGGTGTAAACAGCTATATCAGTCAATTGCAACCTAAAGATTATCCGGTAGAATATAAATTACTGGATTATGCTCCTGAACCTTGGACATTGCAAAAAACAGCTTTATTATTCATGTATATGACTGATGATTTATGCGGATATGATAACGATTTTGAATACACACGTTTTCTCCGCGAATTTGGAAAAGGTCGTTTCGATTTATTATTTCCTGACTTTTTTGATAAGATAGATCCTATAATTCCTAAAGATACCGATTGGAGTTTTATAGATACTCCAATGACCGAAACTCCACTGTCTCAAATTCCACTAGACTCAATAACTGACACTATGGAAAAACCAGATCCAAGCAACGGCAGCAACAATTGGGCTGTTTCTGGAAGCAAATCGTATTCTGGTAATGCTATTTTAGCAAACGACCCACATTTACAGCTAAACCTGCCTTCTATTTGGTTTGTTATGCAATTAGCAACCCCAGAGCATAATGCTTTCGGTGCTACTTTACCAGGTGCTTTAGGCGTTGTCTCTGGTTTTAATAATCATATTGCGTGGGGAGAAACTAATGCTACACGAGATGTTAAAGATTGGTATAAAACCGAATTTAGGGACAAAACAAGAAAACAATATAAATACAACAACACATGGAGAAACACGTCTATGCGTGTTGAAAAAATTAAGATAAAAGGTCAGAAAACATTTTTAGATTCAGTCATTTACACACACGAAGGGCCCGTAAGTTATGACCATAACTTTAAAAGTAATAGTGAAAAAGTGGGATATGCTATGAAGTGGACCGGGCATATGGGTGGAAATGAACAACGAGCCGTTTTAGAACTGAATTCTTCAAAAAATTATAATGATTATTTAAATGCTATTAAACAATGGGTTGCCCCAGCTCAAAACTTCGTGTTTGCCTCAACTGAAGGTGATATTGCACTTTGGATACAAGGATTGTTTCCTAATAAATGGAAAGGCCAAGGGAAATTTTTAATGGATGGCAGTCTACCAGAAAACGAATGGCAAAGTTTTATACCTCAGCAATTTAATGCACATACTAAGAACCCCGAACGTGGTTTTGTGAGTTCTGCCAATCAACATCCCGTCGATCAATCGTATCCGTTTTATGTGTTTAATGATCATTATGAAACCTATAGAAATAGGGTTATTAATGATTTCTTTAGATCTAAAGACACATTTAATATTCAAGATTTTAAAGATTTACAAAACAATAATTACAATCTAAAGGCTTCAGAATTATTGCCCTATATGTTTGAACATATGGATACTTCAACCTTAAGTAAAGAGGAGACTGATATTTTAAATACTATTAAAAAATGGGATTATAATAGCGCTATTGATGAAATGGCTCCAAGTATTTGGGATACCTGGTGGAAAACATTATTCGATTTAACCTTAGATGAATTAACTTGGGATAAATCTGATTCAAAAAAAGCTGATGATTTTAAAAGAAGTCTTACCTATCAAACTATTTACTTGCTTAAAAATTATCCTAATAATCCATTTATGGATATTGTAAGTACCCCAGAAAAGGAAACGTCGAGTGACTTGTTTTTAATTTCTTTTAAGGAAGCTGCCAAAAAACTCATTGAATGGAAATCCAAAAACGGTGACTATAATTGGAGGGCTTATAAAGGCACTTATGTTGGTCATTTACTGCAGGCTTTACCTGCGTTTTCTCGGTTTGATATTCCAATAGGCGGAGACCGCAATACTGTAAACGCAGCCGATAAAAACCATGGTCCTTCTTGGCGAATGATTGTTGAAATGAGTTCGCCACCAAAGGCTTTAGGAATTTACCCTGGTGGACAATCTGGAAATCCTGGAAGCAAATATTATGATAATTTTATTGATAAATGGGCGGCAGGAGAGTACTTAAATTTATTGTATTTACAAAGCCCAAATACCACTGATGGCGTTGTATCAACTCAAACTCTAACACCCAACCCATGAAAAGAAAAAGTATAAATTTTATAACAACTATTCTAATTGCCATTTTATTATCGCAATTTTTACCGTGGTGGTCTATCATGGTGTCAGCGTTTTTAACTTCCTTGTTTATATCACTAAAAAAAGGCGCTGTGTTTTTTGTGCCTTTTATAGCTATTGCTATGTTATGGATTGTTCATGCTTATTATTTAAGTAGTGGAAATGATTTTATGCTTGCCAAAAAAATAGCGGTTTTATTACCTTTACAAGGGAGCCCTTACCTTTTAATGATAATAACAGGTGTTATTGGAGGAATAGCTGCTGGTTTTGCTGGCGTGTTAGGAAAGCAATTTAACAACCTATTAGGGTGGAATAAGAAATAGCAAGTTTTATGATTTCAAAACTACATCTTGAAAATATTTTGTTTTTGGATATTGAAACAGTTCCAGAAGAACAGTATTTTTCTGATTTAGACGAAACCAAACAACAACTTTGGGAACACAAATCGCAATACCAGCGAAAAGACGAGTTTACTGCCGAAGATTTTTACGATCGTGCCGGTATTTGGGCTGAATTTGGGAAAATAGTGTGTATTTCAGTTGGCTACTTCACATTTAAAGGAGATTTAAGAAACTTTAGAGTTACCTCTTTTTATGGTGATGAAATTACCATTTTAAAAGACTTTAAAAACCTCTTGATTTCTCATTTTAGCGAAACAAAACATCTATTATGTGCACATAATGGAAAAGAATTTGATTTTCCATACATAGCGCGACGCATGATTATTAATAACATTGAATTGCCTTATAAATTGAATTTATTTGGTAAAAAACCATGGGAAGTTCCGCATCTAGACACCTTAGATTTATGGAAATTTGGTGATTATAAGACCTACACCTCTTTAAAATTACTTACGAATGTTTTAGGCATTCCATCTCCTAAAGATGATATTGATGGTAGCGAAGTCTACAAGGTATTTTACGAAGAAAATAACATTGATAGAATTGTTATTTATTGCGAAAAAGACACCATTGCTGTAGCTCAAATATTTCTGCGCTTAAGAGGTGATGACATTCTTGATGAAAACGAAATAACTCATATATAAAATACTTTTGTATTTTATATATGAGTTATACTTGTTTACAAAAAAATTGTTAGTAC
>TARA_R110002033_G_C3896011_1_pt1 | contig 11752 bp, 7 predicted proteins | sample TARA_R110002033 | Tara Oceans TARA_R110002033 (sample SAMEA4397051) | marine metagenome | biome: Polar Biome; feature: [SRF] surface water layer (ENVO:00010504); material: water (ENVO:00002006), including particulate matter (ENVO:01000060) such as... | depth 5 m
TTTTATTGCTAATTTAGCAATTCCACAACATTTGTGGTAGAACCAAATTTATTAAAAAATTATCATATAGCAGGATAGAGCAGGATGCCTAGACTTTCCTTTTATACTTAATTTGCATTCAAATATTAGTGATTTCACTTTTTAACTAGAGTTTTTTAAACTCGTTACATGTTTGGTTAAAATCTAATGTTTATTTCTTGTCAGCATAGTTCTGTCAATATTTAATAATAAACGCTTTTAATGATTTTGGCTTCGCCTAAGATAACCACTTCTGGGCTTATTTGCTTTTGTTTAAAGTGAAAGTTTTTACTCAATGTGGGTTAGATTGTGATTTTTGTTAATATTTAATCAATTAATTAAAACTAATAATATGTTAAAACTAAAACTCAAAATGAAACAAAAAATTAGAACAAAATTCTCTTTTTCTGGCTTCATGTTAATGCTTTTTCTGGTATTCTCCAGTTTCGCAAGTATTAATTTAGAAGCTCAGAATAAGATTACAGGTACCGTAACTGGCGCGGATGGATTTCCAATACCTGGAGTAAATGTATTACAAAGAGGAACAAATCAAGGGGCTGTAACAGACTTTGATGGAAAATTTTCCTTAACATTAAGTTCAGGGCAGAAAACCTTGGTTTTCTCATACATTGGATATGAGACTAAAGAGGTTGCTGTTGGTAATCAAACCAATATTGCTGTTGTCTTAGATGAAGATGTTGCTGCACTTGATGAAGTAGTAGTAATAGGGTATGCTGCAGTAAACAGGAAAAAAGTACTTGGAGCGCTTTCATCAGTTAAAGCTGAAGAGATAGTGCAGGCCACCCCTACGAGTGCTTTCGACGCTGTACAAGGAAAATTGGCAGGTGTTCAAATTCTTACGAATAATGGCCCTGGTGGCGGTTTTGATATTAGCATTCGTGGTGTATCCACATTTGGTGCGGGTACATCTCCACTATATGTGGTTGATGGTCAGCAATTAGAAAATATAGATAACTTAGATCCTAATGATATTCAATCGCTAGAGGTTTTAAAAGATGGTGCTACTGCTGCAATCTATGGTTCCAAAGCAGCCAATGGGGTTGTTTTAATTACTACCAAATCTGGTAAGAAAGGCACTTTGAAGGTCGATATTACAACAGTAACAGGTTATAACACTTTGGTAGGCGATTTACCAGTAGCAAATTCTAATGAAAGGTTAGATTATGTTAGAACTAGAGTTAACAGAGCAGAAGGTAACTTAACTGGAGAAGAAAGAGATTCATTATCACTGTTAGTAAGAAATTCTTTCGATTTACAAAAATTAGTAACACGCCCAGCGGTAAGACATCAAACCAATGTTGCACTTAGTGGAGGAGGTGACAAGGGAACTTTTTACTGGAATACTGGTTTTTTAGAGGAAAAAGGTATCGTTATAAATAGCGGATATAAAAGAATTAATACTTTATTGAGAGTAGATTCACAGGTTAGCGAAAAATTTAAAGTAGGAACAAGAGTAAATCTGTCTTTTGAGGAAAGAAATGGTATTAGAGAGGGGGATGTTTTTGGGCAAATTGTAGCAAGAATCCCAAACTTTCCTTTATTTGAGCCTAATGGTGGTTTTACCCCAACAATTGCAGGACGTAGAAATCCTTTAGCAGCTGCAGAGTTAAACACAGTTAGAGATAGAAGGTGGAGAACTCAGGTGTTTAGTTATGCAGAGTGGTCTGTGTTTCCAAACGTTAAAATCAAATCTACATTAGGTATTAACTACAGTCAAAGAGAGCGTAACGATTTTATTCCATCGTTAACTCAGGGTAACCCTAATAATCCTCCTACGGGGCGTTTAAGAAATAATCGTGATATTGATATACAGCAGGAAAACTTTATTAATTATAGTAACACTTGGGGAAATCATGATTTTTCTGCATTTGCAGGAATGCAAATTCAGAGATGGACTTTGGAAAATCTTGATATAGGAGGTCAGTTCATTTCTAGTGCTATTCAAACATTTAACAATGTTGATCCGTTAAATTTTGGTGTTAATAATGCTAGTACACAAAAGCATAATTTATTCTCATTATTTGGTGGGTTTAATTATGATTACAAAAACAAATACCTTATTAGCGGTACAGTACGTAGAGATGGGTCATCAAGATTTGGTGATGCTAATGAATATGGAATATTTCCTGCCGCCAGTGTAGGTTGGAGAATTAGTAATGAGGAGTTTTTAAAAGGAAGTAGTACTGTAAATAACTTATTAGTTAAAGCAAGTTATGGTGAAATTGGTAATGAGCGAATTGCAAATTATGCCTTTACTAGTGCACTAGTTCCAGGCGCAAATTATACCGGGCCTGGTGTTTCGCAAACTCGAATTGGTAATCCAAATTTAAGTTGGGAAGCTACAACATCAGTAAACTTAGGTCTTGAACTAGATATGTTTAAAAACAGGTTTAATTTTGGGATAGATTTCTGGCAGAAAACCACTACAGATCTTTTAGCTAATGTTCCATTACCTGAAGAGTCAGGGTTTGGATCATTGTTACAAAATGTAGGTTCTGTTAAAAACAGAGGTATAGACCTTACCATAGGTGGAGACATTATAAAAACAAAAGGATTTACTTGGAATAGTAACTTTAATATAGCTTATCTTGAGAATGAGGTTACTGAGTTAGCGGGAGGAACACCCTTTTTTAGTGGTCGTTATTTAGTTGAAGAGGGGCAGCCTATTGGAAATATTTTTGGATTTACAAATACAGGTATATTTCAGTACACAGAATCAAATGCTTTTACTGATGATGGTACGCAGTTAACGCCTAATTTTGATGTTGATGGAAATTTTGTAAACTATACCTTAAATGGAAGTGAATTTACAGGTACTGTTAATCAATTACGATCTAACGGTAGAACCTTACAAGGTGGTGATATCATTTGGGAAGATTTAAATGGCGACTTTAATATCGATCCAGCAAACGATAGAAAAGTAATAGGTAATGGTCTCCCTACATATTTTGGAGGATGGACCAATACGTTTAGACTTAAAGACTTTACATTGAGTGTCTTGTTCGATTACAGTTTAGGACAAGATATATATGCGAGATGGGATGAGGCTAGAAATGATCTTAGGTCTTCTAACCAAACACCAAATCCAGTATTTATTAACAATGCTTGGCGCGAAGAGGGTGATATTACTGTATACCCTCGTTTAAATAGAGTACCGCAGTTAAGAAACAGGCCTAATAGTTTCTATATCCAAAATGGAGATTGGATTAAGTTACGTTATGTACGTTTAAACTATAATCTTCCTAAAACGTTTATAGATAAAGTAGACTGGTTAGGGGCATTTTCTATAAACCTAGCGGTTAATAATGTGTTAACCTGGACAGAGTATACTGGATACAATCCAGAATTGGGTAGAAGAGGCAATGCACTACAGGTAAACGAAGATAACCTTAGATATCCAAACGATCGAGAAATTATACTTGGGTTGAAACTACAATTGAAATAAAAAAAAATATGAAAATTATGAATATAAAATTTATAAAAAACAATTTAAAATACGGCATTGTATTTTTATTGCTAACAAACCTAATGGTTTCATGCGACGATTTGGTTGATGAAAACCCCATTAGTGAAATTGCTCCAGATAATTTTTGGAGAAATAACGATGATGCGCAAGCTGGTGTTTTTGCAATTTATGATGCCATGCAAAGTGCATATAACGAAGAGAATTTGCTTTGGAGTGAATTTAGAGCAGACAGTTGGCAGATAGGTTCAGAATCTGCATCTGCTGATAGAATAGAGATTGTTACTAATAATGTTACAGAAGGATCACCGTCTGCAACAAGATGGGCTCAAATGTACAACATGGTTAACCGAGCAAATTTAGCTATAGATAGAATTCCGCAAATTAGTGGTGCAGACCAAAGCTTACTAGGAGAAGCTTTGGCATTAAGAGCCTATGCCTATTTTACAATGATAAAAGTATGGGGTGATGTACCATTATTTACAGAACCAACAGAGGTAGCAAGTGAAGAATTATTTAAGTCAAGAACAGATGCAAATACCATAATGCAAACTATTGTTCTACCAGATTTATTAAGAGCTCAAGAGCTTGTAGCATCTCCAGCTGCTGAATACAGATGGTCTAGTGCTAGTCTTTATGCTTTTCAGGCTGATGTTTACATGTGGATGAAAGATTATGCTAATGCTAAAATAGCATTAGATAATTTAATAGCCTTGGGAGAGCACAGCTTGGTGAATACTGTTTTAGATTGGGAAAACTTATTCTACAATAACAATCTTTCAGAAGGCCCTTTCTTAAACCTTTTTGGCGAATTTGAAGAAGAAAGAGGGAAAAAACAAGAAGGACCAGAATTAATATTTTCAATTTTTTATGATCAATTGGACCCAAGGGGAGCTAATGGGGATGGAAGAGGTAACAGATCTGGTTATCATGCGCTAATGTTTGCAGGTTTACCTGCGTTCTACGCATCTAAAGAACTGGAATTAAAATGGAGAGAGCGTTTTCCTATAGATTCTTTAGGTTGGGTAACTAAATACCCTGGGTTTGAACCTCCACTAAGTAGAACAGTTATTACTGAAGACCCTGTTACTGGAGATATCATATCAACCATAGAGACAGTTTACGGCGACTTTAGGTATTATGCTAGTCTTGAAGACGGGATTGATATAACTCCAGATGGTGTTGATGAGGTTTTCGATAGACGTGGAGCAAAGTGGCAGAAAACGAACTACACAGCTAATTTTGATGATACAGATATCGTGTTATATCGTTACGCAGGGCAATTATTGCTATTGGCAGAAGCAGAAAACCAGTTAGGCAATACAGACCGCGCTTTAGAACTTGTAAATGATGTTAGAGAAGCAAGACTACTACCACTAGTAACAGAAGCCGAATTTGGTGCTACTAAAGAAGCAAGAGAAAACTATATTTTAGATGAACGACAATTTGAGTTATTTGGAGAAAGCAAACGTGTTTGGGATTTAATCCGTACAGACAAATTTGTTGAAACTATAAATGAGGCTTATCTAGATCGTGGTTATGATTTAATTGACGAGACAAACATATTGTTGCCAATCTATTTTGAGCATTTTCAAGAAAATCCTAATCTAGGAGAACAAAACCCAGGATACGGCGCTAACTAATAATTAATAAAAAAATGAAAAAACAAATTAAATATTTATTGGTATTCATAGCACTGGCTTTTACATTTAGCTGTGATTTACCATTGCAAGATACTTACGATTTTGATCCAGAATTAACAATTGTAGACCCTTATGCTGACGGAACTGCATGGGACTTTTTTAACAGCCCTAATGCGCTTAGAGTAAGAGAGTCTGATGGTGCTTTACTTGGTGATAGTTACAATTATTTGGTGGCAGCTATTGAAAAAGCAGGTTTTGTTGATTTGTATAACCAAACCGATAATGCTGATAGAACCTATTTAATGCTAAACAATAATGCATTTAGAGGTGGTGGAGATGTTATTCAATTAGTAACAGGATCTAGTAGTGAAGATGTTACAGTAATAGAAAATGGTGTCCCGGTTACCAGACCAGGAACACCCGCAGAAGTTATGGAACGTGTTGATACACCAGAGGAATTAGAAGTTTTAAGAACGATTTTGAGATACCATATTGTAGATGCATACATGGCAATTATACCACAACTTGCTGAAACAAATACGCAATATATATTTCAAACACTTATCCCTGGTGAGGGTGGTCAAATTGCATTTTTACGTGATGATCGCTACCGTACAGATATTAATGATGATAGACGAGCACCACTTCCGTTTCCAAGTTCTGCAACTGGACAACGGGAACGCATAAGAAATCAAAATTATATATTTAATAATGGTATAGGACATTCTATTAATGATCCTGTTAGATATTTTCCTTATTAAAATTTTGTTTCAAATATTTTAAAATTAAATTTCATAGTTAGTCTTTAATTATAATTATTTGAGTTAGTCAGAGAGCCCTTCATTGTATTTGCATTGAAGGGTTCTTTTTTTATTCCAAAAGATATTTATATTTTAGGACATCGGGACAGTGCAGGACAGATAGCTAATTTTAAAACAATAATTTTACTTAGACAAGAGTATATTCCTCTTTAAAAATTTAAATCCAAAATAACTTATGAAATTTATAAAAATGGTTGGCTTAATCCTATTAAGCATAATTTACGTAGCCTGCGTTGATTCTAAAAAAGATTCTGATCCAGATACTCCTTGGGTATACTTAATCCAAGATGAATCTCTTGAAGGATGGGAAATTTTAGGTGGAGATGCATCTTATTCAGTTAAAGATGGTGTTATCACCGGCACTACTGTGGCCAACACTCCCAATACCTTTTTAACAACGAATAAAAAGTATGACGACTTTATTTTCGAGGTTGAATATAAAGTAGACTCAATTATGAATTCTGGAATTCAAATAAGAAGTAACACATTACCTTATTACAGAGATGGAATTGTTCACGGTTATCAAGTTGAAATTGATCCATCAAATCGCGCATGGAGTGGTGGTATATACGATGAGAAAAGGCGTAAATGGTTGAATCCACTGGAAGATAACCCAGAAGCGCAGCAAGCGTTCAAGCAAAATGAATGGAATCATTACAGAGTGGAAGCTATTGGAGATACTATAAAAACATGGATTAACAATGTTCCTGCGGCGTATTTAATAGACGACAAAACAGCGAGCGGATTTATCGGTTTGCAGGTTCATTCAATAGGAGATAATAAAGAAAAATTAGGTAAAACTGTTCAGTGGAGAAATGCTAAAATATTAACTGAGGAGCTATCTAAATATTCCCAAGACTCATCTTTGGAACCTATTGTAACCAAAAATAATTTAACATACCAAGAGAAAAAAGATGGCTGGAAAATGCTTTGGGATGGCGAAACTAAAAATGGATGGCGAGGAGCCAAATTAGATAAGTTTCCTGACGAAGGATGGTCTATCCAAGAAGGTGAACTTATTGTAGCTGAAAATGGAGGTGAAGAGTCGGCTGCTGGAGGAGATATTGTGACAACCGAAGAATATAGTGATTTTGAATTAATGGTAGATTTTAAGTTGTCACCAGGAGCTAATAGTGGTATAAAATATTATGTGGATACGGAAATTAACAAAGGGCCAGGGTCGTCTATTGGTTTGGAATATCAAATTTTGGATGATGAACTACATGAAGATGCTAAATTGGGATCCCATGAAGGCAGTAGAACAGTGGGGTCATTGTATGATTTAATTCAAGCAGATCCATCAAAGCCTGTGTCACCTATTGGAGAATGGAATACGGCATATATCAAGTCTATAGATAATCATGTAGAACACTGGTTAAATGACGTGAAAGTTTTGGAATATGAAAGAGGTAGTGAAGACTTCTTGAAATTAGTGTCCGAAAGCAAGTATGCTAAATGGCCTAATTTTGGAGTCTTAGATAAAGGACAGATTTTATTACAGGATCACGGTAATAAAGTGTGGTTCAGAAATATAAAAATTCGTGTACCAGAAAATAAAAAACAATAACTATGGACAATAAGAGAAGAGATTTTTTGAAGAAAGCCACATTAGCAACGGCAGGTTTGAGTCTTGCAAATGGTGTAAATGCTATGTCAGCTTCAAGTTATAATAACATTATAGGTTCGAATGATAGAATTAATGTGGCCATTCAAGGTTTGGGCAGGAGATATGGGGCTTTTCTAAAGGGCATAACAGATAAGAAAAACAATGTACGATTAACATATTTATGCGATGTCATGCAAAGTCAAATGGATGACGCAGCTAAGAAATTAAGTGAAAAAATAAATTACAAGCCAGAATTAGAAGAAGATATACGTAAAATTTTAGATGATAAGGATGTCGATGCTGTTTTTATGGCCACACCCGATCACTGGCATACACCTGGTGCTATAATGGGTATGCAGGCAGGTAAGCACATCTATTTAGAAAAACCTTGTAGTCATAATCCATGGGAAAATCAATTAGTTGTTGAGGCTCAAAAGAAGTACAATAAGGTGGTTCAGATGGGAAATCAACAACGATCATCTCCACAAAGTATTAAGATTGTAAAGGATATTCATGAAGGTGTCATAGGTAAGGCTTATAAAGCGATTGCCTTTTATACAAACGGCAGAGGAGCAGTTCCCAAGCCTGTTAAGGCAGCGCCACCAGAAGGATTAAATTGGGACTTGTTTCAAGGGCCTGCACCTCGTAAAGATTATACTCATGACACTTGGAATTATAATTGGCATTGGTATGGTTGGGATTATGGTACTGCAGAGATGGGAAATAATGCCACCCACGAGTTAGATATAGCACGCTGGGCTTTGGACGTTAAATACCCTAACTATGTGGATGTTCTAGCTGAAAAGAATCAATTTGTAGATGATGGTTGGGAAATGTACGATGACATGTTAGCTACCTATAAATTTGAGGATGATAAAATTATTCAATGGGATGGAGTCAGTAGAAACGCGTATCCTAAATATGGGAGAGGAAGAGGTACTATTATTTATGGAACTGATGGTTCTGTAATGGTTGATAGAGGTGGCTTTGAACGCTTTGATCGTCAAGGAAAATCTGTTGAAATTATGAGATCGGGTGAAGAAGAGGGTGGAGTAGCCCTCGGTGGTGGCGGTGATTTGTCCACGCGTCATACTGTTAACTTCTTTGATGGTATAAGAGGAAAGAAAGCTTTAACATCTCCTATAGATGTTGGTGCTATGTCCCAAATGCTCACACATTATGCAAATATTTCTTATAGAATTGATAGTGGTTTTGATGTAGATGAAAATTCTGGTCAAATTTTTGATAGAGATGCTATGCAACTCTGGACTAGAACTTATGAGCCAGGTTGGAAACCTAAAATCTAAAATTTGAAAAGACGTTTATTTATTAAGAAAACAGGCATTGCAACTGCAGGAATTGCTAGTTCCGGATATTTATATGGTAATGTTCTTAATGGTGTTGGTTCAAATAACTCTATAAATATTGGAGTTATCGGGACTGGAGCTCGTGGCGGTGGTCTAACTTCAGTTATTAATACTATTGAAGGCATAGATGTAATTGCCTCATGTGATATTTTGCCATTTAGATTAGAAAATGGCATTTCAAAAGCCAATTCTAAACCTATAGGATATTTCGATTATCGTGAGCTTTTAGATAACAAAGATGTTGATGCTGTAATAATTGCGACACCATTCAGCACGCACTCAAAGATTGCAATTGATGCTTTAGATGCTGGAAAGCATGTGTATTGTGAAAAAACCTTGGCCAAAGGATATGGCGGAATTGAGAACTTAGTTGAGAAAGCAAATAAATCCAAGTCATTATTTCAAACGGGACATCAATACCATAGTTCTAGATTATATACACATGTTTTAAAATTAATTAGAGAGGGCAAAGTAGGTACTATAGCTGCCTTTGAATGTCAGTGGAACAGACATGGAAATTGGAGAAGACCAGTTCCTGATCCCAAATTTGAAAAAGCCATAAATTGGAGAATGTATAGAGATTATTCAGGAGGACTTACTGCGGAATTATGTTCCCATCAAATAGATTTCGTCAATTGGGTACTTAACGAAACACCTAAGCAAGTTATGGGTGTTGGGGGAATAGATTATTGGAAAGATGGTAGGGAGACCTATGATAACGTTCATCTCATTTATAGTTATCCAAGTGGGGTGAAAGCAAAATTCACATGTTTAACCAGCAATGCAAAAGATGGCTATCAAATTAAAGTAATGGGCGATAAAGGAACCATTGTAATTGATACGAGTCATGCCTGGTTTTATCCTGAAGGTAGAAGAAAAAACAAGGTGGTTACAGAAGTTGATGGCGTAAGTGGTGCCACGGCTCAATGGGAAGCAGAAAAAGGTTACCAAATTAATGTAGAACATTTGGATCCTAGCAAGCAAGCATTGTTGGATTTTAGAACATCAATTTTAGACAATAAAAGCCCAGGATCTAATATTATAACAGGGGCTAACGTCGCCATATGTGTTCAAATGGGCTTAGATGCTATGTATAATAATGAAATTGTAGAATGGAACGATATTTTATCATGTAATGAAAAGAATAATAATAAATCATAGGATATTTTTCTATCTATTTTCTTTATGCAGTTTTGTACTATCAGCACAAATTCAACTTTCATCTGTTTTTGGTGATAACATGGTTTTGCAACAGCAAGACAATGTTGCTATTTGGGGTAAAGATGCTCCAGATTCTTCGATAAAAATAATCTCTAGTTGGGGGAATGAGGCTAAAGCAATAGCCGATAAAAATGGTTTTTGGCGAACTACAATCAAAACTAAAAAAGCATCTTTTGATAAACACACTATAAATATTCAAGGAAGTTCTTCAGTTCTAATTAACAATATTCTAATTGGTGAAGTCTGGTTCTGCTCAGGACAATCAAATATGGAAATGCCTATGAAGGGTCTGGGGAAATCTAAGGTTCTAAATTCAGATTTTTACCTAGAAAAAGCTAATAATAATCAAATTAGATTGTTTAACAATTCTAGATCGGCAACTGTTACACCTAGTTTCGAATTAAACGGAAATTGGGTTGAATCTAATGCAGAAAGCGCAACAGATTTTAGTGCAATAGGATATATTTTTGGAACAAAACTTCGTCAGAATTTAAATGTGCCTATAGGTATTATTGAATCAGCTTGGGGTGGTACTAAAATTGAAACCTGGATTCCAAAGGAGGAATTAATGACATATCCAAGCATTAAATTTTCTGAAAAATTGCCTGAAGAGCAAAATAAACAAAAGAAGCCTTCATTTTTATATAATGCCATGATACATCCTTTTCAGAATTTTACAGTTAAAGGTATTCTTTGGTATCAAGGTGAATCAGATAGAAATGATCCTGAACCATATAAAGATTATATGGAAGATTTAATAAACTCTTGGAGAAAACAATGGCGTGATAAAAAATTGCCTTTCTATTTTGTGCAAATTGCACCGTATGCCTATGATCAACATAGAAAAACTCCAAAGCTTAAAGCAGATTTAATTCGTGAAGCCCAATTACAAGTTTCACAGGAAATTGATAATACAGGAATGGTTGTTACAACGGATGCTGGCGATTGTGATGATATTCACCCTTCAAAAAAAGAAATAGTTGCCGAACGATTGGCCAATTGGGCACTGGCAGAACAATACGATAGAAAATTAAGCTATAAAAGTCCAGAATTTAAAACCATGTCTACAAGTGGCAATCAGGTAATACTCACCTTCAAGTTTTTCAACGATGATTTCTTCATTGAGAATAACAACGTAAACGGATTTGAAATTGCAGGTTTAGACAAAATATTTCATCCTGCAAAAGTAACATTTAACACAGACGGTAAAAGAATTACACTTATTAGCGAAAATGTAGATAAACCCATCGCAGTTAGGTACGGTTTTGAAGATTGCTTCGAAAGTAATTTAAAAACTCAATCTGGATTACCCTTATCCATATTCAGAACGGATAAATAATAAATCTTTAAGTTGTCGCCTCCATTGTTATCCATTAAATGCGCTCTTCCATAATAGATTTTAAAAGGAGGATTTTACTTGCCAAGTAAGACAACCTTATATCTTTTTACCTAAAAAATCAAAAAATTATATCAATTATAACTTCAACTGTTTGCTTCCGACATTAAGAAAGCCAAATTAAAATTTGCTGTTTTAGTTTCTTGCTATGGATATGTAAGCCTTCGGGGTAGTACACCTTCTATTATCAAAAAAA
>TARA_R110002033_G_scaffold45171_1_pt1 | contig 11746 bp, 12 predicted proteins | sample TARA_R110002033 | Tara Oceans TARA_R110002033 (sample SAMEA4397051) | marine metagenome | biome: Polar Biome; feature: [SRF] surface water layer (ENVO:00010504); material: water (ENVO:00002006), including particulate matter (ENVO:01000060) such as... | depth 5 m
AACTTGCCGAGCATTACAGCATTGAGCCAATGCAGACCCACAGTTTTAAGTTTCCCTACAATGTAGTATTGGCTATGTGGGATATGGAAGTCAAAGCAAAACGTACCAATATAAATTGGGATGGTTTTAAATTGATACAGGACAGTACGAAAACCTACTTTACAAGTGAGGAACGGTACAACACAGGAACAACCTTGTATTACATTCCCGTTGTGCCACTCTTTAAAATGCTCAAAGATCCGAAGCGTAAAAAGACCGCAAAGCTTTTAGTATCCGTATGCAGTTATCTGTACCACATTGCCCAAATTCCGTATTACAGGCAGGAAGAAAGTTACTTGTATTGGCTTTACGAAATGATGAACGATTGGGTGGAACAGGACGAGGAAACGGAAGAAACTGAAAGCTATAAAAGTGAATTGAGAAATGCCGAATACATTGGCGATAGAATAGAACAAAAGCTATTTAATCGAACTAATCTAAAGGTATTTGAACAGCGTTTGAACCGATTTAAAAGTGTTGATATGTTCGACAAGGAATGTTGGCAAGTGGCTTGTAATGCGTTTGCCCTTTGTACAGAATATCCGAACACCACTATTTTCAGCAACGCAACATTGCCCGAAAAAGACCCTTATGATGATGACGAAAATGAAGTAATCGGAATGGAAAAGTACATTTCATTTATTGCAGATACCAGAGGCTGGTTATACGAAAGCCTTTCAGATACCATCAACAATGAATTTAACGAGTACGGAGCAATGGAAGAACCTACTATTTCCAAGCGATTTGACGGAAGCGAAATACCAAAAGCCAATCTTGATTTTGAGAACCGTTTGTTTGGTTTATTGAATGATTTGGGTGGATTGTTATACGAATACAAAACGATAGAAAAATGAACAATACTAACGACATTACAGACCATTTCGGAACATTGTACCATCCGAAATCCGCTTTGGTTTTCTATGAAACCAAAGGAACAGAAAACGATATGTACGTGGAGCATTTTGATATGGACAGCAACGGAATGCCTACCAATGCCCATCCATTAACCGTAAAGGAAGCCAATATTTTGGCAAAGTCCTTACAGACCGATGAAGAAAAGAACCAAGCCTTTTTAAAACCAAAGGGAATATTGCCTACAAATATTCTGCATATCAACCCAGGTGCTGAAAAAGGTACGGTACTTTGGTACACCAAAACACAACAACGGAAACTGTATTTTGTGGATAGTTTGGGCATACCTAACGGAATGTCACAAGTACCGCCAGTGCTATGGTTAGCGAGCAAAAGCAGTCTTACCGTATTTTCTTTGGCAAGCGACAGAAGACCCACCGAGAAAACGCCATTGCATTACGCACCTTTCTTCAATATCTACGAAAAGGGCAATGTATGTATGGGTACGGTGAGTATTGATATTAAAAATTCGGCTTCGATTGAGGAATTTATAAAGGCGTGGGAGCATTATTTTTTCAAGTCCTATTTCAGCCATTCATTATGCGAAAACCTGACGAAAAAAAACATTGTAAACCTTTGGAAAGACCTTATCAATACGGATAAACCTTTTCCGAAGGAAGTATTAAAAAAGAGCAACAAAACCCTTAAAAATCTATTGTAATGAATACAGCAAAAACCGCAGTACATTTTACAGATAATTACCTGCTCAATCCTACCAATCCGATTTCGGTAAACCTTATCGGGGCAGGTGGCACAGGCTCAAAAGTATTGACTGCTTTAATGGAAATAAACGAAAGTTTGATTGCGTTGGGACACGCAGGGTTACAAGTCCGCCTTTGGGACGATGATGTTATCACGAGTGCCAATTTGGGCAGACAACGATTTGCAGAAAGTGAAACAGGATTATATAAATCCGTTGCTTTAATCAATCGTTGCAACCGTTGGGCAGGAACAAATTGGAAAGCCGAAACGGTAAAATTTGAAAAAGACAATTTTGGCAGACCACCCGAAAAAGCAAGGGTAACCATTACCATTACTTGTGTGGATAATGTACAGGCGAGGTTTGGTGTTGCTGAAATTCTTAAAGAAATAAGTTACCGCAGACATTATCAAGACGAACCAAAATATTGGTTAGATTTTGGCAACAGCCAAGATACAGGACAAGTGCTACTATCTACTATCGGAGAGATAAAACAACCAAATTCTGAAAAGTACGAAACGGTGGCAAGCCTGCCATTTGTTACCGATGAATTTGGCGAACTATTGAAGCAATCCGAACAAGAGGACAGCACGCCAAGTTGCTCACTTGCCGAAGCGTTGGAACACCAAGATTTGTTTATCAATTCATCGCTTACACAAATGGGTTGTTCTTTGTTATGGAACTTGTTTCGCAGGAGAATGACTGAATACAAAGGATTTTTTCACAATCTGAAAGATTTCCGCACCCACCCGATAAAAGTTGCCTAAAAGCCGAAATCGGCGGGCAAAAATGCAATTCCTTCCTACGGTCGGAAACGCATTTTTGCGGTTTAAAGCGGATGCAATCACTTTGCAAAAATGCACCGGCCCACAATTCCCTTTCCTTACATTTTACCAAACAGGTTGCGAGTTTTTTGCGTGGGATATTCAGTATCCCATTTTTTGTTTTTGGTAATGACTTCTTTTCTTTTCACACAGCGACCAAAGAAAAGAAGCAAAAGAACGTCGCCTGATTAATGATGGTTTATAATAGAATATTTGCCATAACCCTAGCATCTAATTCATTAAATTTGTCCTTAAAACAAATAGACTAATTCCTATACAAAATACCCAAATTTTCTAAACTATGGGGTTAGCGGTAAAGCTATAATACAGGTCATAAAAGATGAAATACTTAGTAAAGGACGAGGAACTCGAATTGAAATATGAAGCAGGTAAAGGTGCTTGGACATATCACATCCAAGTACCTAACACTAAACATATCGTAGGAAAATGGGGTTCATTGAAAGTATCTGGTACAATTGACAACTACACAATTGACAGTATTAATTTGTTTACGATTGGAGGACAAGACAAGCTAATTTCAATTAATGACAAAATCAGGAAAGCAATCAGCAAAAGTGGTGGCGACACTGTAACTGTGACACTTTACTTATTGACTTCAAAGGAGCCGATTACAGAAAAAGAAATATTAGATACTTTTAGAAATTCGGGTGTTTTAAAATCGTTCAATAAATTACCAAAAGAAGATAGGATCAAAATTATTGAAAAAATATCCTCTACAAAATCCGAGGACAAACAAGTAAATCTAATTTTGAAATACATTGAACAATTGGGTGACGACAATGATTAAGCAGTCTTCACTTGATTTCCTTTCTACTCTCAAGCACAATGGTTTGAACAAAAAAATGGCATTACTTTAAAACTGTCAGTAAAAATAAATTTCAAAATGATTGAAACTGAAATCTCAATAACCGTAAACAGAAAATCCGATATTACCTTATTAGAGCAAACAATCGTCGGGAACAAGTTCCAATTTCCGGTTTACATACGGGAATATGAATTTAGCTATCAAATAAATTTCACAAGTGATTATGAGGAATGGGAATTAGACACGGCTATTCTCAATTCTTTTCCTGGATATGAATTTACCACCGACCTCGAAAAAGGACGGAAGGAAATACGGGTTCAAATATCCCGATACCAATCAGAATTATCGACTGATGGCTGGGGAAGACGGATTGAAAATCCTTTGGATGAAACGAAATATCTTGTAAAAGCATCGGTAAATAAGCTTGAAAAGTTCAACCCTAAAATCAAAGTTTTGTTCGAAGATAAAGAGCAGTACTACTTTGTAAATATTGCAGATGGTGTTAACAGTGCTACTGAAGAAAAAGGTTTTTTGCTTCTGGATCATTTTAAAACCAATAACCCTGATGAAGCAACATTTTTTGATAGATTATACAAATCTCCCTTAGAAGCTTTTCATTCAGGATACTACAAATTGTCCAAAGTAGTGGATCAGGATTTTGGCACTTACCTTGAAAACAAAAAGAAAGAAATCAGAGAAATTCAAAAACAACCACGAAAAATCATCAGAGATTTTATAAACGCCTGTAACAGTTCCGATGAAAGTAGTATCCTGAAAAATCTTGACGAAAATATCATTTTTGAAGTTCGTAAAAACTGGAAAACATTATTTGAAATCGAAGGGCTTTCAAAATTCAAAGAGTATCTGAACTCATCCGATCAACAATTGTGTGGTAAGAATTTTAAAATCAGGTCATCTTGGAGTTTTAGTTTACCCAACGTGACTATTGGAATAAAATATTTTCCGCCAGCTACAGAACAGGATATGCTCCCTATTCAAAAATATGAGCAGATAAGGTTTGTACTAAATGATAAAAAAATCGCTAGTATTTTGTATGAGAATTAGTGAATTTTATCCTAATTGATAACGGCTTCTATTACTTTTCTAAAATATTCCGCATCATTACCAATCAGCAAGTAACTTGAAAAACCAATATCTAAAAGATATTTACCCACTTTCTCATCATCAATATCACTATGTGCAATAAGTTTTATCGTTGGATATTTTGTTCTTAATTCTTGAAGTTCAACAAAAACATTCTTGTTGTAAAAATCAAGGTCGATAATACAAATTTTTGGGAGTTCATTTAATGAAGATAATTGTGATAGTCCATCTTCAATGCTTTCCGAACGAAATAAGACTTCAGTTCCTGAAGCAATGAGGTCTTTACAAATGAAATCTAAAATTGGGCTTTTATCATTGATAAAGGCGAGTGTGATTTTTTGTTGTGCTGTACCAGTTTCCATATCATCATACTTTTTTAAAGTTGATGTAGCCCTGCACAAAAAGAAAGCGCAGGCAACTACACTTACCGCACATTGAGGCACTGGTATACCCGACAACGAATAAGCGAGCGCCCACGCCTATGGCATGAGCGTTCTTCCTTATTGTCCCGTTGTCTAAAAATTACCAGTTTTCAATGTGGGACTTAAAGCAAAAACACTTTAAGTATTTCTATATTTTACATAGCAAAGATAATAAACTCTTGCTATTAGATGTATTAATGCAATAAAAAAGCTTAGTCTGAATTAGTTTTGTGATTGATATAATTCTGCTCCAATATTGTCATCAAATCTGTTTCCTTATAAATAATTTTGCCACCAATCTGAATATACGGCAGGATATTATCATCACGATATTGCTGTAAAGTGCGTTTGCTAATGTGTAACAGTTTGCATACATCTTCGCCCGACAAATAAATTTCTCCATTCATTACAGGACGATAGTTTTTTAATATGCTTTCAATACGGTCTCTCAATATCAAAATCATTTCTTGATGGGAAATGATTTCTTCATTATCATTCGTCAGTAAATCCATTATCATTGGTATTGTACGGCTGTCCAGCTTCGAGCAAAGCCCGTACGTCCGAGAGTTTATAATAATTCTTGCGGTTCAGTTTGGAATAAGGTAACAGCCCTTTGTCCTTGTAGGTCTGCAAAGTCCGTTTAGTAATCTTCATCATCAAACAAACTTCCTGGTTATCTAGCCATTTTTCTTCTTTGAAAATTGAAATGTATTTCATTGTGGCATTTTCGGTCAATTCCAAAAGTGCTTTCAGTTCATTTGTCATTCCATCCAATGCGGATTTTTGTATTGCGATAACTTCCATAATCTGCTCAATTTTGCTGTGGAAGTGGAATTTATCAAGGATTTGTAAAGGCTTGGAAAATGTTGTATTGATTGGCGTTGAAAGGTAGTATTTGTCGCCACGATATAAATTTCAAGATAGTTTATTTTGTAAATTTGAAGAATATAGGTTACTGATAAATTAATTTTAAATGGCAGTATTACAAAAAGGCAATTCAAATTATCCGTTTTGGGGAGCATCAATAAATCTAATCACTGGACTTGACCCGTTAGGCCTTCAAACAACCTCAGAAGCGACTTACGCCACTATGTTGCCTGGAATTTCCAATTTGACTAATCGTCTCCGTTATTATGGGTTTTATTGTTGGCTTTTAGACTTCTATTTCAAGACCGAGAAGAAAGGCAACTCAAAAGAACAATATCGTTTTATCCGCAGAGCTGAATTGATGATTGCCATAATTATGCAAAGCGAGCGTAAAGGAGTTCAACAGATAACAGGAAGTAACTTTGCTTCAAACCTAATAAATACAGCTGAGGAAACTTATTTTGACTTAGCCGAAGGAGCAGACAAGGACAATACCGATAAAAATGTTTATTGGAAATATCCATCCGGTGCATTCGGACAATATTATTACGGAGCAATGCAGGCACTTTCCTTAATTATTACAGCAATAAATGATGATGGAGATGTTATTTACAACATTAGTAAACCACACCCAAGACAAAAAGTTTCTGGGAAACAATTAGCCGAGGCTTTTGAAGGATCATTGTCACCACAAATAAAAGAGTTATTTTATATTAATATCAAAAAAGGAAAACTCTACCAAGATGATATTTCAGAACTGATAAAGTATTTTGCGATTGATACGATACAAACAGAAAATGCCGAATGGCAACTATATGTAGAAATGCTTTTGGACAAAGACGATCCAAGTCAAGAAATGGAAGAACGTTTTACTTTTCACAGAAGGGAAACAATTTTGTCGCTCTTAAATACAGCTGTTAAAAATGAAAATAATTACGACTGGTATAGATTTCTATTGGAAAGTTACCGAAAGAAATTGGGAACAAATGGTTATCCTGAAACGGAAACTAATATTGGTTGGTACTGCTATCAATTAAATGAGTATTGGCAGTACAGTTGCGGAACAATATTTTGGGCTGTATTACAACATCTTTACGATTTCCAACAAGACCAATATCTACCATTGTTTGTAAAGAAATTTTCAAGCAGTATTACAAATGAAATATGCAAAGAGCTAAAGCAAGCTATAGAACCAACAAGTTCACTTGCAGAAATTTTGGAGTTAATCCCTGACACAGAAGATGAGGAAAACATCAAAAAGGAAATTGATGCAACAAACGACCCTGTTATAGTAGCAAAATATGGCTTTATGCTTTTGCTTCAAATATTCAAAAATAATAGAGAGCAACTTCATCCATTGAAAGAATTTATGAGCAGAAAAAAGATAGAAAGGGATGGGAATATGGTTGATGGCATCTTGACAGTTCACACAGCAGAAAATGATACACTTCAAGATTTTGTTGAACAATTTATTTTACGCAAAATTATTTACAGGCACTCAATGGTTGCACTCAGAAAAATGGGCAACGGCTCACAGGCTACTCACAAATTTTTTATTGAGGAACAATACATCCGTTTCATAGATACATTTCCACCAAGAAACACATCGCCAAGAATGAACGCCTTGCAAAACATAATGTTTGATTTACAGGTAATCAACAACCAAAGGATTTTATTGCCATTACATAAGAAAATTCTGATTGACTGATGATGTTAGAAAGAGAAAACATACTAACATTGATAGGAAGCAGAAGATATCATTCTGCAATTCTTACTACCTTCAGCTTTGACTTTTATTTTTTTGAAATGAAAGCAATGAAATGGTTGCGTTCTTGTGGCGTGAGAAACATCAACGTTTTTATTGATGGACATTATTATTCAGAGTTAATGCAACAAGCTACAGGAGAAGAAATGCAACTTTCTGCCGGTTATTCACTTTATCCTGTTTTCCAAAAGTCAGTATTCCATCCAAAAATTTGGATGTTGTTTGGTGAAAAAGAAGGATTGCTTATTGTTGGTTCTGGAAACCTTACAAATTCTGGAAATGGTAACAATGATGAGATTTGGGGAGCATTTCATTTTGATATTCGTTCAACCGAAAATTCATCAATCTTTTCGTCAGCTTGGGATTATCTATCAACTTTTTCTTCGTCAGTTAAGGGACAGATGAATGAAAAAACTACAAAATGGATACTTGAACATTCTAAATGGCTGAATGAATTGCCAAAGACAAAACCATTTCAATTTTTCGAAACGTCGCAAAAAGAGAAGGTTGCTTTCCTGTTTAATACTGAAACAACTTCTATTTGGAACGAACTTTTAAAACATCTTAGCAATGAGAAAGTAGTAGAAATAACTACCATTTCTCCATATTATGACAAGAATGGGAAAGTATTACAAGAACTCAATTCTCTTTTTCCTTCAGCAGTAGTAAAAGTCATATTGGATGAAAGCTGTTTAATTCCTTCTTCAATGCAGGTTGGCAAAGCATTTACATTTTACGATTGGTGTGATGCAGGCGTAAGCAAAATCCAATATGCAAAATCTGGAAACTCAAAATCAAAACTTCACGGGAAGATTATTCATTTCAAGACAAAAAATGGAAAAGAATTTTGCTTGTTCGGTAGTGCCAATATTACACCTGCAGGATTGGGATTATTGGGCAAAAATTCAAATGCAGAAGTTTCACTTCTTATTCAGTCAGAAAAAGGTGGATTATTAAATCAATTAGGCATAAAACTGAAAACAAGCAATAGTAAAAGCCTTGATGAATTTACAGCGACTACAAATCAGTCAATTTATGAAACTATAATCAAGAACAATCAATTTAAAGTACAGTTGCTTTGTGCAGAGTTGATTTATGATGAATTTATACTTCATTCCACTGGAACTTATACCGATGAATTCAAGGTTGTTTTCTTCGATAAACAAAACCGATTTTTGTATTCCAAAACTTTCTCAAATTATGCGAAAGAGCTAAAAATAACAGTCAATTTAGAATTAGGCAGTTTCCTATATGTGCAATTGACAAATGTTAATGATGGGATTATCTCAAATAAACTATTAATTTCCGATTATTTCCTTTTGGCGAAAACGCATCCTAACCCAAAAACAGAGGAAATTGAGAAAATTTATAGCGAAATTCAAAATGGCGAACTAAGTAAAGTTCTTGACTTGTTGCATTACGCCATCTTTGACGAAACAGAAAATGAGACAGGAGCCAGCTTTTTAGATAGTAGGAGAAGCACGTTTACAAAGCTGAATGATGACAAAGAACCTGAAAAACTTTACGATCTCTCTTCCTATAAAGCAATAGAAAATTCTGGATTTGAAAAAAACCTTCTACTCTCTTCTCTTTCCCTACGTGTTTTAGATGTTTTGAAGTTCATCAATTTAAATGGAATTTCAACAAATAAACAAGCTGATATAAGTATTGATGAGCAAGAAGACGATTTAGGCAACATAAATGGAAATGAGGAAGGAGAAGTGGCAACGGTTCGTAACCTCTCTTTTGTCATTCTTAAATCTGAAAAAAGAAAGTTGATGAACTACTTTGATAACCTTTACAATTACCAACAAGAAATTCTCTATGGGAATAGTCGACCAAAAACATATAGGCCTACACTTACAGATTTGACTAAATATCTAATCGCTCTTGAGTTGATAACTGAATATGGGGGAAAATCTGCAAAGTATGACGAACAAGACACACAGCATTTTTTTAGTTATTTGCCCTTTGTAGATAACTATGATAATAACAATGTAAAAGGTTGTTGTTTAAACTTAATTGGCGACTTTTTGATGCTGGCAAGAAGCGGATTTAAAGCGTATGAATTTGACTATACAAAAAAGAAAATCGAGGAACTAAAAAAAGAGGCACTCATAAATACAATTGTTTGCTTAATTAACAATCGATGGAAAGATGATGAATTACATTACTTTTTTACTATGGCTTTAAATGCACTTCATTATTTAGGTTGTAGGAATGTAGATGATTTCAATAGCAATTTTGTAGAATTAAAATCCAAAATTAATATTAGAATTTCCGAGCTGAAAAACAGAACAAAAGGATTTGAAAAAAACTTAGAGATATTTTACGAAAGACTATGTCCTTCGTTTATAAAAGTGATTGAACAGATTGAAGATAAGAACTTTGATACATCAGCAGTTAACGGGCAAATTATTTACAAATCGCCTTGGGGTTATAGCTACGTTCAGTACGTAAATAAAACAAACGATTTTACTTTAATCAGACCTGGCTTTATGTGGGACTATGATAAAGAAGATTACATAAAACACAGTCCAGACGAAATTTATTTACCTCTAAAACTCTCATCTTTTATATGCACCGATTTGTAAGTTAAAAAATCGGATAACTTTTGGGTTATCCGATTTGCGCTATTTAAGTCCTGTTTTGTAAGTGTTATCAAGTTTGTTATGAATAATTGTAGCTACAACCAATACTTCAGTCATTTCTGAAAGTTGAGTGTCTTCTAATATTTTCGGGTTATGCGCTTTTGGATTTCGGTACATAGAAAAAAATCCTTTACAGAAGTTGCCGAAACCCTTATGCTCACTTTCTTCGCTTGGATTATTCAGCATATTAAAAGCAAGCATAGGTCTTTTGTCTTTTCCTAAAGCAAAACAATCATCAACCAGATCTGCTCCATCTGAAGTATAGCCACTTTTCTGCCTAAGTCTTTCCGCAACACTTTTTGTGATTTCTAGTATAGAGTGAAAATAATTTTCTTTCAGCCATTCGGCTTCGCAGTATGGTAAAATTTCTGAATGAACTCCGATACCGTGTACTTTTTCTTTGATTTTAAGTGACCTGCTTTTAGCTTCTGAAATGGTTTTAGCCTTTTCAACTAGTCGGGGTTGTCCGGTTTTATCAATTTCTATCCCTTCGTAAACTAATTTTTCATTGATAGTTGTTCTGTCTCTTTCAAATTCGTCTTCGGAATTATATCTTTTAGGATTTAATAACCTAACTACAAATGCCAATACATTATTTCCACAATTGTCTTGTATTTGCTTTTCTTTTAATGCATAAAAAAGTCTGTCGGTTTTGTTTGTACCAATTTGCGATTGAGAAATATTAGCACCAGCTAAATGTTCTGTGATTTTTGTATGCGTTAATAGATTTGATATAATGTCAGATATATTTCGCAAGGTTATGTCATCAAAGGATTTTGTCATTTAAAAATGATTAATTCTGTTTCTGGATTTCCATGTTTTGGATTTCCCTATCTTTTTTCTCACGAGAATAAACCCAAAGTGATAAAAGTCCAAATATAATCAATCCATAAGCTATCCATTTACCAACCTTTTCAATAAATTTAATGAAAACCGAACTTTCATAAGATGAAAAACCTTCGGCTCCCATCGGACCACGCCTATAAAACTTTCGCCGGTTAATCCAATAACGAAGCCCCAAGCCTGCAACCAAAAATATTATCCCGATAACCAATGATGCAACCATAACAAATCACTTAAAATCGATCTTATAAATTTACAAAAATTTAGCTTCGATCACACCAAAAAAGAAATCCTGCTTTGTGGCAGGACTTCTTTTTGCTACTATTCTAGTCGCTACTATTAAACTGAAAACTAATCTGCTTTTCATTCCCAAAGCTATCCGAAATCCAAACCTCAAAAGATTGTGATACGGCAGATGTTGAAGTGTAATACAAGCGAAATTGCTCTGTTGGTAACGGGTATAAATCATTCGGCAGGTATGGCGGTTCATCGTCGTGTCGCAACGTTCCCTGTCCGTCAAACTGAAAGTAACGGAGGAAATACTGCGTGTTGCTGTAATTGCCTGTACGCTGTATGGTAATGCGTATTTCTACCGTCTGCCCGTTAGATACATCTTTTGGAACAGGCATCACGTTTACATCAAAAGGGAAATCGTTCTGTATTTCCAGTTCATCATCTTTGTTACAAGATACTAACGTAACCGAAGCTGTGAGGATTGCCAAGAGTACATATATGGGTAGTAATCCTATTCTGAATTTATTGAATATTGCTATCATTGTTTTTACGTTTTAAA
>TARA_R110002033_G_scaffold160348_2_pt1 | contig 11739 bp, 11 predicted proteins | sample TARA_R110002033 | Tara Oceans TARA_R110002033 (sample SAMEA4397051) | marine metagenome | biome: Polar Biome; feature: [SRF] surface water layer (ENVO:00010504); material: water (ENVO:00002006), including particulate matter (ENVO:01000060) such as... | depth 5 m
ACCAAGTTAGATACTTTATACCTTCAGGCAAATTACTTAACATCTATTGATATTAGTAACAATCCAAATTTAATTTTGGTGGATATGCTGTCGAATCAAATCAGCTCGATTAATGGACTATCAAGAGCGACAAATTTAAAAACCTTGAATTTATCTTGGAATAACCTAGAAGAATTTAGTATTCACAATGAGTCTTTAGAAGTCTTACATATAAGTCAGAACTTGTTAAAATCCTTAGATATCGATGGAGCTATCAATCTAAAAAATATTTTATTGACAAGTAATAAACTTACTGCAGTAGACTTTAGTTCCAATACATTATTAGAAACCTTATTAATTTCTGATAATAAAATTCAGAACATAAATCTTCAGCATAATAGTTATTTAACCCACTTATATATTACAAGTAATTCACTTACCAGTATTGATGTCAGCAACAATCAAGAACTAGTAGATTTAAGGGTAGATAGAAATCCATATTTAACCTGTATCAAAATTCAAAGTGGTCAGGAAATTCCAACCGTATCTAAATCAGATTATCAAGAATTAAATAGTATCTGTAATTAGTGTAATTCACTCATCAAACCCCAATAAGTTATTTAGCTTTCTTTTTCAAAAAATACGAAATAAATCACAGCACATTTTAAACAATAAATCAAACTAAAATTAATGAAACATTACACTCAAATTTTTAAATCACTAATAGTTATTTGTATAGGAATCCTTTTTCTTCAATGCTCAAATAATAAAGAAGATGTTATTGAAAAAACAACTATCCCCTTATTTAAAGAATCTGATATGTCATTGATTCACAACGATAGTGAAAAGTCTTGGCATATTACAGAAGTTATTAATAAGTATTACGATCCAAACTACGAATTAGAAATAAACCTAGATTGTGTTACTGATGATGTTTATACATTCTCAGCTACTGATGAAAATGTTCAAATTGATTTAGGAGAAGTTCTTTGCTTCGCGGATATTGATGACGGTATTTTTACCGCAGATAATGAAATTTTTGAAAGTCAATTGATGTTTATGGACGGATTTCAAGGCGAGACCATTTATTTGCATTTTGCAAGAGGTTATACAAATGAAGATCACACCGCCTCAGGAGCTACTTCTACATATTACGCATTGGCTGAATTATCAGAAGACAGAATGGTGTTTCACAGAGGTGGAGGTCTATATATAGGTGAATATAATGAAGCCTTAATTTTTGAAAGAATTCAATAACTAATAGAAAAAACTACAACCAAAAAATAAATACATAAACTAAAACCTGAAGATGCACCAAGTTAAATCACTTTTCAAAACAGAGAAAGGAAAGAATGAAATTTTAAGACTTTATGACCAAAAATTGAATGAACTTAATATTGAATTTGAATACATAAAGATTAGAACAAGTTTTGGTGAAACCAATATTATCTCAACTGGAAAACTTTCAAATCCACCTATTCTCATCATTCACGGCTCTAATGGTTGTGCACCTATTGCTCTTGAAACATATCCTAATTTAAGCAAGAACTTTAGAGTGTATGCCATTGATGTTTTGGCGCAACCAAATAAAAGTGCTGAAACAAGATTAAGTATGAAAGATGATTCGTATGGGCAATGGCTAAATGAAGTAATAGATTCTCTCAAGATTGAAAATGTGACTATGACTGGTTTTTCATTTGGAGGATTAATCATATTAAAAACGCTTGAATTTAATGAGAGTAAGATTAAAGAAGTTTATCTATCTGCACCTGCTTACATAGTAAATGGAAATCCTATCAAAGCTTTATTTAAAATATTTATTCCAATAAAACGATTTATAAAAACGAAAAAAATCAAATACGTCGAAACGTTTTTAGCAGAACTTTTTACAGATCGTGATGAATTTGCCATTCAATATTTATCAAAAGTGTTCTTAAATTTTAAAATGGATTTTACACCTGTACCAATTATAGATTCTAAAAAAGCAAAATCAATTAAAACGCCTATTACCATCTTCGCTGCTACAAACGACATCCTTTTTCCTGGTCATAAAATGTTTAAGCGAGCACAGAAAATATTCCCAACGTTAAAAAGTCCAATACTAATTGAAGACTCTAAACACGTTCCAAATAAGCAACAGAACAAACTAATTGAGAAAATAATATTGGAAAATAACACACTTCAATAAACTATATAAATAATTGAGGCTATTGAATACCTACACAATTCCGATAATTGCTTTATATAAACGGTAAAGTATCTTAATCTCAAACACTAATTTTAAAAAAATTAAATAATAATACGCTTAATAACAATGAACAAAGAATCTTTCCTCCGAGAATTTATGAACGAAATTTGGAATAAACAGCGTTTTGATAAAGTTGAGAAATATGTTCATCCTGAATACACAATTCATCTGGACACTGCTGACCCTTGGGAAGGAAAAACAATAACTCATTCTGAATTTAAAGAACGATTGAAGTTTTCATTTAACTCATTTCCTGATATGAATTTTGAAATAACATCTGCAATTCCAGAAGAAAACCATGTTGCTATCACTTGGATTTTAACTGGAACAAACCTTGGGATGATAGGAGATTATCCTCCTACTCAAAAATCCATAAACACAAAAGGGATCACAATTTATCATTTCAAAGACAACTTAATTAATGGACATACTTAGGTTTTTGACAGAATAACAGTAATGAAACAATTAGGATTCATTTAATATGAAAACAAAAAAAGAACTTAAACAAGCGTACAAACAACTAAAAATTCCAATGGGAGTTTTTCAAATAATTAACGTTTGTAACAATAAAGTCCTAATTGATAATAGTATTGATATGGAATCCAAATGGAACAGACATAAAATGGAACTTAAACTTGGAAACCATAGGAATAGGAGTTTTCAAAAAGATTGGAATACATATGGAGAGCAAAATTTTATTTTTGAAGTTTTATGCGAACTAAAGAAGAATGAAAAAGAAACTATTAATTATAATCATGAATTAAAAACTCTTCAAGATATGGTAATTAAAGAGTTGAATATTGAAAATAGTTATACATAAAAAAACAGGTTCAAAAAATTGCTAATGCAAACTATTTTAGCAGAATGTTAAAAATTATTTTGAACAGATACTAATTAAATTAATATAAGAAAGATATGACAATATTAGTTGTTGGTGCAACAGGTGCAACAGGTGTACGATTGGTTGAGGAGTTACTCAATCGTGATCAAATAGTTAAAGTAATTGTCCGATCACCAGAAAAACTAACTGACGCCATAAAGAATCATGAACGTTTATCTGTGATTTGTGGAAGTGTTCTAGAGTTATCAGATGAAGAGATAAAACAACATGTTGCTGGCTGTAACGCAGTCGTTTCATGCCTTGGTCATAATGTTACTCTTAAAGGAATTTATAGCAAACCCCGCCTACTTGTAACAGAAACAACCAAGCGTTTATGTTCCGCTATCAAAACAAATAAATCTGAGATATCAACTAAATATATTTTGATGAATACAGTTGCAAATCGCAATCGTGATCTCAATGAAACTATTTCCTTTGCTCAAAAATGTGTCATTGGATTACTTCGAGTTCTGCTCCCTCCACACGTCGATAATGAAAAGGCTGCAGATTATTTAAGAACCGAAATAGGCCAAAAAGACAATACCATTGAATGGGTTGCCGTTCGGCCCTCAGCTTTAATTGATGAGGAAAGTCCTTCTGACATCGAAATATATCCCTCCCCTATGAGAAGCATTTTAAAAGATGGTCAAATTAGTCGAATTAATGTTGGTCACTTTATGGCAGATCTTATCACGAATAATGATATTTGGAAAAAGTGGAAGGGACAAATGCCAGCTATTTATAATAGAGGGACTGCCTCATAAATTTATAAGTAGAGCATTTAACAGTCATTCTTATAATTTAATTTCAAAAAAATAGTTTCGTAAAACTTGATATTATAATCTTCTCAAATATCGAGATTAGTTAGAAGCGATTGTCTGTTGTAATTTTGAGTTGGTTTCATTAAAAATCCTATTTGCAATCTTATAAATATCAGGTATTACTGTTCTTGCTATTTTAGAATTAGTATTTAAAAGAACACAAATACCCAAATCGGAATCGGGATAGACGGCGATTTCATTTCTATAATTGTTAACGCTTCCTCCATGATGTAACATGGTTTTTTGTTCTTTATTTTCTAAAAATTTATGTATCCTCCATCCAAAACCATAGTAAGAACTTACATGACCTGGCCATTTTTGATAGTATTTGCTGTGACCTTTAATTTCTATAAAAGGAGTAAAAGCCTGACTTAAAGCGGTCTTATCTATTATTTCTGGACGATGTCCAAGTAATAATCTCATCCATTTTGCCATATCAAGTGCGCTGGCATTAATACCTCCTGCAGCTACGGCATTGTAATAATGATGGTTAAGTTTTAAGGTCTTCCATGTGTTATGCCTTTTGGAATATGGCAAAGCAACATCTTCATTATTCTCTAGACTTGTATAATCCATAGAAATAGTATTCATTCCCAAAGGTTTAAAAAATCTATTATTCAATAATGTCCTAATATCCTGATGGGTTGATTTTTGCATCATCTCTGCACTAAGCGCAAACATAGCATTTTGATAGCTATACATCTCACCCGGTTTACTAACAGGTACTACCGATTTAAAGCGCTTCGCAATTTCGGTTAATGGCAATCCAGCCTCGACAAGATTGGTATAACTATGGTAAGGCGCTCCCGAAGTTTGCGATAAAATATTAGCAAGTGTAATGTGGTTTGTATTAATGCTATCTCCCAATTGAAATCCCGGAATGTAATCGCTGACCTTATCTGTCCAATCTAATACGCCTTCACTTTTTAATTTGGCTGCCAAAACACCTGTAAACCCTTTTGATAGCGATCCAAGTCGAAATACAGTTTTACCATCAACTTTATCATTAGATGCAATATTCCTTTTTCCAAATCCCTCAGAAATTATGATAGAATCTCCCTTAACGATGCTTACTCCAGCACCCACAATATCTCCTGAAGCTATGGCACTTTTAAAATATGCAGAAAGAGCATCATGCAATTCTTGCTGGTGCTCTTTATATATTTTGATGTTTTTTTGATTGACCGTAGCTTTTTCAATTTTAGTGGTCGAAATTGCTGCTCCATTATCAGAATTAGTCACAGATCTAACAACACTCAAGGTGAGCAAAAAGCACATAAAAATTAAAAAAGTTGGCTTTTTAAAGATTCTGAATTTCTTCATAAGTAAAAATAGCGTTTAATTTTTGGTGTAACGCTACGAATATAGGACGAAATACTTAATTAATCGATAAAAAACATTTATTTTTTAAAGGCTTTGCCAAATTATTTGTGTTTTTAGGATAACTATTCTACAAATTATATTTAATACCAATATTAATTCCTGCTCCACTAATATTTACAAATTGAGTTGGAATTTTCTTTGGTTCATTTTCAGGGATTGGAGTTGTTGCGCTTTGAGTGTAATTATCAGTAAATAAAAATTCTTTTTCAGATGTAGGTAAATCTGCTAATTGTTGACCAGGAACCAGCTGTGATTGATTACCAGTTACTGCTTTTGTTACATATTCTTTAATGGAAGCTGATTTGCTTTTTACACTAAAGTTTTTAAATTCAACTTCTCCAAAAAGACTTAACTTATTATTAATCGGATACGTAACACCAAAAGCACCAGCAAAACCGGTACTAAATTTAGATTTCACTTCAGATTTTGCATTTACTAAAATATCTGTTCCCGAACCACCACCATCAATCTGTTTTACATTAGTTTCTATGTTCAATGTACCTGAAGCAGTCATTATCACTCCAATTCTTGCATAAGGATTTACCTTTTTAAATGCAGGAGTAATATATATAGCTGGCATTAAATCTACTCCTCCCCGTATATAGGCTATTTCTTCAGAAACTAATTGTGGACTGGTAAATTTTCCTATGGTTTCTTTACTTCCGTTAAAATAATTAATCCCTAATTCTGCTCCTAAATAAGGATTAAACATATACCCTCCAGTAATATTAAATTTATAGCCAGCTCCTAAAGTTCCATTAAGTGATTTTACTTTTACAGTAGAACCATCTGTGCTAATATCTGTAGATTGCTGAATCATGGTAATACCATTTGGATCTGCATTATTAAATTCAGTTTTTCCTGATTGTGCTATAATGCCACCACCAGCTCTTAGATAAAACCCACTAGATTTTTGCTCTTCTTGACCTTTCATGGTTGCGCTAAATCCTAAAAGGATACATAGCATAATTATTGCTTTCGTTTTCATGTTTTTAGATTGTTTGTACTGTTTTAAAATAAAATTATTAGCAAAATTAACTCTAATTAAAAACATAGATTGCTACCTAAGTAGCACAATTTTTCAATTTATAAAACTTTAACTTTTATAAAATCAAATAAACGACAATAAATACCTGTATTGCATTGTTTTAAGAAGTAATGCTCAAAAAATCAAACAACTTTAAACATATTTTAAAGGTTTTTTATTTGCTATAGTCTATTTTTAAAATTTGAACAAATCATCCTTTACATGGTGTTTACAATTATTATTTTTTTACTGTTAATAGCTTTTGCTATTTATGCATTCACAAGAAAAAAACAAAAAATCACAACATTTCCTTCGCATTGGCATACGCTATTATTAGAGCATGTTCATTTTTACAAAGAATTATCTGTTGAAGAACAAAACCGATTTAAAAAACGCATCCTAACTTTTTTTAGTGAAGTTTATATAGAAAGTGTTGATTTTGAAATTGAACCGCTAGACAAACTACTTACAGCAGCAAGTTCTGTTATTCCAGTTTTTGGTTTTAACGAATGGCATTACACTAATTTAAGTACGGTTTTAATTTATCCAGATTATTTTAATGAAGACTTAGGTTTTGCTCAAACTGATAAAAAACGAAATATAGCAGGTATGGTGGGAAATGGTCCATTAGAAAAACAAATGATTCTTTCCAGAAAGGCACTATATGATGGGTTCAAAATTAAATCGGATGCGTATAATACGGGGATACACGAATTTGTTCATTTAATAGATAAGATAGATGGTATAACAGATGGTGTTCCTGAAGCATTAATACAAAGGCCTTATGTAATACCTTGGCTTAAATTAATTCATAAAGAAATGGAAGCTATTAATGATAATAAGTCGGATATCAGAAATTATGGAGGTACTAATGAAGCTGAATTTTTAGCTGTTGCATCTGAATATTTTTTTGAAAAACCTGATGCTATGAAGAAAAAACATCCAGAATTATACCAAATGCTTAAAGATTGTTTTCACTACAAACATCTTGTAAAATGATTTTTATTTATTTATTCTTACCTCTTGAAGATAAATTGATATACTAATTTGAGATAAAGTATTTTCCAAAAAGGTAAATTTGCAATTACAATCACCTTTAATAAATACGATTATTAAAACAATGACAATTATTTCAAAAGATATTGTAAAAGCTATTGAAATTTTAAATAATGACGATGTAGTCGCTATACCTACAGAAACGGTTTATGGTTTAGCAGGAAATATTTATAGCGAAAAAGCCATTAAAAAAATCTTTCAAGTCAAGCAAAGACCGTTATTTAATCCGCTTATAGTTCACATTCATTCCATTAAAAAAATACATGATATAGTAAGTGAATTTCCAGACAAAGCTGAAATACTTGCAAATGCTTTTTGGCCAGGTCCATTAACATTAATTCTAAAGAAAAAATCAAACATACCAGATTTAATAACAGGAGGAAAAGACACGGTTGCAGTAAGAATTCCAAATCATCCCATAACACTTAGTTTATTAAAGCAATTATCCTTTCCGCTGGCAGCACCTAGCGCAAATCCATTCAATAGAATTAGCCCAACTAGTTCTTTACACGTTGAAGATTATTTTAAGAATACTATATCGATGGTACTTGAGGGTGGTGAATGCAAAAATGGTATTGAATCTACAATCATTGGATTTGAAAATAATGAACCCGTACTCTACAGACTAGGGTCTATCTCTATAGAAGACATTATAAATGTTATAGGGCAAATTAAAATAAAAAACAATAAAGAAATAGCACCTAATGCCCCTGGAATGCTAGCTAAACATTACGCACCAAAGACAAAAACATATTTGGTAAATGATGTAGAAAATTTTGTAAAAAATTACCAGAATAAAAAAATTGGCATATTACGATTCTCAGAAGATATACATTCCATAAATGTTGTACACGTAGAAATCTTATCAAAAACAGGTGATTTAAAAGAAGCAGCTTCAAGGTTATATAATTCTTTACACAAGCTTGATAACTTAAATTTGGATATGATTGTTGCAGAAATAGTTCCAGACTTTGGGTTAGGTAAATCTATAAATGACCGTTTAGAAAGAGCTACAAAATAAAATGACTATTCTTCGTTATATAATATTATTTATAACTGAAAAATAAAGTAAATTGATCGAGAAAACCATTAAAGCATTATATGTAAAATTGAAATTCTTGCATAAAAAAGACCAAACACGAACATCTTATTTGAAAACTCATGAAAGATTTACAAATAAAAACAAACTCACAAGTTGAAATAGTTTTCAATAATTATCCTGATTCTGTAAGAAATAAAATGTTAGCTCTTAGAAACTTGATTATTGAAACTGCTCAAGAAACTGAAGAAGTAAAAATAGTAGAAGAAACACTAAAATGGGGAGAGCCAAGTTATCTCGCAAAAACAGGAAGTACCATTAGAATAGATTGGAAATCAAAATCTCCTAATCAATATGCTATGTATTTTCAATGTACAAGCAGATTGGTAGAAACTTTTAAACTCATATTTAATAATACCTTTAACTTTGAAGGTAAAAGAGCTATCATTTTTACATTGGATGATAAAATCCCCACCACTGAGCTAAAATATTGTATCAAGTCGGCTCTCATATACCACAAAGTAAAACATTTACCTTTGCTGGGACTATAAGATTAAAAAGCTAGATTTTATGAAATCAGCTAATCCTTTCCTTAGTTTTAACCTCAAAACATAATTTTTGTAAAAGCACAATTTTAAAAAAAACAAATGTCTGCTTTATTCTATTTCAATTTTAACCTTTTCTACGATATGGTCTGAAGCATTTCCAACATAAACAATATAATCACCTTTTTCAAGTGTCCAATCAGAAATAGCTTCATTATAATATGCCAATTTAGAGGCGTCTATTGTAATTGTTATATTTTTAATTTCATTTTTAGATAATTCAACTTTATAAAACCCTTTTAACTCTTTTAGGGCTCTTTTTACTTCAGATTTAGGTTTGCCAATATAAACTTGAACAACTTCCGCCCCAGAAATATCACCCGTATTTTCAATATTACAGCTAACACTAATTTTATCTGTTTTTGAATATTTCTTTTTATCAGTTTTTACCTCTGAAATTTTAAAAGTAGTATACGAGAGGCCATATCCAAATGCAAATAATGGCTTGATATGCTTAGTATCATGCCAGCGATAACCCACTAAAATATCATCTTTATAAACTTGATTGATACCATTACCTGGATATGATATTTCTCCAAAGTAATGAGCCGCATTATCATTTAACTTTTTTGGAAACGTAAATGGTAATTTTCCCGATGGATTTTCATCACCACTAAGAATATCTGCGATGGCATGTCCTGTTTCACTACCTAAATACCATGCTTGCATAACACCCTTAACATGATCTAGCCAAGGCATTGCCACGGCATTTCCACTAACTAATACAACCCCAATATTTGGGTTAACTTTTGCTAGTTGTTCTAACAATTCATTTTGTCCGAAAGGCAACTCCAACGATTGTCTATCTCCTCCTTCACAATCTTGATGATGACTTTTATTTAATCCACCCACAAACAACACAATATCAGCTTTTTTAGCAGCCTCAAGTGCTTCCTGTTTTAATGTATTTGCATCAAATTTTGAAGGCAAAACACGTCCATAGGCCGAAGGCCCTGAAGCGTAACCCATGGCATGAATAATATTTGCGTTTTTATAACGCTCCTTTATACCTTGTAAAGGAGATATTTCTTGTTTTGCTTTTAATTCAGAAGAACCACCTCCAACAGTCATAGGTCGTGTTGCATTTTCTCCTATAACAGCAATAGTTATTTTTTTATTTGGATTAACAGGAAAAAAAGAATCTTTATTTTTTAATAGTACAATTCCTTCTGTACCCACTTTACGAGCAACATCTAAATGCTCTTGATTGTTCATTCTGCCCAAAGGCCGATTAGAACTCATAGTTGTCCTAAACATTAACCTTAAAATTCTACGAACTTTATCGTTTAATACAGATTCTTCAATCTCTCCGTTTTTTAAAAGTTTTAAAAAAGGATTTGCTAAATAGTAATAATCATAGGCATTCTCTTTACTTGTTGTCAATCCATTTGTGCCTGTCCCCATTTCAATATCTAAACCATACAAAGCTGCTTGCTTCGTATTGTGGGTGGCGCCCCAATCTGTAATTACAACGCCATCAAATTGCCAATCTTCTTTTAATATTTTATTTAACAACAACTCATTGTGACTGCAATATTGCCCTCTAAATTGGTTATAAGCTCCCATAATAGACCAAGCCTTCCCCTCTTTAACTGCGGCTTTAAAAGCTGGTAAATAAATTTCATATAGAGCTCTATCACTTACTTCTACATTAATTTTATCACGCCATAATTCTTGATTGTTGAGTATATAATGTTTTACACAAGCTGCTACCCCATTTTTTTGAACCCCTTGAATATACGGAACTACCATTTTAGATGCTAGATATGGATCTTCTCCCATATACTCAAAATTCCTGCCGTTTAAAGGTGTACGGTATATGTTTATACCCGGCCCTAATAAGACGTCTTTCTTTCTATAGCGTGCTTCTTCACCAATACTAAAACCGTAGTCTGCAGATAAATCTGGATTAAATGTAGCTGCTAAACACGTTAGAGCAGGAAATGCTGTAATAGAATCATTTGTCCATTTTGAATAACTCCAACTATCCCAATTAATTTCAGCTCGCACACCATGCGGTCCATCAGACATCCATAGTTCTGGAATCCCCAATCGATCGACACCTGGCGAACTAAATTTTGATTGCGCATGTACCATATCTACTTTCTCTTTAAGAGTGAGCAGCGATATAATACTATCTATTTTTTTTTCTGAATTTAAAAAGTTTATTTCTTGAGAATATGTAGCATGAGACATATTTAAAATTAAAAATAAAGCCACAATTTTATAGAAAGTTTTCATTGCAAATTATTCAATTTAGATTATTTATTGTTAATAGACTTATAATATCTAAAGGCAATTTTACTTTCTTTAAAACTTAGAATAATCCTCTATTTGTTATAATATCTTTTGAAATTAGCTTAAAAACTTCTCATAGACTATTTTAAGATAATCCCTTATAATTACACAAATTTAGTAATTTCTATATTATTGTTTGCTTGTTTATTTTTGAATTAATTTTAAATTTTCATCCAAAGGCGTCATTTTAGGCATTAATAAATGTACCAAACCAAGAATAATTAAGTAACATGAGCCTGCTACTAAGAAAGCCCAAAAATACCCTGTATTTCCAGCTGTATCTAATACTGAGCCTAAAAGAGCATCTGCAACAATACCTGCTACGGCTCCTACCATGCCTCCTATTCCCACAACCGATGCGGTTGCTTTCTTTGGAAACACATCGGATGCTAATGTAAAGATA
>TARA_R110002033_G_scaffold40350_7_pt1 | contig 11700 bp, 7 predicted proteins | sample TARA_R110002033 | Tara Oceans TARA_R110002033 (sample SAMEA4397051) | marine metagenome | biome: Polar Biome; feature: [SRF] surface water layer (ENVO:00010504); material: water (ENVO:00002006), including particulate matter (ENVO:01000060) such as... | depth 5 m
TACTTTGAAGCGTATTCATTATTTTGTCTATTTGCTTATCTGTTAAAGTTTTGTGTTCGTCTTGAAGCGTGAAACTAACAGCATAACTCTTTTTTCCTTGTGGTAAATTTTTACCTTGGTACACGTCAAAAAGACTTACATTTTTAAGTAATTGCTTTTCTGTTTTATTGGCAATACTATAAATATCTTTAAAACTTATGTTGTCATCCAACAGCAAAGCAAAATCACGACGTACTTCAGGATATTTAGGAATTGCTTTAAATAAAATTTTATTTCGTTTTACTATATCTAAAACTGTATCCCAATTAAAATCTGCAAAAATGATTTCTTGAGAAATATCAAAATGCTTTAGAATGGATTTTTTAACCAATCCAAAGCTAACTAATTTCATTTTACTTAAACTTAATTCTAAACCTTCACTAAATAAATCACTAGTTATTGGAGATTCTTGAAATCTTGAAATGCCAACACGCTCTAAAATGGAAAAAATAGTACCTTTTAAATAAAAGAATTCGCTTTTTTTATTTGAAGATAACCAGCTATCACTATTTTGATTTCCTGTAGAAAACAAAGTTAAATGTTTGTTTTCTATATGTTTACCCTTAAAATCATGATACGTTTTACCAAATTCAAATAATTTTAGATCAAGTTGTTTTCTATTGAGGTTATAGGATACTGTTTCCAATCCAGAAAACAATAAAGATTGTCTTAAAACGGACAAATCATTACTTAAAGGATTCAAGATTGTGATATTGTGTTCGTCCTTTAATTCTTCACTCAAGCTTATATAGCTTGGCGTTGTTAAAGAATTAGCTAACATTTCATAAAAACCCTGAGAAGCTAACTGATTTCCTACAATATTTTGAATTTTATGATCTTCAAATCTTGTAGAACTAGAAATAGAAGCATTTAATTTTTCGGTAGTCTTGATGTTATTGTAACCATAAACCCTCAGAATTTCTTCAATTATATCAGCTTCTCTTTGAACATCATTTCTGTAAGCAGGAACCGTTAAGCCTAGTCCTGTTTCAGTAACGTTATTAACTTTAATCTCTAAAGAGGTTAAAATGCTTTTTATAATGTCTTTAGGAATTTCTTCACCAATCAATTTTTTGGCATTATCAAAACTTAAGCGTACTTGAAAATCTTCAATTTTATTAGGGTAAAAATCTACAATATCAGATGTAACTTCTCCACCAGCAATTTCTTGAATTAATAATGCAGCGCGTTTTAAAGCAAGTTCTGTCATATTAGGATCGATACCACGCTCAAATCTAAAAGATGCATCTGTATTTAATCCGTGACGTTTTGCAGATTTTCTAATACTTACTGGATTGAAATAAGCACTTTCTAAGAAAATACTGGTTGTTGACTCAGATACACCTGAATTAATGCCTCCAAAAATACCAGCAATACACATAGGCTTTTCGGCATCACAAATCATTAAGTCTTCTTCAGATAATGTTCGTTCTACACCATCAAGGGTAATAAATTTAGTACCTGCTTTTACAGTTTTAACTTCAATTTTATGACCTGTTATTTTTGTAGTATCAAAAGCGTGAAGCGGTTGCCCTAAATCATGTAATACATAATTAGTAGCATCTACTATATTGTTTATTGGTGTTAAACCTATGGCTTTTAAACGATGTTGTAACCATTTGGGAGACTCTGCTACTTTGAGTCCAGATATGGTAACACCACAATAGCGAGGTGCTAATTCTTTGTTTTTTACATCAACTTCTATTTTTAATAGTCTATTATCTACATGAAAAGCACTAAGAGAAGGTGTAATAAGTTCTAAAGAAATATCCTTTTGTACCAAGCCCGCTTTTAAGTCTCTTGCTACACCTAAGTGACTCATGGCGTCAGCTCTGTTTGGGGTTAGTCCAATCTCAAAAACATGGTCATTTTCTATTTCAAAAACTTCGGAAGCTAAAGTTCCAACAGCAATACTTTCATCTAAAACCATAATACCGTCATGAGATTGTCCTAAGCCAAGTTCGTCTTCTGCACATATCATTCCATGACTTTCTTCACCTCGTATTTTGCCTTTTTTTATGGTCCAAGATTCTCCTTCGGCGGTATATAAAGTTGTTCCAATGGTAGCAACAGGAACTTTTTGTCCAGCAGCCACATTAGGAGCTCCACACACAATTTGTAATGGTGTTTCTCCACCAACATCAACAGTTGTTAATTTTAATTTATCTGCATTTGGGTGCTTTACGCATGTTAAAACGTTACCAATTACGATGCCTTCTAAGCCTCCTTTTACAGATTGATAGGTTTCAATGCCTTCAACTTCAAGTCCTAAGTCTGTAAGTAACTCTCCTGTTTGTTCTGGTGTCCAGTCTATTTTTATAAACTGCTTTAACCAATTGTATGAAATCTTCATTTTCTATTATTAAATAAGGTTGCAAAGATAACAATACAAAACAGTAATAGAAATGTTAAATTATTTTTTATTGAATAAATATCCGTTTGTAAGCTTTAACTTTAATACTAATCATTTACAGTTTAATTTTCATATAATTTTCATAAAATGAAAACCATTATTATTGCCTCCGATTTTTCAAATGAAGCAGAAAATGCTACAGAATATGTTATAAACTTAGCAAAGGAAACAAGTGCTAAATTAATTATTTTTCATCTTCATAAAATCTCAATTCATGCAGAAAACGCTAGACTTTCTTTTTCGGTAATTCAAAGTTCAATAGAACAAAATCATAAAAATGTAGAAAACAGAATTAAAACCCTTGCTCTAAAACATGGTATAGCTATCGAAGCCGATTGGGCTATGGGTGATTTTTATCAGGAATTACAATTGTCTATTGACCGTCACCAAGCGGATTTAGTTGTAATGGGAATGGATGATAAATCTTTAGAGCAGGATTTGTTGGGGAGCACAACCTCAGAGGCTATTCATAAAATTGAAGTACCAATTTTAGCCGTTCCTTTGAAAGCTAAATTTACAGGAATAAAAAAAGTATTGTTTGCTTGCGATATAGAAAAAGGTGTAGCAGTTGATGTTTTGGAAAAAGTAAAAGAAGCTGTTTTAAAGTTCCATGCTGAATTAGAGGTTTTTCATGTGAGTAATAATCTGAATAAAATAGAGCAAGACAAAAATGAATTAGGTGGTATTAATGAGGGTTTCAAAGATATAGAGTATATGTATAAAGAAGTTCATTCTGATGCCGTTATCCAAGAAATTAAAGACGAAATGAAAAGAATCCATGCAGATTTGCTCATTATGGTGCCTTATAAATATGGTTTTTGGTCGTCCTTAGTTCATAAAAGCAAAACTAGAGTCATGATTTCCGGAATGGACATACCTTTATTATCGATTCACGCTTAGTTTTTAGTTAAAATAGTATCATACAGTAAATAGTTTGTCCAGTATTTCATTCATTTTTAAATTTTTATACTAATTGTAAAAGTGTTAATTAACACTTTTTAACAATGGCTTTAACAAAACACTAACAAGAATCTAACTTATTAGTAGTTAAATTGTTAGAGTTAAATAATAAATCAATCAAAAAATGAAACTAAACAGTATTACAAACTTTATTACATTAGCATTTTGTGTATTAAGCTTAAACACATTTGCACAATTAAATACGCCAAGAGGAAGTCAAAGAGCAAGCGTATCACAACGAGTTGGAATTACCGACATTACAATTAATTATTCAAGACCCAGTGTTAATGGTAGAGAAATTTGGGGTAAACTAGTGCCTTATGGTTTGAATAACTTAGGTTTTGGTACTGCAAAAGCTGCGCCTTGGCGAGCTGGAGCAGATGAAAATACAACCATAACATTTACCGATAATGTTATGGTTGAAGGAAAGCCCATTCAAGGAGGAACGTATGGTTTTTTTGTAGAAGTAAAACCAGATAATAAGGCGACCATTATTTTGTCAAAAGATGCTAATGCGTGGGGAAGTTTTTTTTATGATAAAAACAATGACGTTTTACGGGCCGATGTCATAACAAATGATGTACCTCACAAAGAATTGTTGACTTATGAGTTTAATACGGTAACTCCAACATCAGCAACTGTGTCGTTAATTTGGGATAAAATGGAAATTCCTTTTACCATTGCGGTTCCGGTTAGTAATATAGTTTTAAATAATATTAGAGAAGAGTTGAAAGGACAAGCCGGTTTTGTGAGGCAAAATTGGGAGCAAGCTGCTAACTATGCATTAAATAATGGAGGTGATTTAAATGAAGCATTGAGTTGGATTAATGCTGCTATTGAAGGGCAGTTTTTTAGCCAGAAAACATTTAATAATCTAGCTATTAAAGGTCAGATATTGAATAAACAAGGAAAATCTCTTGAATATGCTATGCTTATGGATGAAGCATCTGAAATAGCTAATAAAAATCAGTTAAATACGTTAGGGTATCAAATGCTAAACGCAAAAGATTATGAGCGTGCTTTAAAATGTTTTAAAACCAACATAAAGAACAATCCAAAAGACCCCAATGGATATGATAGTTTGGGTGAAGCTTATAAAATAATGGGAGATAAACAGAAAGCAATTAAATATTTAAAAAAGGCATTATCGTTAAATCCACCCACTAATGTCAAAGCAAATTCAGAAAAGCTTTTAGGGGAATTGAACGCCTTATAATAACAATCAAATCAATCAAAAACCGAACCATTAAGTTTTTGACCTGATGAAAGTCAGGCTTTTTTATTCTTCGAGATTTTAAATTAATTAACTATGTATAATTTGTTGCTGTGCGTTAAAAACTTTTAGATGATTCATTCCCATAGTAATAGCTTCTTTATTTAAGGGAATAAGGTGATGGTACCGTTCAGAAAGCGATTTTTTTAATCCACTTAAAACATTTTCAAGTTTCACTATAGGTTTTATCTTTAGGAAAGCACCTAGAATAATCATATTAAACACTTTTTTGTTTCCCATCTCTGCCGCTAATTTAGCACCTTCAATCTGATAGATTTTAATATCTGTTCTTGTTGGATGATGTGAAATTCCGTTAGTGTCGTAAAGTAAAATACCACCTGGCTTAACAGTGCTTTCAAATTTATCCATAGATTGTTGATTCAAAATGATGGCAGTATCGTACACTTTTAAATATGGAGAACTTATTCTCTCATCACTTAAGATAACCGTAACATTTGCAGTTCCACCTCTCATTTCTGGTCCGTATGAAGGCATCCAACTAACTTCCTGGTCTTGCATAATACCCGAATAGGCTAAAATTTTACCCATTGATAAAACACCTTGACCACCAAACCCTGCTATAATTATTTCTTCAGACATGATACTTATTTTAATTTACCATTTACTTTAATATCACCTAACGGGAAGTAAGGAAACATATGTTCTTCCATCCAAATATTAGATTCATTAGGAGTCATTTTCCAACCAGAATTACAATTAGATACAATTTCTACAAATGAAAGTCCTTTTTTTAAGCGTGTATTCTCAAAAGCATTTCTTATGGCTTTTTTAGCTTTTCTAACGTGTTTATGTGTATGAACAGATTGTCTTGTCACATAATAAACACCTGGAAGGTTCGCTATTAATTCCGTTATTTTTAAAGGGCTACCCATATTTTCGATATCTCTCCCGTAAGGAGACGTCGATGTGTGCATACCTTCTAGAGTAGTTGGAGCCATTTGTCCTCCTGTCATTCCATAAATACCATTGTTAATAAAAATGATGACGATATTTTCTCCTCTGTTACAGGCATGTATTGTTTCGGCAGTACCAATAGCAGCAAGGTCTCCGTCTCCCTGATAGGTAAATACATATTTTTCGGGCCATGTTCTTGCAATTCCTGTAGCAACAGCTGGTGCACGACCGTGTGCTGCTTGTGTCATATCAATATTCATAAAATCATAAGCTAACACTGAACAGCCAACAGGTGCAACGCCAATAGTGTCTTCTACAATACCCATTTCATCAATCACTTCCATGGTTAAATTATGCGCAGTACCATGACCGCAACCCGGACAATACGACAAAGTCGTATCTGTCATGAGTTTAGTTTTACAGAATACTTGATTCTCGGGTTTTATGATGTCTAAAATCTCCATGTTTTATAATTTTTTGTTCTAAAGCTTCTAAAACTTCCTCTGGTGTGTGAATAATGCCTCCTGTTCGTCCAAAATGCTCTACAGGAACTTTATGTTCAACAGCAAGTTTCACATCTTCTACCATTTGACCAGAGTTCAATTCAACACTTAGAATACCTTTGACTTGGTCGGCTAAGTCAAATAATTGTTTTTTAGGAAACGGAAAAAGTGTAATTGGTCTTATTAATCCTAGTTTTATACCTTTATTACGAGCTAATTCAACAGCTTTTTGACTTATTCTTGCACTTGAACCATACGCTACAATTAAATAGTCTGCGTCGTCACATTGTATGGTTTCATAGCGTAAATCTTCAAGTTCCATTTGTTTATATTTCTTTTGAAGTCTATGCACTCTGGCTTCCATTTTTTCAGATTGAAGATCTAGGGATGTTATAATATTTCTATGTCTATCTTTTTTTCCTGTAGTAGCCCAACTTCCTTGGTTTTTTATAAGGTCTTCATCAGTAATTCTTTCTATTTGATCTCTAAGAACAACTTTCTCCATCATTTGCCCTATAAGACCATCAGATAAGATAAGCACTGGTGCTCTGTATTTAAAAGCAATGTCAAAGGCATCTGCTACAAAATCAGACATTTCCTGAACTGAAGCAGGAGCAAGGACATACAATTTATAATCTCCATGACCTCCGCCTTTTACAGATTGAAAATAATCAGCCTGTGACGGTTGTATGGTTCCTAATCCAGGTCCGCCTCTTACCACATTTACAATAACTGCAGGTAATTCTGCACCAGCTATATAAGAAATACCTTCTTGCTTGAGCGATATGCCAGGGCTTGAAGATGATGTCATTACTTTTTTTCCGGTACTAGCAGCGCCATATACCATATTAATAGCTGCCACTTCACTTTCAGCTTGTAAAACAACCATACCCGTTCTTTTTTCGGGACGTTCTGCCATTAAATATTCAATAACTTCAGATTGAGGTGTGATAGGATAGCCAAAATAAGCATCAACTCCAGCTCTAATAGCAGCTTCAGCCAACGCTTCATTTCCTTTCATTAGTTTTAATTCAGCCATAAAAGATGTTCTTAAATTAGTCAGATGTCTTAACTCGATATACGGTTATTGCTCTATCAGGGCATACTAAACCACAGTTTGTGCAGCCAGTACAGTCTTCAGGATGTTCCATGTAAGCAAAATGAAACCCTTTTCTGTTAACCTCTGATGACATACCAATAACTTTTTCAGGACAAACAGGCATGCAGACTTCACAACCTTTGCAAGTTTCTGTATTCACTACTATTGCGCCTTTAACTTTTGCCATATTGATAATTTTATGTATGAATAACCCCTTGTAATTAAATTATATATAAAATTATGTATAATTTAATAAATAAAATATGATAAATGTCAAGTATTGGAAATGTGTAATAAAATAATTGAAAGAAGCTTTTAGCTAATGTAATTCCAGATATTTTTGTATTTACTCAATTGTTTATAGGTATAAAGTAAAACCTGATTTTCATCCTTAGATAAATTAGGGTCTTTATTTAAAACTTGTTTAGCGTGAAACCGTGCTAGTTGTAAAATATCTTTGTCCTTAATAATATCTGCAATCTTTAAATTAAGAACGCCGCTTTGCTGTGTTCCCATAATATCACCTGGTCCGCGTAATTTCAAATCAACTTCTGCAATTTCAAAACCATCATTGGTTTTTACCATGGTCTCTAAACGTGTTATACTATCACTACTCAATTTATGACTAGTCATTAGAATACAATAGCTTTGTTCGGCACCTCGTCCAACACGGCCCCGTAATTGGTGTAATTGAGATAATCCAAAACGTTCTGCGCTTTCAATAATCATAACCGAGGCATTAGGAACGTTTACACCAACTTCAATAACAGTCGTTGCGACCATAATTTGTGTTTCACCTTTAATAAAGCGTTGCATTTCAAAATCTTTATCGGCAGGTTTCATTTTACCGTGAACAATGGATATTTGATAATCGGGCATCGGAAAGTCTCTGGAAATACTTTCATAACCGTCCATTAAATCTTTATAATCCATAGCGGCACTTTCCTGAATTAATGGATAAACAATATAAATTTGTCTGCCTTTTTTAATTTCATCTCGGATAAATTTAAAGACATTCAATCGGTTTTTATCGTACCGATGAACTGTTTTAATAGGCTTTCTACCAGGTGGTAATTCATCAATTATAGAGATGTCTAAATCGCCATAAATGGACATGGCTAAGGTGCGAGGAATAGGGGTGGCGGTCATTACCAAAACATGTGGAGGTGATTCATTTTTATGCCATAATTTACTGCGTTGAGCTACTCCAAATCTGTGCTGTTCATCAATAATAGCGAGACCTAAATTTTTAAATTTCACCTTATTTTCGAGTAGGGCGTGGGTGCCAATTAAGATGTGTAATTCACCATTTTCTAATGATTCGTGAATTTTTCGTCTTTCTGAAGTTTTAGTTGAACCAGTAAGTATTGAAATACTGATATTCAATTTATTAGACCATTCAAGTAATCCGTTATAGTGTTGTACTGACAAAATTTCAGTTGGAGCCATTAAACATGCCTGGAAACCGTTGTCAAGTGCCATGAGCATTGACATGAACGCTACTATGGTCTTTCCGGAACCGACATCACCTTGTAGTAATCGATTCATCTGCGCATTACTCCCTAAATCGGCTCTAATTTCTTTAAGAACTCGCTTCTGTGCATTGGTTAATTCAAATGGTAAATGTGATTTGTAGAAGGCGTTAAAATAAGTTCCTACATTAGTGAAAGGGTATCCTTTAATTTTTGATTTATGAATTAAATTTTTAATAATTAATTGCAGCTGAATATAAAATAATTCTTCAAATTTTAATCGGTATTGAGCCTTTGCTAAAAGCTCTTGAGTTTTTGGAAAATGAACATTAAAAAGTGCTTCGCTTTTGTTAATTAATTTTAATTCGTTTTTTAGATTATCTGATAGTGTTTCAATAAACTTACCGTTGGTTTCCAAAAATAACTGTTGCATGATTTTTATCATCACGCGATTGGTAATGCCCTTATTTGATAATTTTTCTGTTGAAGGATATACGGGTTGCATAACACTCTGAAGATTTTTTTTGTGATCTTCAAGGAGTTCCATATCTGGATGTGGCATATTAAACTTGCCGTTAAACCAGTTAGTTTTTCCGAAAATAACATAAGGTTTGTTAAGTTTTAAGCTTTCACGAATCCATTTGTGACCTCGAAACCAAACCAAGTCCATAATACCTGTGTCGTCCTTAAAAGTTGCAACCAAGCGCTTGGACCTGCCTTCGCCAATAGTTTGCAGACTTGTAATAACTCCAATAACTTGAACATCTGCTGAGTTTCGTTGCAACTGGTTTATGGTGTAGTAATGTGTTCTATCTATATATCTATTTGGAAATAAGTTAATTAAATCTTGATACGTATAAATACCGAGCTCTTTACGAAGTAAATCGGCACGATTTGGGCCAACACCTTTTAAATAATCTATGGGGGTTTGAAGATTGGTATTCATAAAACTAAAATAATTCTTTTACTACGAATAACAAGTATAATTATTAATTTGGCTCAACCTTTGTTATATTTATGATATGAAATTTTTAAGCATACTCATAGTTTTATTGATTAGTTTTTCTGGTTATAGCCAACAAACTAATTTTGTTGATTTTAAAACCGCTAAGGTTAATATAGCTATACATCCGAAAGTTAAAGAAGTTACAGGTCAAATCACCTATTCTTTTGATGTTTTAAAACCAGTAGATTCTCTTTTTATTGATGCTCAAAATATGGCCTTCAATAAGGTTGTTTTGAATGGAGTTTCTGCAACAACTTACAGATACGACGATAAAAAACTTTGGATAATCCATCCGTTTCGTCCTTCAAAAGATAATGTTATCACTTTGGACTATAGAACACATCCTAAAAAAGCGATGTATTTTATTGATTGGAATACTCAAGAGGGTGTCACTTCGAGTGATTTGTTACAAAAAAAATATATTGAGAAACAAGTCTGGACGCAAGGTCAAGGCAAATACACCAGTAATTGGTTACCTAGCTTTGACGATATGAAAGAGAAAGTAATTTTTGATTTAAACATTACGTTTGATAAACATTATGAAGTTATTGCAAACGGAAGACTGATTAATAAAAAAGAAAACGACTCCACAATTACTTGGCAATACGATATGCAGCAGCCAATGTCTAGTTATTTATTAGCTTTAGCTATCGGGAAATATAATAAAAAAGTCAAAGTTTCTAAAAGTGGTATTCCTTTGGATTTGTATTATTACCCCCAAGATTCATTAAAATTTGAGCCAACGTATCGTTATACAAAACGCATATTCGATTTTTTAGAGAAAGAAATTGGTGTATCATATCCGTGGCAAAACTACAAAGAAGTCCCTGTAAAAGATTTTTTATATGCAGGCATGGAGAATACGAGTACGACTATTTTTTCGGATGCTTTTGTGATTGATTCGACAGCCTTTGTTGATAAAAATTATGTCAATGTAAATGCGCATGAACTAGCACATCAATGGTTTGGCGATTTGGTTACTGAAACATCTGGCACACATCATTGGTTGCAAGAAGGTTTCGCAACGTATTACGCCTTGTTAGCCGAACGTGAGGTTTTTGGAGACAATTATTACTATTGGCGCTTATATGAATATGCGCAAGAGTTGTTACAACAAGATCAAGTTAATCAAGGGTCTGCTTTGTTAGATTCCAAGGCGAGTAGTACGACCTTTTATAAGCGAGGTGCTTGGGTGCTGCATGCCTTGCGAGAAAAAGTAGGGGACGAGGTGTTTAAAAAAGCTGTAAAAAGCTATCTTGAAAAACATCGGTTTAAAAACGTAGAAACCAATGATTTTATCGGTGAGGTTGAACGGATTAGCGGAAAGGATTTAAAAGACTTTGTTGCGACCTGGTTAGAGAATAAATTATTTCCTTATGATGATGCTTTAGAGAGCTTAAAACAGTCTACATTTATTCAGGAGTATTTGATGGTAGATTGTGAAGTGAAAACATCAAAATGTGACGATTATTTGGTTTCTGGAATTTCTGATAAGGCTAAAATAAAACTGTTATCACAAATTCCTGATAGGATTAACGGAGACGTTTTTAGAAATAGTATAAAAGTTCGTCAGGCTATTGCTAAAAACTTAACAACGATTCCTCTAGGATTAAAACGAGATTATGAATCGCTTTTAGAAGATAAATCATATATTACCATAGAAACGGCATTATATAATCTTTGGGTTAATTTCCCTGACGACCGAAGTAAGTATTTGCAAAAAACAAAAGATATTCAAGGGTTTAATGATAAAAATATTAGAACACTGTGGTTGGCTTTGGCTCTAAACACACCTAAATTTGAACCTGAGAATAAGCAACGTTTTTTTGAAGAGTTAAGAAATTATACAAATCCGAACTATGATTTTAACCTTCGTCAAAATGCTTTTCAATATTTAGGATTATTACACGCTTGTGATTCAATTTGTCAAGAAAATTTACAGCAGGCAACGAAGCATCATAATTGGAGATTTTCTAAATTTTCAAAAAACATGTTGGAAACAATAAAGCAAGAAAAAAAA
>TARA_R110002033_G_scaffold54830_2_pt1 | contig 11677 bp, 8 predicted proteins | sample TARA_R110002033 | Tara Oceans TARA_R110002033 (sample SAMEA4397051) | marine metagenome | biome: Polar Biome; feature: [SRF] surface water layer (ENVO:00010504); material: water (ENVO:00002006), including particulate matter (ENVO:01000060) such as... | depth 5 m
GGCCTGCCTGTCGCCCGAACAGGTCACGGCACTGAACACCATTCACGCAGGCACCGCCGATGGTGGCACGCCGTTCTACAGCGATTTTCCATGGGACCCAGGTATCGCCGGTGGCGGCTGGCGGTTCTGGAAACTGGAAAGCCCGATCCCGCCATGGGAAAAGAAACCGATCATCGCTGTGATGGGCGCCGCGTCACTGGCGCAAATCTTCACCACGCCCCCGACGGAAGTGGCAGGCGACCCCGCCGCGCTGGAACAATTCCTGAAGGATTTTGACCTTACCGCCCGCGCCGACGAGATCTATGCCACCAGCGATGCCTTCCCCGAATCCGCGATGGAGGTGATGACCCCACCCGGCTCGGACAACCCCGAACTGGCTGAATTCCGTGACGCCGGGGGCAAGATGATCGTCTTTCACGGCGTATCGGACCCGGTCTTTTCGGTCAACGACACGGCGGACTGGTACAGCAAGCTGGATGCCAACAACGGCGGCACCGCAGGCGAATTTGCCAAGTTCTATCCCGTTCCCGGCATGACCCACTGTTCCGGTGGCCCTGCTGTCGAGGGCTTTGACATGTTCGCAGAGCTGGTCGCATGGGTGGAAAACGGCACGGAGCCACAGGCCGTGACGGCAACCGCACGCGCATCAAACCGCGATCTGCCCGAGACGATGGCCGGCATCTCGCGCCCGCTGTGCCCGGCGCCACAGGTTGCCCGCTACACCGGCAGCAATCCCGCGTCAGCAGACAGTTTCACCTGCGAATAGATTTGAAGACCACAGCGCAGGGGCCATGGTCCCTGCGTCGTTTCCATCAGCGAAAGGGTCCACCATGACCACCCTTGCCCCCCTCGACGAGACGATCACCCTCGACCAACTGGATCGCGATCCCTACCCGATCTACCGCCGCCTGCGCGCCGAAGCGCCGGTGCTGCGCGTCAAGGCTGCCGGTCGCACCCTGCTGACCAAGGCCGAGGACACCAAATACGTCAAGGACACGCCCGAGATCTTCAGCTCGGATGATCCCAACACCCCGATGAAACGCGCCTTTCAGGCCCACACGCTGATGCGCAAGGACGGCGAGGCGCACAAGCGCGAGCGGATGGCGATGGCCCCGGCCTTTGCGCCCAAGGTGATCATGAACGACTGGATGCCGCGCTATCAGCAGATCGCAGAAGAGTACGTCGCCCGCCTGCCGCGCGGCGAGGTTGTGGATTTGTTTCCTGCCCTCTCCGGCCCCTACGCCGCGCGCGGTCTGGCGGTGCTTTTGGGTCTGGACGAGGCCACGGATGACCAGATGCAAAACTGGTCCCAGGCGCTGATCAACGGTGCCGGCAACTTTGGCTGGAAGGACGAACCCTTTGCCATTTCCGATCAGGCCAACACCGAGATGAACGCACTGATGGACAGCTTGCAGGACCGCCACCGTGCCGACCCGAACAATTCAGCCCTGTCGGTGATGCTGAACGCCGATGATCCCATCGAAATGAGCCAGATCTATTCCAACATCAAGATCGCCATCGGCGGCGGCATCAACGAACCGCGCGATGCGCTGAACACGATCATCTACGGCCTGCTGACCAACCCTGACCAGTTGGAAGAGGTCAAACGCAACGCTGACTGGGACAAATCCTTCGAGGAAGGGGTGCGCTGGGTCGCCCCCATTCAGGCCTCGGCCCGGCTGGTACTGGAAGACACGGAAATTCGCGGCTATCACATCCCAAAGGGCGACACGGTGATGACCATTCAGGCCAGCGCCTGCCGTGACGAGGACCTGTACGAGAACGGAGAAGATTTCATCGTGTACCGCGACAAGAACCAGCATCAGGCCTTTGGCAACGGCCCGCACTTTTGCCAGGGCACCCATGTGGCGCGCCGCGCGGTGGGGCAAGTGATGCTGCCACTGCTGTTCGATCGTTTTCCAAACATGAGCATCCCCAACACCGACGACGTGATCTGGCGCGGCTTCGGCTTTCGCGGTCCGGTGCAAATTCCGGTGCTGTTGAATTGACCCGCGTTCTGATTGCAGGCGGTGGCATCGGCGGGCTGTCCCTGGCGCTGACATTGCACCAGATCGGCGTGCCCTGCACCGTGTTCGAAAGCGTGCGCAGCCTCCGGCCCTTGGGCGTGGGGATCAACATCCAGCCCAACGCGGTGCGCGAGCTGTTCGACATGGGGCTGACGGCCGATGATCTGGACAGCGTCGGCGTGCCCGCGCGCGAATGGGCAATGGTCGGGCTGAACGGTCAGGACATCTATGCCGAAAGCCGCGGGCTTGAGGCAGGATACAACTGGCCGCAGTACGCCATGCACCGCGGCGAATTCCACATGCTCTTGGCGCGCGTGCTACAGGACCGCGCGGGCGACGACGCAATCCGGCTGGGCGCCAGGGTCAGCGGCTATGAAAAGCACGGTGACGGCACCGTCACCGCCTTGATTGAACACTCAGACGGCAGCACATCGCGCGAGGATGGCACCCTGCTGATCGGCGCGGACGGCATCCACAGCCGCGTGCGCGCACAGATGCACCCCGACCAGCCACCGATCCATTGGGGCGGTGCCGTGATGTGGCGGGGCACTGCGCTGGCCAAGCCCATTCGCACAGGCTCGTCCTTTGTGGGTCTGGGCACGCACCGGCAGCGCATGGTGATCTATCCGATCTCGCATCCCGATCCTGACACCGGCCTTGCGCTGGTGAACTGGATCGCCGAGGTCACCATGGACGACCCGTCCGAGCGCGCTGACATCGGTTGGTTCCGCGAGGTGCCGATTGACGATTTCATCCACCACTTCGACGACTGGGTCTATGACTGGCTGGATGTGCCCGCGCTGATCCGCGGATCTGACAGCGCCTATGAGAACCCGATGATCGACCGCGATCCGGTGTCCACTTGGGTCGACGGCCCGGTGGCACTGATGGGCGACGCGGCGCACGCCATGTATCCCACCGGATCGAACGGAGCCAGTCAGGCGGTCATCGACGCGCGCGCCTTGGGTGTGGCCTTTGTGGAACACGGGGTGAATGCGGACGCACTCGCCGCCTATGACGCCAAGCTGTGCGGCCCGATTTCCGAGCTGATCCTGCGCAACCGGGGTGCGGGTCCGTTCGGCCTGCTGAACATGCTGAACGACAGATCAGGCGGGGACTATGACGACATCGACGACGTGATCCCCCCCGCAGAACGGCAAGAGTTCATGGCCAAGTACAAGGCCGCTGCCGGCTTTGCCATCGAGACGCTGAACGCCGCGCCGCGCACGCTGCCCGATGGGGCGGCTGTCAAGCTCTAGACCGTCGCCTCGAACTCGGCGTATGCGGCAGCGGTGTTGGGGTCGTCCAGCAGCGCCTGCGCCACGGCGGGGCTGATGGTGAACGTGTCCTGTCCTTCGGCGGACAGCCGCACCATCTGTTCAGGCGACCGCAGCGACGCCACAAGGATCGTGCAGCGCTTGTCGCCCGCGCCCTGTATCGCCTTCATCTGCGCCAGCGCGGCATAGGCATCCATGCCCAGCCCATCCATCCGCCCGAAATAGGGCGCGATGAAATCGGCACCCAGTGCGTTGGCGACAAACATCTGTTTCGCGTCATAACAGGCGGTCATCAGAACTCGCCCGCCCAAGGAACGGATCGCGCCGGTGGCGCGGATCGCCGGTTCGACCAGCGGGATTTTCACCACGGTTTCAATCCCAGCAGCACGACCCGTATCATAAAGCGCCCCCGCCCAGTCGACGTAGCCGGTCACCGGACCGTAGACCTGCGCATGCAACTCCCTGGCCCCCAGATCGCGGGCACGGGCAGCCATCTGCGCCCAGTCGATTGCGGGATAGTCCAGCCCGGCACGGGACGCCAGCAAGGGGTTCGTCGTGATCCCGTGAAACAACCCCGTCGGCATGAGCGTTTCCCACGCCGTCACGTCCGCAGTGTCGAGATAAAGCGCCATATCGGCAAATCCTCAGCCAGCCAGTGCCACGTCGATATCCGACCGCGAGGGCGGGTTGCACCCCGAGTGTTCACAATTCAGCGCCGCCGCCTGCCCTGCCCGCCGCAACAAATAACGCAGGTCATCCGCGTCCATCGCCGCCAAAGCGTCTGGTGACAACGCATCACGTGCAGCCAGTGTCGCCAACAAGGTCGCCATGAACGTATCGCCCGCCCCAACCGTATCGACCAGCCGCGTGACATGCGGTGCGGGCACGGTGCAGGTGGCCGAGTTGGAAAAAGCCGTTGCATCCTTCGGCCCGCGCGTCAGCACCACCAACCCTGCAGTGGTAACGTCAAAAAGTGCCGCGATGGCATCCTCTTCGGTCTCTTCAGGGAAGAGCCAGCCCAGATCCTCGTCGCTCAGCTTGACCAGATGCGCCACCTGCATCACGCGGCTGACACGCTCGATATAGGTCATGCGGTCATAGATCAGCGACTCGCGTACATTGGGATCGAAGGACACGAAAATCCCGCGCCTTGCGGCCTCGGTCAGCACCTCGACCCAGGCATCGGCGTCGGCACCATCAGCCAGCGCCAGCGACCCGCAGTGCAAGGCCGCCAAATGCTTCGGGATGCTTTTCCACAGAGTTTTCGCGGTCACCTGCCGCTCGGCTGTGCCATCGCGGTGAAAGGCATAGGTTGGAATGCCATGCTCCAAAGTCACCACCGCCCGCGAGGTCGGCTCTGACCGGCGCGGCGCGGCAATGATCGCACCCGATGCCGTCAGACGCTCGGCCAGCGTATCGCCCAGTGCATCGCGTGAGATCGGAGTGACATAATGCGTTTCAACCCCTTGCCGTGCCAGTCCGACCGCCACGTTAAAGGGTGACCCGCCCGGGTTCGCATCAAACAGCGGCGCGCCGTCTTCCTCGCCGGTCTGGACGAAATCAATCAGATTTTCACCGCCGATGGCGATCACGGGTTTGCCCTGCACCTGCCTGTCCTCCCTTGCCTGTGCTGACCTGAGAAAGGGCAGAATCAGCTTGTGTGTCAATAACTAACTCAACTTGATTTATATATTGACTTGCCCGGTTCTGTTGCGCTTGTTTCACGCGGTGAAAGAGGAGCGCCCGATGACAGAGGTTTCAGGCACAGCATTGCCCTGCAACGACCGGCTGTTCCTGCATCTGGTGCGCAGCGCCGGCGCGTTGAGCAAGGCCGAGCTGACCCGTGCCTCGGGGCTGTCGGCACAATCGGCGACGGTGATCGTGAACCGTCTGGTGGGTCAGGGCCTGTTGCAGCCCGGCAAAACGGTGCGCGGACGTGTGGGGCAACCCTCCACACCCTACAGGCTGAACCCCGACAGCGCGACCGCGCTTGGCGTGAAGGTCGGGCGCCGGTCTCTCGAGGTGGTCGGCATGGGGTTCGACTACCGTATTCTGGAACGGGTCACCCACCGCTATGCGTTTCCGAAACTGACCGAGGTCCGGGGCATGATCGACGACGCCATCACCACGGTGATGAAACGTCTTGGTGCTGCGCAGCGCGCGCATCTGACCGGGATCGGACTGGCGTTGCCGGACCAACTGGCGGACTGGGAGGACGCCTCCGACGCCCCCACGGGCGCGATGGCCGACTGGCACGGTGCCGATCTGCGGGCCGAGATCGCAGAGCGCTTCGCCTTGCCCGTGACATCCCTGAACGACGTCGCGGCGGCTTGCCTTGCCGAATTGGAAACCGGGAATCCCGTAGGGTATGACAGCTTTGTCTATATCTATGTCGGCACATTCATCGGCGGCGGCATCGCCATGGGCGGACGGTTGTTTACCGGAGGCGGACGGGCGGGCGCAATCGGGTCGATGCTGGGCGGCGGCGCGCAACAGCTGATCGGCACGGCATCGTTGCATCAGCTTGAAGCACGCCTGACAGCGGCGGGCCTGGCGCGGGAAATGCTTTACGGTGCCGATCCACTGGAGACTGCGGCGCAAGCGATTTTTGCGTCATGGGCAGAGCAAGCCGCGCAAACCATTGCCGTTGCCTGCGTCAACGCGCAGGCGCTTTTGCACCCGCAGGCCATTGTCATCGACAGCAGCCTTCCGTCCCATCTGCGCGACCAACTGGTTACGGCGGTAGAGGTCGCCGCTTCACGGCTGGACACGCGCGGGCTGGCGCAGATGACAATCGCCCCCGGCACCGCAGGCGTCACCGCGCGGGTCACGGGCAGCGGCATCGCCCCCTTCATGGCGCGTTTTGCCGTCGATCCTCTGACCTCAGGTCGCTAGATCACCATATCAATCGCGGTCTTGAGCTTGGCCACGATCTCTTCAATGTGGCTGTCGTCCAGAATGAACGGCGGCGCCAGCAAGATGTGATCGCCGCGCTGCCCGTCGATGGTGCCACCCATCGGATAGCAGATCAGCCCGGCCTCGAAGGTCGCCGTTTTCAATGCCTTGTGCAGCGCGCGCTCAGGCGGGAACGGCTCTTTGGTCTCGCGGTCCGTCACGAATTCGATCCCGCGAAACAGGCCCCTGCCGCGAATGTCGCCAACGTTGGGATGCTGGCCAAACGCCTGTTCCAGTGCCGCCTGCAACCGCTTGCCCATCTCCTGCGCACGCGCCACCAGCCCGCCGTCCGTCAGCCTGGTCAGCACCGCCAAGGCAGCGGCACAGGCCACCGGGTGACCGACATAGGTGTGGCCGTGCTGAAAGAACCCGCTGCCATCTTCGATGGCCCTGTAGATGTCCGCCGAACACAGCATGGCGCCAATCGGCTGATACCCTGCCCCCAGCCCCTTTGCGACCGCGATGATGTCGGGACGCACATCGTCCTGTTCGCAGGCAAACAGCGTGCCGGTGCGGCCCATGCCGCACATGACCTCATCCAGGATCAGCAGCACGCCGTATTGGTCGCAAATCTCGCGGATGCGTTTGAAATACCCCGGCACTGGCGGCACGGCCCCCGCCGTCGCACCCACGACAGGCTCTGCCACAAAAGCAAAGACCGTGTCCGCACCCAGCCGTAGAATCTCGGCCTCAAGTTCGTTGGCCATACGCTGTCCGTAAGCTTCGGCGCTCTCTGCGGCGTCCTGTCCGCGGTAGGCATAGCACGGGGCGATGTGCGAGGTGTCCACCATCAGCGGCGCAAAAGGCGCGCGGCGCCATGCGTTGCCGCCCGTGGCCAATGCAAACAGCGTGTTGCCATGATAACTTTGCCGCCGCGCAATCACATGGCGGCGTTGGGGCTGACCGATCTCGACATAATACTGGCGCGCCAGCTTCAACGCGGCCTCCATCGCCTCGGAACCGCCAGAGACGAAATACACACGGTCGATCCCTTCGGGCGCGTGCGCGATCAGCTTGTCTGCCAAGGCCTCGGCGGGGGCGGAGGTGAAAAAGCTGGTGTGGGCAAAGGCAACCGCGTCAAGCTGCGCCTTGATCGCGGCCGTGACCTCTGGGTCGCCATGCCCCAGACACGACACGGCAGCGCCGCCAGATCCGTCGAAATAGGCTTTGCCGTCCGCATCATAAAGGTAAACCCCCTGCCCGTGCGAAACGGTGGGCGGCAGGGCTTTGGTATGGCGGGGAAATACATGGGACACGGGGCGCAATTCCTTTCGAGACAGCCACAGGCGTCACTCAAGCACAGGCATTGGATCATGGATAGACAGGTTTCAGGCATGATTAGCGGGGTTTGAGGAATGTCAGCGCGAACAGGCAGTGGTCTTGCAAAGGTCGCTGTCAGCGCTCGCGCAGCGCAAGTCACACGCGCCAAACCAGCCGGGCCAAGGGAAAAAAACCAAAGGCCAGCCATTGACCTTGGCCCGCAAGGTAGTAAGTAAGCAATATAATATGGTACCCATATCTTTTTGGACCCCGAATGCCTGTTCTCAGCCCACCCTCATCACCCGAAACGAAAGTCATTGATCCCGACAGTCTCGGCTTTTTGATCGGTGATATCTCACGCCTGATGCGTGGCACATTCGAACGTGAAATCGAAAAGGTCCGCGTGCCTGTCACCACGTCAGAGGCACGCGTGCTGGTGCATATGGCGCGCTGCGGCGCGACACGGCAGAACGTTCTGGCGGAGAACCTCGGGCTCGCCCCGATGAGCGTGACCGGCTATCTCGACAATTTGGAACGCTCTGGCTTTATCGCACGCGCGGCCGACCCTGCCGACCGGCGCGCCAAGATCGTGACGTTGACCGATGCAGCGCAGGACCTGCTGGAGCGCATCGCCATCGCAGGCCAGCAAGCCCGCGCACAGGCCACAGCCGGTCTGACCGCCGAACAGGTTGCCACGTTCAAATCCGTTGCCATCGCCATTCGCAAAAACCTTGAAACCGAACGCGCCGCCGCGCGCACCGAAAGCGCATCATGACCGCCACGCCCATCATGTCCGAACGCAAAGTCAGCATTATCGGCGCTTTGCTGGTTGCCATCGGTCCGATCTCGATGGCGCTGTACACACCTGCGATGACCGAGATGGTGCATCACTTTGACACCGCTGAAACCGTCGTAAAACTCACACTGACCCTGTATTTCGGCGGCTTCGCCTGTGCACAGCTGATCGCAGGCCCCCTGTCGGACGCGCTGGGACGGCGGCCTGTGACGATCGGGTTCATGCTGTTGTATTGCGCGGCCAGCATCCTGGCGACGCTGTCGCAGTCAGTGGAAACGCTGATCTTTGCGCGCTTTGCCCAAGGGGTCGGCGCATCGGTTGGGGTGGCGATTTCCCGGGCGCTGGTACGCGATCTGTTCACAGGCGAGAAATCGTCGCGGATCATGAACCTGATCGGGATCATCCTTGCCTTGGGGCCGGCACTGTCCCCCACCATCGGCGGGCTGATGCTGCCTGTATTTGGCTGGCGGTCGATCTTTGTGCTGATGACCGTTCTGGGTCTGATCGTAATCTGTGTGGCGATCTTTTCCATGAAAGAAACCGTCGTGCGCGACACCAGCCGGTTGAATTTCCGGGCCCTGGCCGGGTCCTACCGCATGTTGCTGACCAACCGCCGTTTTCTCAGCGCCTCTTTCGTCATCGGTGGCGCATTGGGAGCGATCTACGCACAGGCGACATTCCTCCCCTTTATCCTCATGCGTGATGTCGGCCTCTCGCCGTCGCAGTTCGGCCTGTCGATGCTGGCGCAATCTGGCGCGTTTTTCACCGGGTCCCTGCTGGTCCGGCGCCTGATGACCGTTTACGGGTCGGAACGGATCGTGTTGCCGGGGTTGCTGTTCATTGCCACGGGCAGCGTCGGCACGGCGACCCTGCTGATCTGGCCGCCCAGCTTTCTGCACGTCATGATCCCCGTGGCGATTTATTCCTTCGGGATCTCCTTTGTCATGCCCTCCATGTCGACCGCAGCCCTTGCCCCCTTTGGCAAGGCGGCAGGTGCCGCTGCGTCCCTGCTGGGGTTCATCCAGATGGGGTCTGGCCTGGTGGTTGGCAGCATCGGCGCGCTGCTTGGGGATGCGCTGTTTGCGATGGGCCTTTTGATCCCCATGATGGGCGCCACGGCCTGTCTGTGCTATGGCATCTACAAGCGGATGCCGCCCCTTGTGCCCGACCCCGTCACGCCCGGAGCATCCGGCGGCGGCGGAGTGCCATCGGCCACAGTGATGGCCGCACCCGACCGCTGACCCAAAGGCCGTCTTGCCCGCAACGTACTGTCTGTTTTGGATTTCTCGCGAATCGTGTAGGCTGTTTCAACGAAGCCTTCACGTAGCGGCCTGAACGTTTCCTGCGCGGAGTCGTCAGCCTTTTGGGACGACGCCATGACACCAGATGCCCCTCTGCCGAACACCTGGCACAGCAAAGCCACCCTTTATCTGGCAGTGTTCGCAGGGGCCCTGGCTCTGCTGAACCTGATCCTTGGCTGGGGCTTCGGTCTGGACTTCTTTCTGCGGGTCTGGTCCGAATATCCGGCGATGGTCCCCGGCACCGCGATTTCCCTGCTGTTCGGAAGTCTGGGCCTGATTGCCCTGCATAAAAGAAGCAATCCCTGGTTGGTGCGTCTGTTCAGCGTCGTGATCGCATCTGATGTCATTGCGAATTATCGGTTGCCCATTTTTCAGGTGAGGCCCGACGGCATGTCAGTCGCCACGGCGATGGCGTGCCTGCTGGTCGCGGTCTGCCTGTGGTCCCGAACGGTCAGGGGCTTGTCGACGCTTGCACGGCTTCTCCCGAAAACAGTGGGGCTGAGCATTACGATGGTGCCGATCATCGGCTACCTCTACAACTCCGAAGCCTTGTTTGCGAACCCCGTCTACACGCTGATGGCGCTGCACACGGCCATTGGTTTCACATCTCTGTTCGTGGCATTTCTGATAAACGATGCAGAAGTTGGCTGGATGCGGGTTCTGGCCGCCCCCGAGCTGGGCAGCCAGATGTTGCGCAAGCTGCTTCCGTTTCTGGTATTGGTGCCGGTCGGGCTGACCGGACTGGCGCTGATTGCATCAAACCTGAACTACGTCTCGGCGGACCTGCGGGCGTCGGTTCTGGCCTATACGATGATCCTGATGCTGGTCATTGCGGGCTTTTATTTCGCACATGTGATCAACAAGACCGAACAACGCGCAGCGCAGGCCGAAAAGCTGCAACGCGAAAGCGACCGCGCACGTCAGCTGGCCGAAGTGGCGCTGGAACGCGGCCAGAAGATCGAAGCCCTGGGCAAGCTGGTCGGTGGCGTCGCACATGACTTTAACAACACCCTGTCCGTCGTTCTGGGCAACCTGCAATTGCTGCAGGCCGACCCTGACAAGTCCGCGCACCCTGTCTATCTGACCGAAGCCGTGGAAGCGGTGCAGAATGCCGCAGAACTGACGCGGCAACTGCTGGCCTATGGGCGCAAGTCACGGCTGGAACCGGTGCCGACAAACCTGGACGATCTGGTCCGCAAAACCCTGAACATGTTCCAGCGTCTGTGCCCGGCCAACATCACCGTCTCGACGCGCCTGACGGCGAACGACCTGATTGTCGAGCTGGATCCGGTCAATTTCCAACAGGCACTGCTGAACATCCTGATCAACGCCCGCGATGCCCAGCCGCAGGGTGGTAAAATCGTCATCAGCACGGATGCACAAGAGATGGGACGCGAACAGGTCGCTGGCTTTGGCGGGGCCGAGCAGCTGTTGTCAGGCACCTTTGTCAGCGTCAGCGTTGTCGACGCAGGTCCAGGCATGGCGGCACAGGAACTGTCCCGCGCAACCGAGCCGTTCTTTACCACCAAACCCGTGGGCGAAGGCACCGGGCTGGGTCTGTCGGTCGCCTCGGGGTTCTGCCGCCAGTCGGGCGGCGGGCTGACACTGATCTCGGAGCCCGGCCATGGGCTGACGGCAAGGATGTTCTTCCCGCTTTCCCCCAGCAGCCCGAATGTCGCCACCGAAACCAAGCAGCAGCCCACCGAGGTCAAGCCATCGGCGCACCGCATCCTGCTGGTTGATGACGACGAAAAGGTCACCCGCGTCATGGCCCGCCAGCTTCAGCTTGACGGCAACGAGGTTCAGGTCGCCCTGAGCGCCGCTGAAGCCCTCGAAATCATGAGCACCGGCCCCGCGCCTGATCTGGTGATCACGGATATGGTGATGCCCGGCGCGATGCAGGGCCATGCCCTGGCCAAGGAGATTCGCGCCCGTTTCCCCGGCACGCATGTGGTGTTGATGTCAGGCTATGATTCCATCCGGCAACGCCAGACCGACGGCGCGGAATGGAACGAGCCGTTCCTGCAGAAACCGATCAACTGGATCCTGCTGCGCGAAGTC